>Ga0255759_10003808_pt1 | contig 13142 bp, 10 predicted proteins | sample 101ome_20_FD_179959 | JGI IMG/M metagenome (GOLD analysis project Ga0255759, IMG submission 179959) | Coastal salt marsh microbial communities from the Groves Creek Marsh, Skidaway Island, Georgia - 101404AT metaG (version 2) | ecosystem: Environmental > Aquatic > Marine > Intertidal zone >...
GAATCCGCGATGCTCTGGCTCTCGGATTTAGAGAAAAATAATCCTGATTATTATTCTTCCAGATTATCAGTCTATAGAAAAAAGGTTCGGGACGAATACGCCAAACATGGGAATGCTCTGTGGACGTTACACGAGTCATCGAGAGAAACTCTATTGCAGCTTAAGGAGAAAGGCATTGGCTTGATTATTCTGGATGAATGTCACCATCTCCTCCATCACTGGGGTCGTGTTCTTGTCGAATTGAGGGAATTTTTCGACGACCCAATCGTTCTCGGACTAACAGCAACGCCTCCCGATTTTTCAACAATCGATGATGAGTCGGCTGAACGTTACCAAACGTTCTTTGGAGAAATCGATTATGAAGTCCCTGTTCCTGCTTTGGTGAGAGATTCAAACCTTGCACCCTATCAAGACCTCTGCTATTTTGTCCGTCCCGCGGCTCATGAAATTGAGTACATTTCAATGGTGGATGAAGAATTTGATCAGATTATGCTCACTGTTGAGCAAGCATCAACATATGAAGATGCGATTCCTCGTTTACAAGATTGGATTTTCAACGAACTGGATAAGAGAATTATACCTGGCGGCAAATCAGTCACATGGACAAAGTACAACACTCGAAATGAAACCTTTTGCCATGCTGCAAGAGTCTATCTTCACAAATCTGGAATAAACCTACCCTCAGATGTGCCTTCATTGCATGAAACACAATTGGAAATGAGTCGAATCGCGTACTTACGCCCAGTCCTCGATCGATACGTTCGTCATGGCCTTCGTCGTTCCAAATCAAAGGAAGATCATGCCAAAGGACAAGAGGTCACCAATCGATTGCGCATGCTTGGTATTCAGATTACGGAAACTGGTGTTCGGCCATGTGCTTCACCTGTTGGAAGAATTATGGCTTATGCTTCTTCAAAAATCGATGCGCTCTCTGACATCATAGCGACTGAGATGCAGTCGCTCGGACCCGATATACGGGCAGTCATCATAACCGATTTTGAGAAAACTTCGGCAACAACACTCGTTGAGGGGGTTATGGATGAAGAAGCAGGAGGCGCCATTGCAGCATTCAGAGCGATGGTGCGATGCGACTCTGGCGACATACTCGATCCCGTACTAATGACTGGAAGTACTGTATTGGTTGATGACGATTTAGCAGAACGCTTCCTTGAAGAAGCACGATTATGGTTGAAGAATCGCAATCTCGAAGTTGAGCTTCGTGACGAAGTCAGAGAGGGCTATCATGTCATTTCAGGTAGAGGCAAACATTGGATTCCTAGGTATTATTCAATGATGATTACTGAGTTCTTTCAACAAGGTATCACAAAGTGTCTGATTGGCACACGGGGACTTCTTGGTGAAGGCTGGGATGCTTCAAAGATCAACGTTCTCGTCGATTTGACCACAGTTACAACCAGCATGAGTATCAACCAACTCCGTGGGCGTTCCATCAGACTCGACAAGGACTGGCCTGGGAAAGTCGCCAACAATTGGGATATCATTTGTTTGGCCGAAGAATTCACGAATGGTTTCAAGGATTACGCCCGTTTTGAAAAGAAACACAAGCAACTGTATGGGGTATGTGATGATGGTGCTATCGAAAAAGGCGTAGGACATGTCCATGCAGCCTTCACAGAAGCTGAACCAGAAGGAATCAGTGAAGGGATGGCTCTCTTCAATGATGAGATGTTGAAACGTTCACGAAATCGGCCTCTAGCACGTCAATTATGGGGTATTGGGCAACCATTCTCAGCTCTACCGAAAGAAGCTGTAGAAACGAAATGTTCTGCTGGTTTTGGTGGTGGATTTGGTTTCAAACGAAATGCAACCTCCGAATGGTCGGATGAATCAATCGTGCAAGCAATTGCCTACACCATCTCAAACAGCCTTATTCATACGGGCCACATTTCCATGGCGTGTCGCGCCTCTGGTGGAGATCGTGGCGGCGGTTGGTTACGAATGCATCTTGAGAACAGTACAGAAGAGGAATCAAAGATCTTTACCAAGGCTCTTGAGGAAGTTCTTGGGCCTTTGGAAAAGCCGAGATATGTCATCTCAAGATATTCTCGATTCATGACCGATACGTGGTTGACGAAACTTCTCCCAGAAGTCTTGGCCAAATACCTACGCCCTGTGAAATCTAAACTTGTCATGCACCACAGTGTACCAAAAATACTCGCAGGAAAGAAGGAAGATGCCGATGTGTTTCACAGATACTGGCAAGAATTTGTTAGCCCTGCTGAATTATTTTATGCGCACAGTAATGATGGAAAGCAACGGCTTGAAGCCATTCGGCAACAGAATCTTGTGCCTAAGAATTCAATCCATAGGAAGCAAATCTTCCTATGAGCATTGCAGGCAGGTCACGCCTTCACCTTTACAACCGTTGCAAAATCGATTACGGCACTTGAAACATCGGAAATCAAACACCGTAACAGGGTTCGAACAAGAAGGGTGAGAGCATACTTCGCTAGCGTCAGTTGATGTTGCAGGCATCGAAGACCAAAATGCACCATTTGAGCTCGATTCTGATTGAGGAGAAGAAGAGGACACTGCAATGGCCTGAGCACTCACTTGTGCAGCGCCAATGTTGAGAACTTCCTTCACGTAAGGATTCGAGAAGAAAGGTTCGGCAGATACGACTGGATACCTAAAGAACGATGCATAGGTGGTGGCTGCTTGAGCAACACTCATTCCACTCAAATCACTCACCTGCATTTTCCGAATGAGTTGATCGTAACTTGGGTTACCCCTTGACCGCTGTGAGCTGTACATCGGTCGCCTTGTTTGAGGATGGCCTTGACTCCCAGCATTGAATCCTTCCTGAAGGGTAACAATCTTGAAAATAAGGTGTGCGAGACTTGTAAAGATGATTGTAAACATACCGAGGTAGACCATAATATCGAAGTCCCCTCCAAAGAAAAACAAAGCAAGTCCAAGCAGGTACAAGGATCCGAACCTGGATTTTTTTTGTTCCGTCATCATTTCACCTCAAGATGGCCATGGCGCCGTCTCCAAGCGCCATGGCCGATTGGGTCTTACCATACCTGCGTAGCGAGGTGCATGTCATTGTCCGAGGACTCCATTGGAGACAGTATCATGGTTGATTCCGAAGTATAAAGACTCATTCCCGAACGACGATTCTCAAGGTCGGTTCTGGATTGCCAGAAAAGGTCGCAGAAGATGGTACTTGACGATGAATGCCCATTCTCCTCTCCAGCTCAAGATGGGAAACAGAAAAAGACGTCCTTGAGTCCGTTTCATCACCATAGAGGCCAATTGGTTGAAGTTCATCTTGCCAATCTGCATCCTCGTCCATGGCATTCGTGATTCGAATCCAATCGTGCTCACGTTCCTTGAGAATCGCTGCACGTTTACTCATTTTGTATGAAGTGAATAGTTTCACAACTTGAGCCCGAGGTAAAGCCAATGGACAAAGCATCAGGATATGATCGCCTTGTTGCCAAAACGAGCAATGTCCCAATTTCTCTTCATTGATCATCTCCAATGCAGTTTCCAATGCCTTTTGGCCAGAACCCCATGCTAAAGGTAACCACAACATGACGGCCGAGCGGTCTTTTGTTCCGGGTACGTGCGTGCTTGCTTCCACCATATACTGTTGCACTGTTCGGGTTTCGACAACCGGTTTCCGTTGTTTTGGTTTCTTCTTCTTGGTTTTCTTTTTCAGCCTTCGAGCCCGCTTGGGGATTTTTAGAGCTGAATCTATACGAGGAATATCTTGAAGCAGATCGTTCAACGGTTTCTTAAGTTGTTCCAAGGTAAGAACCGTACACTGATAGCCTGTTGTTCCATGAATCGAACCTGGTAAACGAATGATACGTCTCGTATCCGCAGTGACTCTATTATCGACGTTGAATCCCTTTGCAAGAACCCGAGTAAGCAATTGTTTACGTGAATCTCTGATCGTTTCTTCTCGCTCTTTTGGATTTTCAATCGTAAACTTATCTCTCTCCAAATCCAAGTAAAAGAGATGAAATCCTTTGCTACCTGAGAAAGAACAACTCAGAAACTCCATTGAAGAGTCAGAAGCAAGGTAGTCATGGAGATTGATGGCAATGATTCTCGCTTCCTCGAGATTCTTTAGACTCAATGGAGCTACATCAATATCGAAAACAATGAGATGATCAAGAAGGATTGGATGTGGTCGCTCTTTGTCACGAAGTCGGGGCAAGTCAATTGGATTAAGCCATCTGGATGTTGAGATGTATAGGTCACTCACAATATCCTTGCCAATCGCTTTAGATAACGTTTGGTGGTTTCTGATTCGTCGACGAGCAGTAACCCATTTTCCTTCGAGGGTCCTCCATCGATAGGAATGCTGATTGGGAGATGGTATCCAAGAAAAATCAATCGGAAACTGTTCATAATGAGCGAGAAGTTCCTGCCTTCTCTCGGCGGTCATATCACTCGTTTCTCAATCCGGCTTTCTTCAAGGCTTCGAGAAGAACTGCCCCAAGTTCAGAAGGATCCTTTGCACAGGCGATTCCTGCCGCTTCAAATGCAGCGAACTTTTCCTCAGCCGTACCCTTGCCACCGGAAATGATTGCACCAGCGTGCCCCATTCGCTTGCCAGGAGGAGCCGTTGCACCTGCAACGAATCCAACGATTGGCTTCGTGACATTCTCTTTTGCCCATGCAGCAGCCTCTTGCTCAGCATTTCCACCTATTTCACCGATCATAACGATGGCTTCTGTTTGTGAGTCGGACTCAAATGCCGCTAAGCAGTCAATGAATCCTGTACCGTTGACTGGATCGCCTCCAATTCCAACGCAAGTCGATTGACCCTCGCCAATGCTCATGGTTTGAGCGACCGCTTCATAGGTCAACGTACCAGATTTTGAGACAATACCGATACGGCCCTTAGCGTGAATGTGTCCTGGCATAATTCCAATCTTTGCTCCACCACCATCGCCTGGCGTAATGATTCCTGGGCAATTTGGCCCAATCAATCGCACTCCTGGGCGATTCTCGACGAAGGCAACAGCCTTGACCATGTCAAGAGTCGGGATTCCTTCAGTGATGCAGACAACGACGCCTTCGCCTTTGACTTGGTCGAATGCATCCGCAGCTTCCATGATAGCCTCTCCAGCAAATGGAGGAGGCACATAGATGACAGTCGCATCCGCATCGGTAGCTTCTATCGCTTCAAACATTGAGTTCCAAACTGGGAAGTCTTTTCCTTGAAGTTCAACGGTTTGACCACCTTTTCCGGGCGTACAGCCTCCAACAATGTTGGTTCCATATTCAACCATTTTATCAGCATGGAACATACCTTGCTTTCCAGTAATTCCTTGCACCAAAACTTTTGCATTTTCTTCGATCCAAATACCCATTAGGCCTCACCTCCAATCAATTGAACAATCTTTTGAGCACCCTCTGCCAAATCGTCAGCGGGATGAATGTTCAGAGTTGATGCGGCGAGAATGGCCTTTCCTTCATCCACATTCGTTCCTGCTAATCGAACGACAAGTGGAACGTTGAGGTCCAATGCTTCGGTTGCTGCAATAACCCCACGGGCGATGATATCACAGCGCATGATTCCACCAAAGATATTGACAAGAATTCCCTTAACGTTTGGATCTTCAAGAATGATGGAAAACGCTGTTTTGACCTGTTCCTCGTTTGCACCTCCTCCCACATCCAGGAAGTTCGCAGGTTCTCCTCCGTACAACTTGATGACATCCATGGTCGCCATTGCAAGACCTGCTCCATTGACCAAACAGCCAATGTTGCCATCGAGTTTGACATAGGAAAGGCCTGTTTCTTTTGCTCGAATTTCAACATCCTCTTCTTCAGAGAGGTCTCGGAGGTCATCCCAGTTCTTGTGCCGGAATTCAGCATTTTCATCGAAACTAACCTTGGCATCCAATGCAACCATTTCATCTTCACCTGTACGTACGAGAGGGTTGATTTCGACCATTGCACAGTCCTCTTGAACGAACAAATGGTACAATGAGCGCAACATCTTTGCAAAGGATTTGTGTGCAGCACCGGATAGATTCAATGCGAGACCAAGATCTCGGATTTGATAACCCAGTAGCCCTGCGTTCGGGTCAACGTTGACTTTGTGAAGGAGTTCTGGCGTTTCTTCCGCAACTTCCTCAATATCCATTCCACCCTCTGTTGAGGCCATAATAAGAACGGTTTTTTCTTCACGGTCGACAAGTAACGCCAAATAATACTCGTGAGCGATATCACATCCTGATTCAATGTACAAATGATTCACAATTTTTCCTTCTTCACCGGTTTGTTTGGTAATGAGAATGTTGCCGAGAATGTTGGTGGCATACGTTTCAACATCTTCTCGCGAGAATGCAATCTTTACACCGCCTTCCATCTGTAAATCGCCCGTAGTTGGATGATACAGATTTCCTTTTCCTCGCCCGCCCGCATGGATCTGTGATTTGACTGCAACAACCTTTGATTGAAGTGTATCGTAAGCATTGAGTGCATCTTCGACACTTGTGCAGTGAACGCCCTCAACAACGTTGACGCCATGTGCTTTGAACAGTGCTTTTCCTTGGTATTCGTGGATGTTCATTGTATCACTGGTCTTTCCGAGCAAAAGACCGTCTTTGAACTGTGCGGCTAAGTTATCTGGGTGATTCAGACCATCAACACTACAAGTTGAAAAACAAAAACAACGCGCAGCAAGCATGCAGGTAGTCGTGTTAGCCGGCGGATTTGGGACACGCCTACGCCCGTGGACCCATGAAATCCCAAAGCCAATTCTTCCCATGCTTGACAAAACATTGCTTGAGCATGTTGTTGAGGTTGTACCTGATGACCAAGTCGATGAAGTCGTCGTTGCAGGCGGATACAAGGTTAACGATATCGAGGATTACTTCAAACAAGCCGATGTGCCATATGATGTACGAATTGTCAAGGAGACCGAACCACTTGGAACTGGAGGTGCGTTAGGAAACTGCCGAGATATTGTTTCGGGGAAGTTCGTTTGCCTGAATGGCGACATCATCTCTTCTCTGGATATGCAAGTTGGTATCGACCTGCACGAGAAGAATGGAGGCGTAGGAACATTGGCCTTGTGGCAAGTGGAGGACCCAACTCGCTTTGGAATCGTAGGACTCGATGAGAATCACCGTGTAACGCAATTCAAAGAAAAACCAAAACCAGAGGAGGTCTTTTCGAATTTGATTAACGCGGGATCGTATTTGTTTGAAGATTCCGTTTTTGATTACATTCCGAAAGGCCGCAGCTCTCTAGAACGAGAGGTCTTTCCTATTCTTGCAGAAGAGCAAAAATTGAACGGTTTCTCATTTGAGGGCTATTTTATCGATGCAGGGACACCGAAGAGTTGGTCGCTCGGCGTTCAAGCAAGCATTGCAAATCAGCGGTGGAAACATGGAGAACGAGTTGATTCGAATTGGTATGCAGATGACTCAATCCAAATCAATGGTGAAAGCATCGTCGAACATAGCATGCTCTCTACAGGCACGTCTATTGAATCGGCACAACTATCAAAATGCAGTTTACTCGATAATGTCAAAATCGGAGCACAATCAAAATTGAATGAGACGTTGATTGGAAGAAACACAACGATTGGAAAGAATTGTTCTTTGGACAATGTTGTGGTTGATCATGGCTCAAATGTACCTGACAACACAATTCTTTCAGATGCACAATGGCCTCTTATCGAATGATTGAAAGGAAGATATCAAGAAGAATTAGTGTGTGGGATTATTATGCAGCCTCTCATTGTTGTCAACTTCAAAACCTATGCAACGGCCATGGGCCAAAAGGCGGTACAACTTGCACAAGCGATGGAACGGGCCTCCAGAAATCATGTTCGAATGGTCGCTGTTGTTTCGGCCTTTGACCTTCATGCGGTAAAACAAGCCGCACCATCACTTGAAGTCTGGAGTCAACATCTCGACCCAGTTGGTCAAGGTTCGTTCACTGGATGGCTTCAACCTGATAATGCTATAGAACATGGCTCTCAAGGAACAATCATCAATCATGCTGAACACAAAGTAGAGATTGAACATGTTCAAAATCTCATGCAACAACTCCCTGAAGGGTTCCCAATTTGTGCATGTGCAGCAGATGTTGATGAAGCACACCGACTGGCAGAACTCGGACCTACATTCATTGCAGTAGAGCCGCCCGAACTTATAGGCGGTGATATCTCTGTAACAACTGCAGATCCTGCCATCGTTTCTGACACGGTTAATGCTGTTCACAACATCAATCCTGATGTTCGAGTTCTTTGTGGAGCTGGTGTAAAGGATGGCAAGGACGTCAAGACTGCAGTCGAACTCGGCGCACATGGGGTTTTACTCGCATCCGGTGTAACAAAAGCGAGTGATGTTGACGCCGTGCTTGCCGATCTTGTTGCTGGCTTGGAAAACTGAGGTGTTGTAGATATGGCTCGCAAAAAGAAGCGCAAGCCTGTTCGAATTGCTCATGAGATTTCACGGACTCGTAGAAAGGCAATTCAAAAAGCACTTGAAGAGCATCAAATCGAAGACCGTACAGAATGGGATAGGAATTCGGAGTGGAGCGATTATCGGTTCTACCGAAAACTTGTGAAGAAAGGAACGATTCGAACAATTGACTTGCCATTGCTTGAAGTTTCAATTGGAGACCCATGGTCAACCTCAGTGACCGTCATTCACGGCAAGCGGCCCGGCCCTACGATCACTATCCTCGGGGGCATGCACGGCGATGAACTCACTGGTCCTTCTGCTTGCACCCATTTGTTGAGTACGGCATTCACAGATACCGATAAACCACTCGACCCTGAAACACTTGCAGGAACGATTCGAATCGTTCCAGTTGTCAACATGCCCGGTTACCGTTCAAAATCAAGATATTTTCCTGATGGTCGAGACTTGAATCGTAATTTCCCAGGTAACTCGAAAGGATCATCTACTCGAAGAGTTGCTGCTCAGGTTTGGAAATATCTTGTTGAAGATTCAGATGCAATCATTGACTTACATAGTGCGGGAAAGGGACGGTCAAACATGCCGCAACTTCGTGTCGATCTGGCACATGCAGGTTCGAACATCCTTGCAAAAGCATTCGGCATTGAAATTCTTCTTGATTCAAAACCACCGAAAGGGTCCCTACGGTTAAACGCAAACGAAGAGGATATTCCATCGATTACATACGAAGGAGGAGGAGCAAATTGGCTCGACCAGGCATCAGTAAAGGTCGCAGTTCATGGGGTCATGAACGTCCTTAGAAAACTCAAGATGGTTCCGGGAAGACCTCACAGACCAAGGTTCAGAATGCTTGCGAGTGGATCGACGTGGTTGAGGGCTGGCGAAGGCGGCCTTCTCGATTTGTTCGTCGATAGTGGCTCTATCATGAAAGAAGGAGATGTAGTAGCTCGTATCTCCGACCCGGCAACGCCAGGCCTCTCTGTTGACATTCTCGCTCCAGAGGACGGATTGATGATTTGTATAGCTACGAATCCGTTCGTCGCAGCAGGTATGCCCGTTGGCCACTTCTTACCGGTCTCAAAGCACATGTCCCTCCTTGAAGAACAAGTCGATGGGTTCGGTCGCTTCATTACACAAGGATCGCTTGATGAACCCGTCTGGCGAGAAGAGGAAGAAGAAATCGAAGTTGAAGTACGTGGCGAGTGGGATGGCGGTAGTGTCGATAGCGGATGGATAGAAGCGACCCTAGAAGAATTAAACCGAGATGAGATTCCCGAAGAAGAAGCCTAAGCAAAGGGTACCCTTTGCTTACCCGTTCTATCAAAGGACCCCCTCTGATTAGTTACCGAAGATTTGGTTAATCTAAACCACACCGTCAGTATATGTCTGATCCCATTATGAGCCCTGATGGGAATTTCATGTGGACGGGTTCGGAATGGATTCCAGCCCCTCCATCATCATCTCAGGTTGCTAACGTCAATCTTCAGGATAGTGTAATCGGAGGTGACTTAAATATACGTCAAAACAAAACCGATATCACCGTAATTCCCGATGAAAATTCAGGTGGCGGTTCACTCTTCTTTTTTTTCCTATCTATAACGATGTTATTCTTAGCATACTCAGATAAAATAGGAATATACATTTTTACAAGGCATGGAGATTTTGAATTAACCATTGCTTCAATTACTTTCTTTGTACTTTGGATGATTACAGGTTATCTACATGATTTGGAGGAAAATGGCAGTGAGAGTAAAGAAATCATTGAGAATGTCATAGTTTTGATTACTACTGGTATTTTGATATGGATTGCATATGTGTTATTTGGCCCTTAGACCGAGTTAAATCTAGATTAAATCAAAGGGCATGTGCTAATACCCATTGCTCATGCATTAGCAGATCAATGGGCTCGCAGTGGGTCTTGTCAGACACTACCCATTGCTTACCCTTTTGAGCAGAGGGTGCCCTTTGATTAAATGTTAAATTATCCAACTAGTGTTCATCTCAAGATATAATCACTACTGAATACTAGGTGCTCTAGGGATGATTAATGCGACGATATCACACACCTCTCGCCAGATTCATTCATTGGACCTTCATTCCGTTATACGTTTATGGAATCGTCAAACAAGTAAATGACATTTCAGAACTTGAAAACAGCGAATTGCTCATTTTCGAGGTCATCTTCGCAACAGTCTTCCTGTTGATTGTTATCTTGCGCTTTACATACATGAGGCGTTTCAAAACATTTCAAGGAGCGGAAGAACCTATTCACATTGTGCACTATTATATTGCCCGCATCGTACATAGAGCGATGTATGCTTGCCTAATTCTCCTGCCACTTACTGGATTAATCATCGCAGGTTTGTACAATCAAGGATATACGGTGAATGCAACGCCGGATGAGGAGCAAACTATTCTTGATCTTGTTTTGGATCTTCATGGAGCAGCAGCAGATTTGAGTTATGTCCTCATTGCGATCCACATCTCGGCTGCGATTTACTCTCGGATTAAGGGCGAAGGCGTCTGGTCATCTATGGTTCCAATTTTGAAAGAGGACAAGCCTACAGATTACAAGATTATCAAGAAAATGGCTTTACTTGAAGACCAATTTTATGACAAAGTACAGGCCGTTTTTAGTAGGAAAAAGAAGTAACCTTCTTTCGCCTACGCTCAAAATGAGCTTATGGGTACGGTTTGATGACCCGTCTAATCAGAGGTTCCCCTTTGATTAGAAAGTCATAAAATTAGATGGATAATAGGAAAATCATGGCCAACACGAACATGCTAATCGTGGGTAGTGTGTTTGTCATAGCACACCCTTTGAATCTATGAATTGAACATTTCGAAGTTATCATGAAACAAATGAATCGGTACTAAAATCGGGGCAAACCTTAGATGGACAATATCGGAAATACCAACATGGAAGAATTATCCAAGGTTGGTATCGATTCGAAGCGAACAACTGCTGCAAGTGTAGCAATTGTAGGATTGGTCGTCTATCTCTCATTGATTCATTTGAAATCGATTCTAATGCCCTTAGCAATAGCAATTTTACTCTATTTTATGATCAAACCCCCAGAACAATTCATCTACAACAAAGTAGGCAATCGGTTCGTTTCTTATGGTAGTGTGATTCTCGGTTTTGTTGTCACGGTCTATTTCATCTCAGTTTTCCTGTATGAGAATCTTTCACAATTCATTGATGATGTTCCAGAAATTACTGAAGCATTCGAAGAGAAACGGGCAAAGTATGCTGATGCTAACTTGTATGGTTTTGAAGTCATATTCTCAGATGCAGACTTGCTTGCAGGTGTTGCATCTCCAAGCAACATTGAAGCGTTTGTTCTAGCCATTCTTGGCTCACTTGGTGGATTCTTTGGAACGATGATTACGGTCTTGATTTTCCTGTTGTTCATCGTTCTTGAAGAGCACACAATTGCGCAACGATTTGGTGCTGCCTTTCCGAATTCTTACTCTCGAGCTAAGAAAATAGTAAGTGAATCCACTGAATCAATCACTGCTTATGTCGTTTCGAAGGTAACCTGTAGCGCAGGCCAGGCACTCGTCATGACGATCATCATATCTCCGATTGGATTCAATCTACCTGGTTGGTTTTTGTTCGGAATCCTATGCTTCCTGCTTGATTTTATTCCCATTCTAGGTGCACTCTTCGCCACGATTCCACCAGTCATCATTGGATTCATCATGCTTGAACCAATGACGGCCCTGCTCATGCTTGCTTTGTTGATTGGCAATCAACAAGCCTTCGGAACATTTGTTGAGCCAAATCTTTCTGGCTCAAAGATAGGTATCTCACCGTTTGTTCTGTTGTTAACAGTGATGTTGTTTTCCCAAGTATGGGGGATTGCTGGAGCAATCATTGGAGCTCCAATTATTATCATTGCAAGACTCATTCTTGATGAAAACGAGAAAACTCGCCCTGTCGCATTGATGATGGCCAATGATGTGGAAGAAGAATGAAGAATTCATTGCCCGTTAAAGGCTTCAATTGCCTCAACAACTTCAGAATCATCCATCAGTCTTCGTTGGGATTTTGCTACTTCAAACAAATGCGAAACCAAATCGTCTGTGACCTCATAGTCTCGTTGCTGAAGCCACCAGATGATGTTTGAGCGCCCGGCCATGTGACCAATTCGAATGACTTGTTCAAGACCAAACTCACCTGCTGGAACACCTGAATAGACACGATCTGCAAGCCAGTGGTCGCCCTTTTTCATGGCTTTAATGACGGCCGAAGCGTGAACACCAGTACCTGTTTCGAAAGCATCTTGACCGAAGACTGGATAATTGCGTGGAAGAGGAACTTCAGTGTATTCATGAGCTTTTTGCATGTATTCTCCGAGAACAGTGAGGTCATTATTGATAGCACCCATGAGTTTGAGATTGACCAATGTTTGGTCAAGTGGTGCGTTTCCTGCTCGCTCTCCAAGACCAAGAGCAGTTCCGTGAACAACATCTGCGCCAGCCTCGACAGCAGCAATATTGTTGGCAACACCCAATCCACGATCTTGGTGACCGTGCCAGTTAACTTCGATATCTCTACGATCGTAACCTCCGTCTTTGATGACTTCTTCATCGATGAAATTGAGTAACTTCTTGACACCGTTTGGAGTTACGTGCCCACATGTGTCGCATACGCAGATTCGACGGACTCCGAGTTCCATGGCTCGCTGATAGATTTTCTTGATGTCTTCG
>Ga0255759_10003811_pt1 | contig 13132 bp, 10 predicted proteins | sample 101ome_20_FD_179959 | JGI IMG/M metagenome (GOLD analysis project Ga0255759, IMG submission 179959) | Coastal salt marsh microbial communities from the Groves Creek Marsh, Skidaway Island, Georgia - 101404AT metaG (version 2) | ecosystem: Environmental > Aquatic > Marine > Intertidal zone >...
CTCCTAGATCAACAGGACGCTAGCCACGGCGCTGGGGTTTCAAGAACCACATTTCATAAATGGGCACCAAAATACACAGCAGCATCGTAATGCCGAGCAATGCCGCATTAATCGGCGCGAGTATCCCCCACACGGCGCCGACGTAGCGCACCAACCACGGCTCAGCTATTTCCAGCGTTATATATACAAAACAGGAGCTGATTACGAACGTTTTCCACCTAGCGGACCAAGCACTTAGAAGAAATAGATGGCCCGTCGTAAGAAAGACGATGGGCATGATAAATAGGTGGAAATGAGCCGTTTCTACCAATTCGGCCTTTTCTTTGGCGAACATCATCTGCTCTTCGTCGCCCAGATAATAGGCGGCAGAGCCTTCCGCACTCAAGCCCGTATTCTCATGAGACATAAAAATAGACAGCGCAGAGGCGGCCAGCATGAATACGAGAAAATACGTCATGATGAGGCGCGTATGAAAATCCATACGCGCCAACTGAGAGCGATTGCTGAAATATCTCATGGATGCATCGCACTCTGCGGGGTGTGATAAAAATGCTCCGTGAGAGCAAGGACTTTACGCACGCCAAAGTTAAGCGCACGAACGGACATCGTCGCGCCGCTTATATTAACAATGTCGCGATTAATCCGTATGGGATCACTCTGCTTTTTCCCCACATACTGGCGCAGAAAGCGCTTTTTTCGCACTTCGGCACCGTAGCTTTCGCGATAGACCAGCACGCCGGCGCCGCGCACGCTAAAGTCGGGCTCTATCCCAACAATAAATGTGATGGGACGAAACTTACCTATCTCCTCTGACACGACGGCATACCCCAACAGTTTGCCCTCATCATTGTAGGCTAGATCCACGACAAGACTGTCGCCAGAAAAAGACCTCCCCAAGGCCTCAACGAGATCCCTCTTGGCCTGTGCGTTCAGCGCGTGCGCAACTGATTCGAAGTGCACCGCCTCGGGAAAAAGACGGGCACGCCCCTCCTCCGGCTGCATATATACCCTTATAGAGCCCGTTTTTTGAGCTATAGCGGGGCTTACTCCATACAGTCCGAACAGCAGCGCGATGAGTGCGCCTTTAAAAGTAAGATGCAATGGAAAAGACCAAGCCACTCTTTTGATCGTCCTCTTTGTAGGATTCGTAATCCAGTTTGACTGCCGTTTCTTCTACGGGACGCCAATTGAGTCCTAGCGTCGTGCGACGCTCTTGGCTCGCGCCTAAGTCGATAGAATCGTAGCGCAGCGAAGCCGTGAAAATAGAATGTGGAAACGCCTGTAATGTGCCGGCCCCAAAGTGATATCCAACCTGAGCGTAATATCCCGAACGCTCATCATGCATTGCGCCATCAATAGATGCCATTGCCCACTCTCCGCGCACTTCAAAGGGACCGCGATTAAAATTGGCGTCCACCGCGTAGATACCCAGGTTGTGATCACCTGCGTCATCGTAGGCGCCGACGTGAAATGAACCGGCCATTTGCACACCAATCAACGGACTAAAGTTGATTCGTCCCGTAAGCGACTTTTCGTCATTGTTATCCGATTTCTGACTACCGCGTCCCGAACGCATGCTCAAAATTACGCCCTCGTTGAACCCATTGACAACATATAGCTCATAGTCTAACACGCCCACGTCACCGGGATAAAAGGTGCCATAAAAACCCATCCCCGCTTCACTCAACGTCGTCGGTACGATCTGCCGAGCCGTCAGCGGCCGGTTTGTCAGGTCATTACGCGGGCTATCATGATCAATATTAAAACCGCCAACCGGAGAAAGTACGATGCCTGATCGATAGGTAAGTGCTTCAGAAAACGTAATATCGAGAACGGCGAACTCTATCTTTATCTCCCCATCGGTCTCACCTTTGCCCTTAACCAATCCCCCGTGTTCAAACTCGAGTTCTGCCAACACGTGTATGTTCTCATTTACCTCGCCGTAAATGAATGGAATAAACCGATGCTGGTCGAACGTTTTCTTCTTTTCATTCCAGAATAACTCGTGGTCTATATAGCCTCCCAAGAGCGTTCCAGACCCCCCTTGTTCTATATAGGGCTTTTCGTATTGTGTGTCTCCGGCGGTTTGTGCCTGTGCATTGAGAGATGCAAAACTCAACGCGATCAAGATACATATTCGTCTCATGAAGTTCAGACTCCTTGACTGAACACAAAGGACAATAGGTCAACATTCGATCGGTAGATACTCCATGTGTTTGGTATGCCAAACACGCGATTGCTAATATAACGCCCTTCTGCACTCTGTCAAATTTTTTTATCTAAAATATTGCGTTGACTTAACTCGATATTTTTTTATATATTACCCTGTGTTTGGCAAGACAAACACAAAAGAGCAAGATCAAACATCTATACGACAGACCGATCTTGCGTTGGCATTTACCAACGAAAGCACCCCGAACCATGCATACAGCTACCATACAAAACCATTCTTCCGCACCGCTCAGCCACTGCGCAGTTGGCAGTCAGAATATCGTGACAGAGGTAGCGGGCACGTCGCCTCTGTCCACGCGCCTGCGCGAACTCGGCCTGCTGCCTGGCGTGCGCGTACGCCTGCTCCGCGCCGGCTCGTCACTCGTGATTCAGATAGGTGAGACGCGCTTGGCCGTCCGCCGCGACGATGCGGATGCCATCCGCGTGTGCGACGATGCAGCGTTTGGCCTTATGGCCTCTGCCCATTCTATAGCTTCCTAAGCTACTTTTTACCCCACGCCACACCTTGCCCACTCTTGCGCTCATTGGTAACCCCAATACGGGCAAGACAACGCTCTTTAACGCGCTCACCGGTCTCTCCCAACGCGTCGGTAACTACCCAGGCGTAACGGTAGAACACAAAGTCGGCACGCTTACCTTTAGCGACGGTGCACATGCCGACTTGGTTGACCTGCCCGGCACATACAGTCTTTCCGCTCATTCTCCAGACGAAGCCGTTGTAGTAGACGCACTCCTTGGCCAAATACACGGCAGTGCTCCCATTGACGCCATATTGTATATCGCCGATGCGACCAACGTGCGCCGCAACTTCTACCTGCTCTCCCAGCTAGTCGAAAGTGACGTGCCGATCGTCATAGCGCTGAATATGACCGATCTGGCCGACGCCCGTTCAATACGCATTGACGCGGAGAGCATCAGCCAGCGACTCGGTCTGGCGATTGTTCCGGTGGCCGCCAGCCGCGGTCAGGGCATAGATACGCTGCGCGAGACCGTGCAATCCATCCTTGTCGAAGCACCCACACCCCGTAAAACAACGCCCGCATTGCCCTCCTCCGTGTTGGATTCCGTGCGCCAAATACAAACGCATTTCTCGACGGATGACTATGCCGTGGGCCGTGTGGAAGCGCTCCGCATGCTGGTAGATGCCGGTTCGGAGTTGGAAACGCGCGGGCTTAAGCGGGTGGACCCTTCTGATTTGCTTGCATTAGACCACCTGCGCGATCAAGCATTTGGTCAGACTGAACCAGCCGAAGTGGAAAGCCAAGCGCGCTATGCGTGGATTAACCACGTGCTCGAAAAAGCAGTAGAGCAGGTGGACGATATGCATGCAACCCCCTCAGATCGCATTGACGACGTTTTGACGCACCGCCTCTGGGGGGTCGGTTTCTTTGCGCTCCTCAATGCCGTTGTATTTCAGGCCATTTACGCTTGGTCGGGCCCGCTGATGGATGCGATTGACAGCGCGTTTGTCGGTTTAGGTGAATCCGTCGGCGGAGCTATCCCGGCCGGCCCGCTGCAGAGCCTCGTCGTAGACGGCATCATCTCAGGCGTCGGCGGCGTACTCATATTCTTGCCACAAATCGCCATCCTCTTTTTCTGCATTGCCATATTGGAGGACTGTGGCTACATGGCGCGCGCCGCCATGCTTATGGATCGAGCCCTCAGTTTCTGCGGATTGTCTGGCAAATCCTTTATTCCACTCCTATCCGGCTTCGCATGCGCCATACCTGGCATTATGGCCACGCGCACCATTGCAGACCGGCGGGATCGACTGGCGACTATGTTGGTCGTGCCGCTTATGAGTTGCTCCGCCCGCCTGCCCGTTTACATCTTATTTATTGCGGCTTTTGTTCCGGAGCAAAGCTGGGCCAATGGATGGATCAACCTACAAGGTATAGCGCTCCTCGCGTTCTATAGCCTCGGTTTGATCGTTGCCATACCCATCGCGTTCTTGCTGAAGAAGACGCTACTCAAGGGATCTTCTCCTGCTTTCCTACTCGAACTGCCCTCCTATAAATGGCCCAATCCGCGCACCGTCTTTCTCCGCGTTTACCACAGCAGCCGCGACTTTGTACTCCGTGCGGGAAGTATCATACTAGCGACGACCATTGCCATGTGGGCGCTCGCCTATTTTCCACGGGATAGCGATATCGCCGCCCCGCAGCCTGCCCACATCGTAGACGGCGAGCAGAGCCCCGCTGAACTCTCAGAATCTAAGCGCGCAGCGGCGTTACTCGAAGCGAGTTATCTGGGACGGGCCGGACACGTTATCGAACCCATTGTGAAGCCGCTGGGGTGGGACTGGCGAATTGGCGTCGCCGTTATAGCGTCTTTCCCAGCGCGGGAAGTGGTCGTTTCAACCCTAGGCACTATTTACAGTCTGGGGGGAGATCAGGACGAGGAATCAGAAGCGCTACGCACAGCTATGCGCAACGCCGTATGGCCCGACGGGCGAAAGGTGTTTAACGTGCCCGTCGCTCTCTCCATTATGGTCTTTTTTGCGCTCTGTGCACAGTGTGCGGCCACCATAGCGACGATCAAAAGAGAGACGCTCTCTTGGCGATGGGCCGCATTCTCCTTCTTCTACATGACGGGACTTGCCTACGTGGGTGCATTCTGCACCTATCAGGTGAGTATGGCTCTGGGATGGGGTGGCTAACGTGGATTGGCAGACCCCGGTAGCGGCGGGTATTGCCTTGCTATCCGCTTCATATGCGCTCTGGTATTGGCTTAAGCCTGTGCGAAGTGCGCCCACACCTAAACGCTCCCAAGAAGACTGCAGTGCCGAACGTGGAGAGGCGCTCTTACAAATAGAAGATGCGTGAATGTGTTTCAGGCACGTCGCGCAAAGCGCTGGCCTGAATACTGAGCGACCCATCCAGCTAGTTCGAGTTCCAATAGCGCAGCGGCGACTTCCGCGGAAGACAAATCCCGCCCCACCAGTGCATCGATATGCAGAGGCTCCCGATCCAATAGGGCCAAAACCCGGCCGGCAATGCCCAACGTTGGAGGCTCTTTTGCGGGAGCGGACTCGGACCATGCGTTCAGTTCTTCAAGTATGTCCTCGACGCCCTCGACAAGCTTGGCTCCATCTTTCAACAGCGCGTGACATCCGGCACTGCTGGCGCGAAAAATCTCGCCGGGCACGGCAAATACCTCGCGCCCCTGTTCCGCAGCGCAGCGCGCAGTTATCAGCGCTCCGCTGCGCGCTGCCGCCTCAACGACGACGACGCCACGCGACAGTCCGCTAATGATTCGATTGCGCCGTGGAAAAGATCCGCGATCTGGCACGGCGCCCACGGGACGCTCTGAGACGATACCACCCTGACGGAGTATGCTGCGATAGAGGTTTACATTAGATCGAGGATAGGGCTGATCGACCCCACTGCCTAATACGGCGACGGTTGTCCCTCCGGCTTCCAATGCGCCGCGGTGCGCAGCAGCATCAATGCCCAAAGCCATTCCACTCACCACGCATAGACCTGCGCGAGCAAGACCAAAGGCCAGTTCACGAGCCGCCCGAAGTCCATATGGTGAGGGATGTCTCGTTCCAACAATGGCGACGGCGGGACGCTGCCAATCGAATGTTCCAAGCGAGTGCAGTGCAGAGGGTGGGTCGTAAATCTTGGCGAGGGCTTGCGGGTAGGCTTCTTCGCTGCGCACGAGTATATCCCCGCCCAGCAAGCGCATGCGTCGCATTTGCTCGCGGCTCCATTCCAGATCGGCACCAGTAGGTTTCTTTACGGAGGATTGGACGATGGCCTGCCACTGATCCAACGGAGCCTCCAGCGCGGCTTGTGCCGAACCGAACCCATCCAGTAAGCGCTGCAGTAGGACGGGGCCAAGGCCCGCTACACGAGAAATCGCAAGGCAAGCCTGCCTTTCTGCGTCAAGCAGATCTATCGGTTTAGACAAATTTTGCTTTGAGCCGCCGCTCAATAGTCGATGGGACAAACTGGCTAACATCTCCTCCCAGCTGAGCCACCTGGCGCACGACAGATGAGCTCAGGTACATATAATCGACCCGCGTCATGAGAAAGACCGTATCAAAGTCGGGCCACAGCGACCGATTGGTGAGCGCCATAGAGAATTCGTGCTCAAAGTCGGTTACGGCACGCAGACCACGAACGGCCGTGCTAATTCCATTACGACGCGCATAATCGACGGTAAGACCCTCATTATAGTCAACCGTCACCTGCGGCCAGTGCTGCGTCGCCTCTGTGATCATTTCTAAGCTCTCTTCGAGTGAAAACAGCGGCGTCTTGTGTGGATTGATTGAGATGAGCACTGTAACTGAATCAAAGATATCCAAGGCCCGCTCTATGATATTGAGATGACCGTTTGTTATTGGATCAAAGCTGCCTGGGTAGATTGCCTTCTTCACGAGCAGCGCCTCCTCTACTGGCCGATTGATACATCGATGGCACTAGAAATACGCACGGCTTTATTATAGCTGTCGGCGCCGCTGACAGGCGTTAAAATGAGCTCACCTAGCGCGGCGACGTTACCTCTTGCGGAAACTCTATCTAGAAAGGATTGGATCTGTCCATACGAGCCCGTACCAACGAGTCGCCGGCGCCAGCGCGCCGGCCCTTCCTCTGCTGGAATTACGCTCTGCTCTCCCAAATCTATGTCGTCGATACCGCACAGGTCCGCCCAGTACTCAACTTCGGCAAAAAATGCTTTCGCCCGAGCGGAATTCAGCGTTTCCAACACCGTCTTGCGCGCGCTCTTCTCTTCGCCAGATAGGGATAGATGAGCGGATTGCTCGTCGGCTTTGCGCACGGTAGAAGCAATTTGTTCCAAGTGTTCAGACAGCCCCTCTTCCACAGAGGCGATTGCCACATCTCCAGTGACGAAAGCCGACAGTTGAAAGCGACCCGCTATGCATGAGACGAGCTCCAATTGGCTGTTGGGAGGGAGTTGCTTAACAATATCAATAGCAGAAAAACACGCCGTCGTACTCTCTATCGATTGCGCATATGAGGCAGCTGTAGCAACAACCTCGGCGCGATCTACGGGGAACTCATGTGCGGGCGCTGCATGCGTCGTATCGGCGGGTGTCTGTCGACGCTCTGCGATCTGACCTTGCCCATCAGAAATCTCCTCTGAGGATTCAGAAAGTGTTTCGCGAGCCTTCTCCTCGTTTTGAATCGGATGCTTTACGGTCTCAACAGGGGATCGAACCGAGCGAAAAGAGTCCTTCATCAGATCGCTCTCCATGGGCAGGTAATACAGCAGAACACACCCTATCGCAGCGCTTAAAATCGCAGCGAACCAAAGGCCATTTTGGGCGAACCACCCTCGCCGGTTTCCGTGTATGAGTTCAACTCGGATCAAAACGCCAGGCCTCTCTGAACAAGGCCCGCTGCAATTGCATAGTCCGAGCGTCGTGCAGGATCCCAGTCACTTGCAACCTCTCCCACCATTTCGGCAAGCGGGTCGACAAGAGCCATCTCACACTGAAGGTGGTCTGCCAGCTCTACACCCCAACCTTCCACGCCCCCTCCTGCACATCGAACGCATTCGATACGACCGCCCACTTCACCTACCAGCCGATCAACCCCTCCCCAAAGCACGTCCATAGCATTGTCATCTTCACTCCACTGACAGTGTGCAACCTGCATGGCCTCTCCCTGATCGACCAGGAGCATATACGCCTCGCTTTCCGCCCCGTATACCAACACTTCGCTACCGGCAATGCTTGAGAAGACACCGGCACCGTCTGCCGCATTGTACAGCGCAAACGCCGGCACATCCACATCGACTCGACGCATGCCTACCCGTTTACCCAGAGCGAGATATCCCGCAAGCGCACTGCGGCGGACCGCAACAAATAGCCCCCATTCCGATTCCAACACGTAGTCCACGCTAAATGCATCCTGCTCACCCACGAGAAACTGTTCAGCTTCCCACCGCATGTGTTCACGCATTTCGCGCTCGCTGCCCGCTATCAATGCGCTCCTCTTAACGAGAACGACGTTGGGGTCGAGCGCGAAACAGGTATTGGAAAAATCAACTTCGTATTCCTCACCCACCTCTCTCAGCACATCAACCAACTGTGCCTGCACGTCGGTCTCAGCCAAATCAGGCGCATTCGCACAAACGGGCAAATCAAACTCAACCAAGGCCAGCGGCTCTGTTCCACCGCGTCGCCGGCTCATTGATACCAGCCAACCCCGATACCCCGATAAGTGGATACCTGTAGCCGTCTTTTCCCCGAAACCTAGCACGAATACATTCCTCGTTTTTCGCTATTTAACCCGTATAAACGGCGCAATTTTTTCTAGCGTAGCGGATCCTATACCTCTGACTTCTTGCAGCTGTCGAACCGTTTTAAAAGGGCCATTTACACGCCGGTATTCAACAATGCGCACTGCCATCTTCTCGCCGATAGAAGGCAGCCTCTCGAGATCCTCTGTGGTGGCCGAGTTCAAATCAATAAACGTCGGCTCTGGTTCGACCAGCGGAACGTCTACTGCGGCACGCTCTACGCGAAAGTTTTCCAATTCCTCCGGTGCTCGTTTCTCAAACCACGCAGTCGCCGTACCTATACACAGAACGATTAGGAGACAAACCAACGCCATTCGTTCACGCTGATTGAACATGGAAAATACCTCTCGACAAGGCGATGAGCAAATCGAATTTGACGCCTATTTAGCGCAAGAAGAAGGTGCCCGAGAATTTCACTTCGCGCGTTTTCCGCAGCTTGTCTGTCAGCTTGTTGTCGTTGTCTTCCCAGCGGAAATTACCCGTACCGCGAAAGTTTTCACTGAATTTGTAAGTGAGAGAAAGCTGCGTCTTAAACGTCGATTGGTCCGTTATGGGCGTGCGCGCTTCATTGCCGGTGCCATTTGCCCTGATCTCGTTAGAAACTCCAACCTCAAAGTTCAGCGTTACATTGCTCTTTAACTTGCCAAAGAGCGGTAGGCTGCGGGGCTTTAGATCGTATTTCACACTGAACGTCGTCGAAGCTCGCTCGCTGCCAGCTGTTCCGCGCAGAGGGGGTGCTCCCACCAGTGAGCTATCGTCAGAGACGACTTCAAAATCCTCACTCATGGAAGAAGAAAGCACCCGTTCTACCGTGGTCGTGGGGCCCCAACGCCAACGGCCATTCCAAGAGAAGCGCATCTCGCGACTCGTTCCTCGCGTGAGTAATTTACCGGGGTTGAGGCTACCTTCACCCTCTCTGTTTTCCGTGCGCTCAAACTGCACGTTTACCTGGGCGCTATTGAGGACCTTCTTAATAAACGGCAGGCGGTCTGCGCGGCCCCACGTCAGGTTGAGGCGAGGATAAATCCGCTCTTGGGAAACCCTCATACGACTCTGTGCGCTGCCGCTGCGTTCGCTGGCCTGATCGCGCACGTTGACCTTGGCGCTCATCCCCAACGGCAGGCGCAGTCCCGTGTTGGCCTCTCGCTGCACGCTGCGTGCCCAGCTATCTTGGTTGGTCAGTCCCACGGCAGCGCGAGCGACCTGCAGCGAGTCGTCCAAGCCCAACTGATAAGTAAGAGACGGACGCTCGACCAAATTAAAGCGACGTCCCGTTGTATTGCGCCGCCAGTTGGCGTTGATTGGCTCGGCATAATTTCCTAAAAAACCCGCCAGGCGACGCAGAATAAACGGACTGCGCCGGCGCGGCGCAGGCACATCGGATGTGTCCGAAGGGGAAAGACCGAGCGCCGAGCGCTCGCCCGGATCCATTTCAACGGGCTCTTCCCTCTTTTTCGATGACGCACTGCTGCGCCCTAAGCCGCGTAATAGAGTCGGCACTTTGACGCTGAAACGCGCCGATAGATCGTGCTGTGTGTCGATATCAAAAGGGGCAATAATGCGTCCAGAAACCGAATCGACGAGCGTAGTGCTGCGGCGCTGAGTCGGATCGTTCTGTTCGTTATAGCTCGCTTTAAACGTGTAGTTCTGATCTAACCACTGCACCAGGCGCAAGGTAAACGTGACGTCAGCCGTTTGCTTTCTACCCACTTCGCGGCCAAAGCTCATCGCGCGCGGATCGAGCTTTTTACGCAAGTCTCGATCAATGCGCAAATTGTAGTCTGCAGAGAGCCCCGTTAGCGGATTGAGTTTGGCAGCATAGGTCTCATTAACGGTAAACGTCTCCTGACGCGTCGTATCGGCGTCCCCGCGCTGCAGTTTCTTCATGGCACGGCGACTGCCAGCAACCGTGTAGTTCATACTTGAAGGTAGAACGCGCAGACGCAGCTCCTGTAGGCCATCCGGGGCCGCGGAAGGCAACCAACCAAATGGACGAAAAGAGGGCTTGGGCAGCGGCATCCGGTAGCCGAAGTTAAACGTTTGGGAACTCTGGCGGTCTATTAGGCGGACGGGATCTGCCGATGACTCGCTCGAGTGAGAGAGCCGCATATTCATCTGGTCTATGGTCCAGCGTAAAAGCCAGTTTTTTCCCGGCCGACGACTGAGCGAAATATCGAAAAACTCTTTACTGCGCACGGCCTTCTGCTCTCGCTTCTCCTCTTTGGTCAACTCGACGTCTGCTCCGGCACCAAAGCGCGGTAGACTCTGCGAGCGGCTCATGTTAAACTTGACGGGAATAGAGAAACCCCAGCTACCGGGCAGCAGTTGGTGCAGCTGCGTCGTCGTCTGCACGCTGGCGCTTTGGTCTGTGCTATTGCCGCCCGTGCCGCTAAACGTGCGGAAATCTTCCTCTCTCCACTCGGCCTGCGAGTCCACGTTCATGAAATCGGCGAGCTTCGTGTTAATCCGCGCATAGGCAGCTACCCCCGGATCGTTGCGCGCTTCGTCCAGGCGCAGTTCGTTCACAAAGATTCGTCCGCTATAGCGCTGGTTGTCGCTCCGGTTGCGCAGTCCAATACTCAGCTGTTTAATGGACTGCATGGACGGTCGACCGCGCACTCTGTAGACCGCATTCATCCCGTCGCGCACGCTGGGCCGGCTGTAGTCCTGCTCAAGGGCATATTCCCGAACTTCTGGATCAAATCCGGCGACGCGCAGAGCGCTCAATTCATCCTCTCGCACAAACCGCTTTCCGTCCAGCGGTGCACCGCGCGCATCGACAACGAGGTACACGTGACGATAGCGTGGATCTTCTTCCGCCGCCGTTGGTGACTCATAAATCGCTTTGAGCTGGGATATTTCTAAGAGATCTACGTCGACCTTGTTGCCATCCCACCCAGAGCGCCCACCCTCCCAGCCGGGAAAAATTGGACTGATTACCTCGTAGTAATTAGTGCTATCGGCGCCAAAGCGAACAAAGAGCTCCAACTCGCTCGAATCCCCCTGCGCATACTCGGCATTGACGGTATCACCGTGCACGTACATACGCAGCCGCTCATAGCTGGTGTAGTTTGCAGCTCGACTGAGGATTTTAGTCGCAGACATCTGATGCCCTGGCTCCAATCCCTCATACGCCAGCACGAGCGACTGTTCCCGTTCTCGCGTGCGCGACTGCGCGTTACGACGCAGCTTGACGCCGGGCGGAGGCTTATAGCTAAGGCTTTTATCCGTGCCGACAACCGTAATATCCAACGCCTCGTCTTCCGATACGATAAACCGATCATTGAGACGGGCGATATCGTCTTCCTGCCACTCGTTGCCTACGACTTCAATCAGCGCAACCTCTGCCAGCACTGTGGCTTCGTCGTCTAATAGGGGGCCACTGCTTAGCATGAGCCGGGCAAATTCTATGCGCGTCGAGTCGGGCAGCCCTACGCGTTCGGCGACATCCCCGTAAAGCGGCAGCCGCAGCTGGCGCCAGCCGTTGCTCTGCGTTCCGGGCACTTCATATTCGTCTTGAGACAAGTCGATTTGATAGTGGTAGTAGTTGTTGCGCTGGTCGAGCACGCCGTTGTTGTTCAGGTCTTCGGTATCCGGACGGTCTCCCGTTTCTAAGTCTACTTTATTGCCCTGCGTTCCGTTGATGCGACTGTAGTCATTTTTGTTGCGCTGCGGCTCGTAGCGCCAGTTGTCCCCTTCGGGATCATCGGCCGAGCGAGTCGGCCGCAGCGGATCCACGGTCGGATAGAGCCGAGTAAATGCCGTTTTACGCTCTTGCAAAGAAAGCGTGGTATCAAAGGCCGCATCAGCTAGTAAGAGGTAGTGGTTGAGCTCGCCTTCGTCCGTGCGTCCGTCAATTCCTATGTCTTCTTCTTTTGAGACAACTCCATCCCCGGTAGTGCGCCCGGGAAAGGGTTCGTCCTCCGTATCTAAACGCCCGTTAGCCACAAAGTCTTCGTTTATCTGATCGCCCAAATCTAAGTGCAGAACGCCCTCTTCACCGCGCACCCAAATCTCGACAAATTTAGACTGCGAAAAGTCATTTACGGACGTCAACGCCGTCATGATTGCCCCCCAGGACTCGGGTGCATCCGGGAGCGGTCGCAGCGAGAGCGCAAGCACGTCCGTGTTGCGATTCTGCGCTTCGAGTTGGTCTTCTTGATTCGGCCATATTTCTGTGCGCTGCACGCCGTCAAATGGGTTAAACCAGCTCAGTTTACCGCGCGTCTCCTCGCTGTAGCGCTCGGCCACCGGCACGCTAGATGGCACCCACCGCGTGCGGCCAATGCTAATACTGGTCGGCCGCTCACTTCCCTCAAAATCGTCTATATACCCCTGCCCCTTGGTATTGAGATTGGGACGACTCTGCGCAATCTCAGCATCGAGAACAATCTCCGATGGAGCGGCCGTCTTTAACAGGGGCATCATGTCGACCACGCGCGTCAGAAGAGGCGCTTCGCGTCGTGCGCGCAAATCTAGGTTCCAAATAATGGAGCGCGTGGGCTCGGTGCCCACGCGAACTCGCCGTTCGCTGGAACGCTCGTTGTTGTAGATCATCGTGCTGCCAAGGCTTCCATCCCCGCCCCAGAACTCGTATTCTGTTCGCAGGCCCAACAGCGTCTTTTGC
>Ga0255759_10003812_pt1 | contig 13130 bp, 9 predicted proteins | sample 101ome_20_FD_179959 | JGI IMG/M metagenome (GOLD analysis project Ga0255759, IMG submission 179959) | Coastal salt marsh microbial communities from the Groves Creek Marsh, Skidaway Island, Georgia - 101404AT metaG (version 2) | ecosystem: Environmental > Aquatic > Marine > Intertidal zone > Salt...
GCGCGACGCCGGTGCGAGCGCGAGCGCGAGCGCGAGCGCGAGCGTCAAGCGACGACGTCTTCCGGGAAGCGTGCTCGCGGCGGCGCGACCGCCACCCGTGAAGACGGCGCGAGGGAAGGGGAAGACGACGACCAAGAAGGACGACGCCGACGCCGACGCGAACGCGCCGGCGCCTCGCGACGAGCGCCCGAGATCGAGTCTGTTCGACGTCGTGTCCGATTCCGAGGGCGACGACGACGGCGTCGGCGTTCCCGCCGCGCGCCCGACGACGACGATCGGCGCGTCGGCGACGGGCGCGAGAACACTTATGTCGTCGGCGTACGCGTGCGTCAGACGCGTCACAGACGAGGCGCTTTTAGAGGAAGCGCGACGACTGTGCGGATCCAACGCGCGCGCGCGCGCGTTGGCGACGACGCCCGAACCCGCGCCGGTCCCTCGAGAATCACTCGTCGAGGCACCGGCGGTGCGCGCGGTGCCGTCGCCGACGCCGCCGACGAGGGAGACGCGCGCCGAGACGCCGCCGCGCGTCGCCGTCGCCGCGCCGCTCGAGACGTTCGACGACATGTTCTCCATGTTCGTCGGCGGTGGCCCCGCGCCAGCGTCCGCGCCAGCGACGACGTCAGAGGCACCACAGAAACCACCATCCGCACCGGTTCGACGCGCGTCGCCGCCGCCCGCGCCGCCTTCGACGACGACGACGGCCAAACCCAAACTCAGTTTCGCCCAACTCATGGCCTCCGCCGACGACGACGGCGACGACAGCGACGACTGAGCGCACGATCGCATAGCGCATGCATACCACGTAGACTAGTACACGCATCACGACGCACCGCGCCGCGCCGCGCGACGTTCCCGCGCCGTCCCCGCGAGAGCCGCGAAAAACCTCACCACACCCGGGTTTTTCCCCAACGACCGCGTCGACGCCGTCCTCGACGCGATTCATCGACGCGCGATCGTCATGCTCGGCGCGATCGCGAGACGCGCGGTGGCGTCGACGACGACGCGAGGACGGGTGCGCGCGAGACGCGAGGCGAGCGACGCGACGACGCGACGACGCGAGTGTGCGGCGTCGGGGTGGATGATCCGACCGGTGATGGATGCGATCGCGAGACGCGCGGAGACGAGACGCGATGCGATGAGACGGGCGGTGATGACTGACGCGGTGTGTGTGTGTTTTTATCGGTGCGCGATAGGCTGCGACGCGGGCGACGCGAACGTTTTCAGCGGCGAGCGGGACGGATGACGAGCGCGTGACGGTGGAGACGCCGGTGGCGTTTGAGGGACACCTGATCGAACCGCCGTCGCAGATCGTGGAGACGTCCAAGAGAGAGATCATCGATATGTTTACGCAGGCGTACATGATGCGACGATTGGAGATCGCGGCTGACGTGTTGTACAAGGGGAAGTTTATTCGCGGATTTTGTCACCTGTACGACGGGCAAGAAGCCGTCGTCGTCGGCATGGAGACGGTGTTGACGAAGGATGACGCGGTCGTGACGTCGTATCGGGATCACTGCGTGCATCTCGGTCGAGGTGGGACGCCGTTGGAGGTGATGGCAGAGCTCATGGGACGCGTGGACGGCGCGGCGAAGGGCATCGGCGGGTCCATGCACATGTATCGCCGAGAAGCCAACTTTTTCGGCGGTAACGGCATCGTCGGCGCGCAGACGGCGATCGGTGCGGGTTTGGGATTCGCGTTCAAGTATAACAAGCAGCCCAACGTCGCGGTGACCATGTACGGCGACGGTGCGGCCAACCAAGGTCAGTTGTTTGAGGCGCTCAACATGGCGGCGCTCTGGGATTTGCCCGTGATTTTCATGTGCGAAAACAACCATTACGGCATGGGCACCGCGCAAGACCGCAGTGCGAAGAGTCCGGTGTACTACAAACGCGGTGATTACGTGCCTGGATTAAAGGTGGACGGCATGGACGCGCTCGCGGTGAAGCAAGCGATGAAGTTTGCCAAGGAGTATTGCGTCTCCGGCAAGGGACCGATCGTCATGGAGATGGACACGTACCGGTACCACGGTCACTCCATGAGCGACCCGGGGAGCACGTACCGCACGCGTGATGAGATCACGGGCATCCGTCAAGAGCGTGACCCAGTCGAGCGCTTGCGCAAGCTCATCATCGAGCACAAGCTGCTCGACGCGACGGAGATTAAACAAATCGAAAAGGAGCAGCGCCGCATCGTCGACGAGGCGGTGACGCAAGCCAAGGAGAGCCCGCTCCCGCCGATCGAAAACTTGACTAAAAACATGAACTTAAACTTGGATAACGTTGTCGTTCGCGGCGTTGATTCGCAAACTTTCCACCCCGTAGCGTAGGACGATGATTTTAAACAATCAAAGAGAGATTTCACATCACAAGCGACAATACGAACCGACTCGCGAGATATCCATCCGCGGCGAACACTCTATCTCGTGAAGGCGTCGTAAAGCGTGCCCGCGGCAAATACAAGAAAGAGAGAGCCACCCAAATAGGCGACGACTCGCTCGGAGATGTAATCACCGACGACGTCACCGATGGTGACGGCGCCGGCGGTGGCGACGAAGTGCCCGGCGAGCGCGCCGGCGACGACTTGACCCGGATCCGCGGCGGCGGCGAGTGCAATCGTCGCGAAGAACGACTTATCGCCCCACTCCGCACCGAACACGAGCGCGGCCGTGGTTACGATGAGCGCCATCTCATCGCTAAAATCGCTCCCGAGACCCTCCACGGCTTCCTTAGCGTCCTCCTCCTCCTCCTCGGCTTTGCTGTCCTCTGCCGAACGAATGGTTTGCACGCCGAAGAAAATCAACAACGCGGCGGCTAAGAAATCGTCCCACGGGAAGCTAGTGTCGAAAGGCAAGTTCTCATCCAATTGATGCAAGAATTGACCGAGCGTCACCGAGATGAGCGTCATCGCCGCCAACGCCCCGTACGTCCCCGCGAAGACAGCCTTTTTATCCTGTTGCAACGCCAACAACACCGCGATGAAGAACGTCTTATCGCCAATCTCACTGAACAAAATTAACAACAAACCTTGCAAGAAACCACCGTCGGCGCCCTCATCCGCGACGACGTCCGCCGCGACGTCCGCCGCCGCGAGCGCGTGTTCGGGAAACAACGCCGCCGTCGCCGCCGCCGCAGCCCCCACCGCGCACACGCGCATCGGCGCCTCGAACGCGTCGAGCGCCGCCGGCGCGCGAATCACATCCGTCACCGTCGATTCCTTTGCCCGCGACGCGCGCGCGCGCGCCACCGGCGCGTCGGTCGTCGCGACGGCGGCGACGTTGGATAAAGCCACGATGGCCCCGCCTCGAACACGTCTCGCGCGCGCGGTGCGCGCGAGCGCGCGCGCGGTGCGAGACGCCGTCGTGGACGTCGTCATCGTCGTCGTCGCCGCGCACGCGCGCGCGCGCGTCGCGCCCATCGTCATCATCATCGCGCGCGAGTGACGTACGGGTGGGATGGACGGTCGGTCGTCACCATGGGACGCCTCGAGCGCGCGTCCGCGATCGACGTCGCGCGCGGTGCGTGCGCGCGCGTCGCGTGGTACGCGTTCGGTCGTCCGTGCGCGTGGTCTCTGTGCGCGAACGATCGCGCGCGCGTCGCGTGGGGCGGCGAATGCGATGACGATGGATTAGTCGACGCGCTCGGCCCGTCGAGTGTGGACGTCGTCGACGACGACGCCGAGGCGACGCTGCTCCGCGCGCTTCGCGAGGCGAACGCGGGAAAGACGGCGCACGTCCGTGGGACGTTCGAGACGCACCTGACGTGCGTGCGGGATTGGTTGCGAGACGCGCTCGAGGCGCCGGCGGCGTGCTCGACGGCGGGACTGGGACACACGGCGTACGGGAGCGAATTGTTTCCCGTGCGTCTCGCGCGATTCGGGCGGGATCGATCGTTTCTCGCGCGCGCGTGCGGTGGTGCGTGCGAACGGTTGATGTTTTTGTACGGCACGGCGAGTCAGAGACGATGGTACAGGACGGTGCTGGAAGACTCTCGGAGTGGCGACGACTCGGGATTCGAGGCGGTGAATTTTTACACGGGGGAGACGATGCGCGCGCGTCCGCTCGAGGCGGGACTCGTCACGTTGATGCACGCGGCGGATATATTATCGGTGTTGACGCCGACGCGCGAGAGAGCGGCGAGCACGGCGTTGGGATTCGCGATGTATTTGGTTTCGCGCGCGGCGGACATGTTGCGAGCGGCGGCGCGAGACGCGAGACGCGACGGCGAGACGTTCGCGTGGAACGTCGACGAATACGCCGATCGTCTCGACACGTCCATATCGGACGAGATCGTTCGACGCATGGTTCTCGACGCGCCTTCCGACGCGCGAGCGTTCAGAGACGCGGCGGCGGCGCGCGCGAGAGCGCGTCTCCGCGCCACGCGTTTCGACGTCGTCCTCGTCTTACGCGCGACGGGCGCGTTCGACTGAACTCACACGCACTCATTCACATAGTCTCATAGCACGCATGTACTAAAGTAGCGCACGCATCATCACGCATCATCACGCACGCACGCCGCGCGCGCGCCGCACGCGTCCCCATCCTCTCCTCTCGACCTTCGTCGCGCGTCGCCATTGTACATTTCGAGAAATTTCCTCGTACATCTCGAACACCACGCGTCAGTGACGGCCGATGCCCGGAGGACGCGCGCGTCACCGATTAAACGCTGCACGGGACATTCCTCGCGCGCCTCCTCGCGTGCCCGTCGACGTCGCCCTCGCCACCGTTCGCGAACTCATCCTCGAGGTGGGATGAGAGGTGAACCGAACCGTTTTTCCCAAGACTGACCGCACCCACCCTCGTGACGATTCGTAGCTGGACGACGCCGTGCGAGACGACGCTCGAAGTTCGACGTGGTCCGCCGTGCGCGCGTTTTTCAAGAACACGGTCGCCCCGATCGGCTCGCACCGCACCACCGTGTCGCGCGTGGCGGTGGCGCTTAGAGACCTCGAAGCTTCCTTTTTGTGCACGGCTCAGACGAACGCGTGGTTGGAGAGCGAGCGAAGCGCATGGTTACGACGCGTGCGAGAGTTTAGTCGCGTGGACGCCATCGTCTTGGCGGGCGATGATGACGTGATCGGTACGCTCGCGGGCTTGTTGAACGAGCTGGGGAACTCGTTGGTGGAGCGATCGTTTCGCGCGGGATTCTCGGCGAGGACGCCGACGACGGTCTCCGCGAGGGCGGCGTGGCGCGCGCGCGCGGAAATTCTAATCGCCGGCGTGTCCACGAATGAGAGGCACGTGGCGTACGAGTCGAGCGAGTCGACGGATGTGATTTTGTGGAGACAACGCGCGCGGCGGTTTCCGTCGTATCCCTCGGGAGTCGTAATCGAAGACGACGAAGACGAAGACGAGGACGAGTTGGACGACGACGATCATCTCGACGACGACGATCCGTTGTCGCCGCCGGCGCCGACGCGACGTGAGGAGCTCGAAACACTTCGTCAAGAGGTGTCGAGACTGCGCGTCGAGCGAGAACAGGAGCTATTGTGCACGATATGTTACTCGAAGAAACGAGACACGCTCGTGTGCCCGTGTTTGCACCTCATGTATTGCCACGAGTGCATCTCGCGCGTCGCGCGAGGAAACGAAGAGGCGAGATGTCCACACTGTCGATGCGTCATGAGCGGAACGATTCGATGCTTCTCTTGATGTAATACAACACGATATTGTTTAATCGGCCAGCACTTTGCTGGACCAACTCAACGCGAATTTGCGAGCAATGTTGGGACCGTCGGCGACGGCATTTTGAACCATTTTTTGTACGTTAACTTCTCGTTGGAGCACAGCGAGCAAACGTGTGATTTCGTCCACTTGCAGACGGTCGTCCTCCGTCAACGCCAGCACGAGCTGTTGACGCAATTTTGCATCCGTCAACAACAGACCCGCGCCATCCGTTGCCGTCTCCGTCAAATCCAAACTCCCACCACCGTCTCGCGCCAAGTCGATCAAATTCTCCAATCGACGCCACTGAAACTTATCTTGCTTGAATAACACCTGAATCAAGCGCTCGCGAAGCGAGACGTCTCTGTCCGTGAGCAAACGCTTCGCGACGTACGGATACGCCACCTCGAGGAATTTAAAATCCGGCTTCAAAGTCATGCAAATCCCCTCCTGCGTCAACAGCGATCGAATGACGAGAGAAAATCGTTCGGGAATGCGAATCGGGTACTGATACACGAGTTTGTTGAAACTCGACGTCACGGTGCGAAAGTTGAAATTGGCGAGCGACGCCGTGCGCGCGTCTTGCCAAATGTCCTCGAGCGCGGGAACGATTGGTCGAACGTCCGTGCCCGGGCTCAAGAAACCGAGGCGAATGAAATCTCCCGCCATGGCGTCGTAGTCTTCGTTGACCGCGTGCACGACAGCATCGATGAGTACCTCCTTATTTGTTTGCGTCAATTGCGCGACATTGCCGAAGTCGACGTACGCGATTCGTCCGTCGCGCATGGCGAATATGTTCCCCGGGTGCGGGTCACCGTGAAACAAACCAAACTCCAATAATTGTCTGAGCCCGCTCACGACGCCGACTTTGATGAAGTCTTCGACGTCAATGCCGGCGTCGATGATTCCCTGAGGATCGGTGCACCGAATGCCGTCGATCCACTCCATCGTGAGAATTTTCGACCCCGAATACTCCTTGTAGTATTTGGGAATCTTCACGATGGGATCGCCCCGGAAGTTGTCGTAAAACTCGCTCAAATTTCTTCCCTCTTGCACGTAATCGAGCTCTTCCAAGAGTTTTTCCCCGAACTCGTCCACGATGAGCTGCGCGTTGCACCCCAACGCGCGCACCGAGTACCCGTTGATGAACCACGCGAGCGTTCTGAACAATAACAAATCGCGATAGATGATCGGTTCGATTCCCGGTCGCTGCACCTTGATCGCCACCTCTTCTCCCGTCTCTCGCAGCGTCGCCCTGTAAACCTGCCCCAGAGACGCCGCCGCGACGGGATCGGATGAAATTGTTGAGAAAACCGCGTCGATGGGCCGTCCCAACTCGCTCTCGATGATTCTAAACGCCACCTCATTCTCAAACGCGGGCACGTCGTCCTGAAGCTTACACAGCTCCTCCATGTAATCGCTTCGCACGATATCCGGCCGATTCGCCAACACCTGTCCAGCCTTGACGAAACTCGGACCGAGCCCCGCCAACTGCACGCGCAACTGCTCGCTTCGACTCGACACGCGTTCCCGCTCGTCGACGCCGTCCATGAGCAATCCAGTCGCGAACGACGCTGCGTTCCACACGATCTCCCCACACCGAAGCGCTGTCTTCGCCAACTCCCCCGGTCCACTCAGCGCCCGTTCACGCACGGCTTCCGGGGAATACTTGCGCGCGACGACGCACGCGCCGTTTTGCAGCGCCAACTCCTCCACGTCTCTCGCGTCCGGGGACGTCGTCCTCGTCGCGCGCGTCCTCGTCGTCCTCGTCGACGCCGCCGCGCGATGGTGCGCGTGAATGAGAGACAACGGGGCCGCGCGCGCGGTCGTCGGCGCCGGTCTCGCGACGACGCCGACGCGCGCGCGCGCGCTCGTGGACGCCATCATCGCGGGCGGCGGCGCGCGGGACGTCGACATGCGCGCGCGAGAGTGCGTCGATGCGCGCGGGGGCGACCGCGTTGGGGCGCCGCGTCTCTACCGCGTCGTTCGCGGGTGCGTCGCGCGTCGGTGGCGTCGCGCGCGGGCGTGTGGCGCGGGGCGCGCGCGCATCCTTTCGGTCGACGTCACTCGGGCAGGTTTTAGAGAGCAGAGGCGCGGCGACGCGGCGAGTCGAGGATTTCGTGGCGACGCCGACGCGAGACGATGGACAATAACGCGCGCGATGACGACGGTGGTCGTCTTTTGGTCGTGGCGTTGCACGTTCTTCGTGTATTACATGGAAAGCGCGCGTTGCGGTCGGCGCCGGCGTCTCGCGCGCGGATATCGCGTCGACGACGCGTCACGCGATGGTGTGTTGCGTCGATGGGTCCTCGTAGTTTCCACTCGTGAGCGTTCGGTATATCGTCGACCGTTGACCGTACTCGGCGCTTCCCGAACTCAGAAACGTGTGTTGCGCCTGGTCGTCCTCGGAGATGGCGATACCGCTGCCGGCGGAGTATTGCGTGCGCGGATGATCCTCCGAGTGTCTGCCGGCGCCGATCATCGATAGGTGACGCTCGGGCGCGCGCGGCGGCGGCGCACCCGCGCCCGTCTCGGGATCAAATGTGACGTTTCGGTCGAACTCGACGCCTCGTCGCGGAGATCTCGGTGAGGTTTCCATTCGCGACATTTTCTTCGAGAACGACTTCAAAAACGTATCCTTCTTGGTGAGGCGCTTCTTGGGCGACGAAAACACCGCCTGCTTGACCACGGCGAGATCGGCTGGGATGACGTAGAGGAGTAAGTCGTTCGCGCTCTCGAAACAGATGAGCGTGTCGTCCTCCACCTCGCCGCTCTCCGACGTTTTCTCCTTTTCGAGTTCGGTGGTTTCCAACGCCACGAGGTTCTGAGACGACGCGCGCACGAGGCCATTCTTGCCAAACTTCATCGACAACATGCGCGAGGCGAGTTTCTTCTCCAGTAGGCTATTTTGCCCGGACGTAGACTGCGTATCGGACTTTCTGAAGGTGACGACCAAAGGTGCTGGCAATGAACCGCACGTGTCGTTGTACAGCGACCCTCGAAGCAACACCACGACTTGCTTTGGATCGTGCTCGAGTTTCGTTCCCTTGGAAATTTTAACCAGTCTCCCCGCACGGACGAGTTTGTTCGTCGGTGCGCCTGGTAAAAGCGCGTCTAACGCCTTCTTTAGCGTCGTTCTGGACAGCACCCCGAACACGGTTCTCCAAAGATGCTCGAGCGTCTCTGATTCGCGAGGATCTTCTCGAAGCTCGTGCAAGAGCGAATGCGGAATGATGAAGCCAAACATTTTCGCATCAGCGATGACTCGCACGCCGCTGCGCGCGGGTTCTTCGTCGTCCGGTTCGTTCGCCAACGATTCGTAGAGACCAGCCGCCCACGCGTGCGCGTCAGACTTGACGCCGGCGGTAAATTGTCGGTTCACGTCGTTTGAGTCTTCAATGCGCACGACACCGTTCCCGATGAGGAAAATGTCTCGCCTCGGAGGCGCGTCTGGATCGATGACGACGTCGCCTTGCACGAATTCGATGACTTCGGCTTCGCGAAGGAAGTGCTTACGAGTCCCTCGCGATTTGATGCCCACGCGCATGGTGAAATCAAACAGAGGTAGAGACGCGAGAATGCGCCCGGGCGATGTCCGCGAAGGCGGAAGCGGGTTCATGATGATTCGTTGAAGGTACAAGTCGTGCTCCGCTTGCAACGCCGACCCCTCGGATTCATCCAGCAAACCAGTGTGCGTCAAAAGTCGCGTTTCCGCCATGGTCACTTCCAAAATTTCGCGGGCGAGTGCTTCAGATCTCAGGGATCTGGCGACGGCGTTATGCGCGTGTTGCATCTCCTTGAGCATTTCCACGGCGTGAATTACCTCATCGTCCGACTCGATGATGACGTTGCGAACGTGGTTCACTTTAATCGACGTTTCGGCTGCTAGATTGTCTCCTAAACCTTTTGGAGACACTTTGATTGTGTACTCCCTCGCCAGAGTCCGCACTTGATCCGTCGGTTGCGCCTCCTGTTCCATCTCCTCCTCCTCCTCCTCCTCCTCCTCCTCCTCGTCTTTACCGAGCAGAGACTTGAACTGTTTTGACGTGAGATGGTGCGCCGTGATCAGCGCGTGTAAACCTTGCATCTGTCGTCTCGTCGCCATCCACGGTTCATCGGCGAGTTTCAAGTATCTCAGGACACCGAGAAGCTTCTGTCCAAGCGTTCTGTGTTCCAACCACTTTACTAGCGCGCTCTTCACGCGGTTGTGCTGCATGTAGTGATTGAACTCCGCCAAAGAACAGATCGCATCAGTCTTGGCCCTGTCGGTTGCTCGCTCACACGCCACCAACAAACCGTGCGCGACTTTCGCGTCGATGAGATCATCCTCGAGCATACTCCAAATTTCTTTACACAGTCCCGCCAAGAAGCGACTGCGCATTTCGTGCATGAGCTGTTCGTCCATTTTAGTTATTTCCCTGTTGAACTCGATCTCCGTCTCTTCGTTCTGCGTTCGCAAGAATGGAACGAGTTGTTTGATGGCGGTGAAATCGGGTGCGCCTAGATATTTCGCCCCTGTCTCATCGAGTTTGTTGTCGTAGTGCGTCATCGCTCGCTCGTGAATAGCCTTGCGCGCGGCGAGCAGCGTTCTCTCGTGACTCAGCCCCGGCGTGAGTAAGCCGACGACTCGAAGCATCGCCGCCGAACTCGTCGCGTTGATGAGAAGAGTGCCGACGACACCTGCGGAGACGAGCACAAGCGTTAAACCGCGCTCCCGTTTCGTGAAGTAATCGTGTTCCTCGAGCACGACGAGCGCCAACGCGAGCCCCACTGCACCGCGCAAACCGGCCCATACGGCGATGAACATTTCACGCAAGTTGCACTTGTACGCCTTGGACATGTTCATCAATGGAAATAACATCGCTGTCACGACACCGCGAATGATGTTCAGCAACAAATAGAGTAGAACCGACCAACCGAGATCAGATGCACGTATGTCCAACTCGCCCACCAAAATATCACCCACAATGAGGAAACCGGCGAGAATAAAGACTACAGTGTTCGCGGCGTACGTGAGAACCTCCCAGAAATGATGCATGGAGTGTTGAACGTCGCCCTTAAAGAACGTCCGACCCTTGGCGCTCAGATACCATCCGAGCACGACCACCGCGAGCACGCCGCTGCACTTTAACACTGTCTCTGCGAGCATAAACGCGATATACGCCGCGAAGAGCGTAATGGTGATGTCTACGAGATGATCCCTCCTCGAGTACTGAATCCAATACATGCACGCGTGTCCGAAACCGACGCCGACGACGACGGACAGGAGCGGTTGCGTGATCAAATCCTTCATGATGGATCCGAACGACTTCTCCTCGCCCTTGGCGAGCGTGAGAAACACGTTAAACACAACGATGGCTGTACCGTCGTTGACGAGCGATTCACCCTCGATGAGATGTCCCAACGTTTTACTCGCCCCAACCTCTTTCAAAATCGCCACGACGGCGACGGGATCGGTGGCAGCTAAAATTGAACCCACCATCATGCAAAACGACCAACTGAGCCCGAAGGGAAACATGCGCAACACGCACCCGGCGAGGCCCATCGTCATCAACACCCCCGGACCCGCGAGAATGAGCACTTTCGGTAAAACCTTCTTCAATGTGTGCCATTCCATCGAAAACGACGATTCAAAGATCAACGCCGGTAAAAATGCCGCCAACAACACGTGCGGATTGATGTTGCCCCACGACTCGAGCGACGACTCCAACATTCCCAAGTCGAGATAATAGTTGATGACCGCCTCCAACATCCCGAGACAGAACAACACCACCGTGTACGGTACGGACGTCCCATGCAGCGCCGTTCGCGTGAGACTCCCGATGAACAACGAGATGAAGATGAACCACAGAGGATCCGTCTCGCCGCCGTGTCCCGCGCTCGGCGCGTGCGCCGTCGAGTTCGTCTCCGTCGTCGTCGTCGTCGTCGTCACCGCCGCCGATAACAGCGCCCTTCCGAGCAACGTCGCCATGACCACTGTTCCTCACGCGCGCGCACGCACGCGACACACACCGCGCGCGCGCGACCGATGGTCGGCGCCACGCGGCCACGCGTTTTTGCGCCGCACAAACCCGGGTGTGGTTTCGTCACGCGTCGACGTCGCGCGGCGCTCGGCGCGCGGCGCGCTCGACGCGGACGACGAGGACGGTGAGAGGAGGACGCCCCGGACGTATCCGTCGGCGCGCGCGACGCGCGTCGCAGGGTGCCGCGAGAGTCGTCGGTTCATTCTCTCGCGTCGTCACTTTTCCAGAGACTCTCTGGCGGGGAGTTCGTTTGGAGTGGGTCCGTTTGACGGTTCACGAACGGTCACCAATGAACACATTCTCGAGATTTCTCGGGGAGAGACGACGGAAAAGGGGACGACGAACGCGCGAGGGAACGGGGCGGCGCGCGCGCGTGAATGAATGATTTATCGTGCTTCGTGACATCGGGAAATTCTCCCCGGGTGGACTATGATTGACGACGGAGCGAATGAATCGAAGAGACGGCGTTAGGCGACGCGCGCGCCGGCGAGTCGACAGTACTCGCCGAGGGCGGCTTGGACCGCCTGAGGGGTCTGGGCGATGAGTGGGGCGATGGAGCGGGTGGTGGAGAATTGTGCGAGCCGCTCGGCGATAAATCGTCGAACGTCGGTGACGTCCGGGACGGGATCGGTTTCCTTGACGGCGCCTTGGGTGAGCTTGGAGTAGGACGCGGCGTACCCGGCGTTGGCCTCCATCTCTTCTAAGAGGGCGTCGTCGTCCTCACCCGTAGGTTCGGCGTCGTCGGGTTTGATGCATTGTTCGATGACGCCCGTCGTGAGCTTGGCGAACGCCCCTGGGCGGTCGATCACCGATGGGCACTCTGTGAGGAATTTCACCGCGGCGACGCACGTGAGCTTGCGCTCAATCTTTCCCGTGACGCCAGCGATCTCGACCGCGATGACATTCTCTAAAATCATGTCGAAGATTCCCGGTTGAACCTTGTTCATGCTATCGATCACGCTCGACGGCCCGTGCTTGACGCACAGCGCGGACGTGAACACGACCAAACATCTGCTAAATTTCGGCGTGCGACTCGTCTGTTGTCGCTGGAACAAGATGGACCAAATCGTGGGGAGATAGGACGCCCACGCCTCCAGGGCGAGCGATTCCACGAAAGAATTCAAAATATAGAATCCCTGGTGATCTTGCGCCTTGCTCGAGACGAGCTTTTGGAAGACGCCGAGGACGCCTTGCAAGTGACCGCCGGATGCGATGGCTTGCGACGCCTTGGTGAGGTACGCCTTGAGCAGACGCACGAGCGGCGTGACGTTTGCTCGACGATCCCACATGAGCGGCGTCAACAGGGCTGGGAAGATTGCCATGTACGAGTCCGGAAGCGCCGATCCCATCGGGTAGCTCTCGATCATCTGTGCCAACAATTGGAAGACGTACGGCGTGAATTCGACGACATCCGTCGTCAAGACATGTTGATACGCGGGGAATAACA
>Ga0255759_10003818_pt1 | contig 13121 bp, 11 predicted proteins | sample 101ome_20_FD_179959 | JGI IMG/M metagenome (GOLD analysis project Ga0255759, IMG submission 179959) | Coastal salt marsh microbial communities from the Groves Creek Marsh, Skidaway Island, Georgia - 101404AT metaG (version 2) | ecosystem: Environmental > Aquatic > Marine > Intertidal zone >...
CGTGAAGCTATAACATTTTCATACATGCCTTATTGGCGTGCCACTGAAGCAAAAGTAGAAGGTTCTTCTCAACGTATTCAAGAGGACTGCATGAATTTTGCTAAAATTGTCGAGTCAATTGGATTGCAAGTTGTTAAAGCTATAATGACATTAATTGCATTTATTCCAATTTTATGGGTTTTATCTTCAAATGTAACTGTTCCTTTCTTAAATGATGTTTCAGGTTCTTTAGTTTGGGTGGCACTTACATTAAGTTTAGGTGGTATTTTAATAAGTTGGCTAGTTGGTATTAAACTTCCAGGGCTTGAATATAACAATCAAAAAGTTGAAGCTGCTTTTAGAAAAGAGTTAGTTTATGGCGAAGATGATAGAAAAAACTATGTTCAGGCCCCAACAATATTGCAGTTATTTACAGGTATAAAATTCAACTACCATAAGCTTTTTCTTCATTATGGCTATTTTGATTTATGGGCTATTTGGTACAGACAATTATTTGTAATAGTACCATTTTTAATAATGGCTCCTGGGTTATTTACTGCTGCTTTTACACTAGGTGTAATGATGCAAGTAGTTAATGCTTTTGGTGAAGTAAAAGATGCTTTTTCTGTATTTTTATATAATTGGACCAGAATAACTGAATTAAGATCTATCCACAAAAGGTTAATGGAATTTGAACTTGCCATTAATTACAACACTAAAAAGTTGAGAAAACCTAGGAAATCTGATGTAAGAGCTTAATGGAGCTCTACTTAAAACTCATAGATGTAATTGCCCCTGTTTTCTTTGTTATTGGTATTGGATATTACCTTGGAAAAAAGAATCCAGAAATTAGCACTGATTTTATAACTACTTTTGCAGGAAACGTAGGTACACCTGCAATGATTTTCTACACAATAACAACTACTGGGGTAACTTTAAGTGTTTTTACTGAATACTTCATTTATGCATTAATTATAATCGGAGGATTTTCTCTTGTTGGTATTATTTTTCTTTTATCGCTTAAAAAAGATTTTATAAGTGAATTACCACCATTAATTCTACCTAATACTGGAAATATGGGTATTCCTATTTGTTTATTTGCTTACGGGACGGCAGGGTTAGGGGTCGCATCGGCAATTGCATCAGTAATTATTCTTCTTCATTTTACACTTGGAGTTTTATTGGCCAAAAAAAGCTTTTCATTCGAAATATTAATTAAGAATATGCCAATTTACGGAATCATTATTTCAGTTATATTTTTATATTTTGAATGGGATGTACCTGGATACTTAGAAAACACTACGTTTTTACTTACATACGCTACTATATTTTTAGTTTTAATGTCATTAGGTATTGCCTTATCAAGATTAAAGGTAGTTTCTTGGACACATGCATCAATTCTAGGAGCTGTTAGAGTAATTATTGGTCCTTTAATAGGATTTGGATTAATTAAATTTCTGAATTTAAACGGGTTTGCAGCTGGTGTTCTTTTAATTCAATCTTGTATGCCTAGCGCTGTTTTAACTTATTTAGTGGGTTCAATGTATTCAGAAAGAAAGGTGGTTGATAGCGTAGCAAGTGTTATCGTTACCTCTACTGTAATGTCATTTATTACTATTCCTATTGTAGTTTTTTTAAGTCTTAAATATTTTCAATAAATACAGTAACTTACGTAAAATTATTAAAGTAATATATTAATAATTAGGTAAGTATTATTTATATATATAAAAGAAAATGTAAATAAACATTGAAAAATAATGCTTATTTAAGCATAAAAATTTTAAAAATAAGCTTGAAATGGTTTAGAAAGTTCAAGATTAACTTAATAATCGTTAAAATATCAAACAGTGGAGCGTTAAAATTAAGTAAAATTAGGCATTTTAGAACGTTCCAAAAACTCCAATAATCAACAATTCTATAAGCTTTGCGTACAGTGAATATAGCGTTTAAACGGCCATAGAGGGTGTTTTTTTTGCAATCAATGATTTTAAAGTACAACTGACTGGTGTATGGGAAAAAAATACAATGAAGTAGGGGCTAATAGACCCGATCGCCCGTCAAATAACAATTCTAGAGCGTTATACCCTCTTTTTTTAGCAAAAATCTCTTAGTTTTAATACCTCCTTTGCCAGAGTAACCGCCTAAAGAACCATCTGATCTAATCACTCTATGGCAAGGAATTTGAGGTGCTAGAGGGTTTTTTCCTATTGCATTAGCTACAGCACGCACAGCTAGCGGCCTTCCTATTGCTTTAGCCACTTCTGAGTAGGTTTTTACCTTTCCACGGGGTATTTTCTTTAGATAATTCCATACTTTTAGCTGAAACTTAGTTCCTTTGAGATTCATTAGTCTATTATTAAATAGATTGTTATTATTAAGCTTAATAATATAGCAACAATCAATCCTAAAGTAATTTTCTTTCTTCCTTGGGTGCTAGAGATATTCCAAAAGTACGAGATTCCATACACCGCAGCGATGAACACAGTAATTGGAAGAATAAACTTTATCATAAACTCTAAAATTATACGTCTTGACATCTAAAATCACTTAATATATTATTTCCGATAATTAATGGTTATCGGAAATTATGAATGATTTAACAACAGAAATAAAAAAATTAGAAATTGAGACTTTAGACAATTTGAAGCTTTCAAAAGCTAAAAATACTATTCGAGCTTATAAATCTGATTTTAATGATTTTGTATTATTTTGCTCTAAACATGGTTTGAAAAGTATGCCTACAGATCCAAAAAACGTATCGCTTTATCTAACATATTTATCAAAAAAATCTAGATACAGTACCTTAAAAAGACGTTTAGCTTCAATAAATGTCATGCATAGATATAAAGGTCATTATTTAGATACTAAACATCCATTAATCATTGAAAACTTATTAGGGATTAAAAGACAAATTGGCGTTCATCAAAAAGCAAAAAAACCTTTATTATTCAATGAGTTAAAAGAAATTATTGAAGTAATTAATAAGTCTCAATTAAGTAAATTCAAAAAATTAAGAGATAAATCTTTGATCTTAATAGGATTTTCTGGTGGTTTTAGAAGATCAGAACTAGTTGCCATTACTAGAGATGATATTGAATTTGTTAAAGAAGGGGTAAAAATATTTGTTAAAAAATCAAAATCTGATCAATCTGGAGAGGGAATGACTAAAGCGATCCCCTCTTTTAAATACATAGAATATTGTCCTGTTGAGCATCTTAAAAATTGGATGTATGAAAATAGAGATGATTTAGTTTTTCCAATCTCAGATAAGAATGTGGCTTTAATAATCAAGAAACATGCTGCAAGTGCAGGTTTAGATGAAAAAAAATATGCTGGTCATAGTCTTAGGTCAGGTTTTGCCACAACAACAGCTGAATATGGAGCAGGTGAAAGAAATATAATGGCTATGACTGGTCATAAATCTGTAGACATGGTTCGCAGATATATCAAAGAAGCTGACTTATTTAAAAATAATGCTTTAAACAAAATATCAAATAAGTAGACCAGTTAAGATAAGAAACTTATATATAATAATTTTATTTTACTTTTTAATAAATCAAAATAATAAGTTAAATTTTTTTTAGGCTCTTCCAATGGACCCTTGAATTTTGTTTTAGATCTCAAATAATGTTTCTTGAAAAAGCCTGTGGTGATGCCCCATTTTTTTAAAAATGTGTTATCACCCCTATTCTGCTTAACATTTTGATTTTTTCTAGTAGTTAAGGAGCCAAAATGATAAACTTTAAATTCACTTAAACCTTTAAATATTCTTACGCCCTCTTTCCATAATTTCATATTAAAATCAGGATCTGATGCTATACCTGGGTTAAATTCTTCACTAAAACCTTCAACTTTTTTCCATAAGTCTACATGAACACAATGTGGAGCAAAATGAGATCCTTGGTGATCATCTATTTGAAGATTATCTAAATTATTTAAAAGCTTTTGCTCATCAAATTCTTCAATGGTTGAGCCACAATCGTATTTTATATGGCCTGAATTTTGCTCAATCATTGATCCAGATAAGTAATATTTATTGTGCTGAATTTTTTTTATTTCATCTTTTAATGGTTTTTCCCAATTTGGACAAAAATACATATCATCGTGAGAATAAATCAAATAATGAAATTTAGCCTTTTTGGCAATTATATTAATTGCTGTACACAAACCTACATTCTGTTCTGTGTATGTAAAATCTATATTTTCTTTAACAAGATAACTCCTAGTCGAATTATCTAGATCTTCACTTACATGAACTAGAATTTCATTATTTAAATGAGAATTTTTTATTATGCTGGCTATACATAATTTTAAATATTTTAAATTATTTAATGTAGGAATTAATATAGAAAACATTGATTAAAGTTTTAAATAAGAAAACCTTCCATAATCTTTAAAATCATAATTTTTTCTAATTTCATCAACTGCTTTTTTTACGCCGTAGTGCAAAACATTATAGTCATCGCAAACAATTATTGAATTTTTTTTAAGTTTAGAAGTAAGTATTTGTAAGTCTTCTTTAACTGTTTCATAGCTGTGTCCGCCATCTAAAAATACAAAATCAATCTTTTTTAGATCAATTTGATTAAGTATAATTTTACTATATCCTTTATAAATATTTGTTACATTTTTGAATTTTTTAAGAAGATGTTCTACACATTGTTTAGAATTGGGTTTCATTTTAAGAAATAAATTAAAATAAACCCATTTTATCGGATTAGAGATTTTCTTGGATATTGGAGTATACTCTTTAAAATTATTTAAACTTATATCTTCTCCGAATAAATCAATACCTGTATATGAAAAGTTTCCGCTATGAATTATATTTAATAATTCACAGACATTTCTTGATGTAGCTCCCTCTAAAACACCAACTTCTAAAAAATTACTAGGCTTTGCGTCCTTTATAAGCCTTAACAATAATTCTGCATTTTTTAAATCTTTTTTAAAACTACTTTTTCGTAAAAAAAGTTTATATTTAATCACTTTTCTTCCCAAAGATATTTATTTCTTGATTTAATATCTAACGTTTTTTCAATAATGAATTGAGCTACTTTATTTGAATTGAAATATTTCATGTATTTTCTTTTTCCATTTTTACCAATTTTTTTTCTCAATGTTTCATCTCTTGAAATTCTTTGGATTTTCTCAGATAAATCATCAACATTTTTATAAAAAACCATCTCATTATTATTAAAAAAATTATTATATTTAGTTTTTTCATCAATTAAGCAAACTAAACCATTTCCTATAATTTGAGTAATTCTATCGCTACTGTAGTACTTAATAGCCTTACCTCTACTTAAATTTAATCCCATTTTAGAGTTTGATATTGTTTTAAAATAATGGTCTGCCCAAATAGGCTGAACTTTATTGATTCCATATATGTCAAATTTAACATCAGGTGTAATTTCTTGTAAGGTATTTAAAAAACTTACTCTATCATCAACTTTTCCTAGTTTTAGTTTTCCTCTATGCACACCATGACTTAGAGCAAAAAAAACATCTACATTACAAGACTTTTGATAATTATTTAAAGTTTCAAAAGATTCATCACTTGGATTAGGGATATAAAAATTTTTATCGTTTTTTGGTAAAAAACTTAGTACTGAAGGACATGTTGTAATGAATGTTCCATCCATACAATCAATTTTATTCAAAATTCTAGATTTATTTCTTTCATAATCTGGCCCTTCTTTATTTAAAGGATCTAAAAACCATTGAGCAAATTTTGTACTTGGATTATCCTCTTTCAATTCTTGAATTTGTTGTTTTGAAAGTAAGTCTGCATGACCAGTTATAACGATATCAGGTTTATAATTATAACAAGTTTTTTTTAATTTATCATTTAATATATTTGACCCTTTAAAGTCACCAAATGATTTATAATATTTTTGTATATCTCTATCACTAAAACCTAAGACACTGTGTCCTAATCTTATAAAACCATTATTTAATCTCCTTCCAGTATTAAAGAAAAGTCTTCCGTCTAATCTTTCATTAAAATTTGTTACGTGTAATATTCTTAAACTTTTATTATTAAATTTCAGATATATTTTTTTCTTATATAAAAGTTTTTCACTTCTATAATTATCGATGTTTTTAGATACATATTTATGAGTAAGGTAAAAATTTTTTATTGATAATAATTGTAGTTTTTTTCTCAATTTTTTATTTTTTATAAGATTATTAATTATCTTAGTTAAATTTTTTACATTTAATTTAGTAATAATTTTTGCATCAGTAACTGTTTCTGGTAGCCCCCCTTTATTAGTAATAATAACAGCGCATCCGTTAGCAGATGCTTCTAAACTAGTTCTTCCAAAAGGCTCCTCCCATCTAGAACATGCAATTGTTATGCTTGTTTTTTTAAAAATATTAATAACTTCATTATGTTTTCTGAAACCTAAAATTGAGGCTCTATTGTGAAATAAAGGAATTTTCTCTCTTTTTTCATCGCCTATAACTATAGCTTTCCATTCTTTGTTTTTATTAAGAACTTTGACTATCGCTTTTGCAAAAATATCATAACCTTTCGCACGATTAAGTTTTCCAACAAAAGTTATCCATTTTTTTTTGTTCTTTAATAATAATAATTTACCTTTATTTGCTGATTGGTGAAAAATTAGCAGCTTATTACTATTTACAAATTTATTTTCCAATCCCTCTAAAAATCTTTTTTTGGACCAAGAACTATTAAAGATAATTTTATAACAATATTTTAATAATTGTTTTCTCTCTTTAATTGTTTTCGAACCTTCCATTGATAAAGGGTCATTATGAAAATAAAGAGTTAATACTTTGCCTTTTAAATTTTTATTTAAAATATGTATATAGCTTGGACGATTATGTACTTCCACTATTGAGGAATTATTTTTTTTTTCTAATTGTATAAATTTATTAACATAATTTTTTGTTTGACTTGATAATAGAGTTCTTTTTAAATTAATATTTATATATTTTAAATTAAATATATTTTTGTAATTAGTGTTTCCAAAAACTGTAATATTCTTTCTGTATTTACTTATTTTAGAAGTTTCATATACAAATAGTGATACAGCGCCAGGATAGTCTGGAGAAAAATTTTCTTTATATGGAAGTACAATTGAAATGTTCATTTTTTAATTTATTTCTTATATTTTTATTTCTCTTTATATAATATTCTCTTGAAATTGCTTTACTTTTTGATTTAAATTTTTCCTTATAAATCAGTTTCCATTTTCTCCCCCTGGTGAATTTTGCTCCTTTTCCTGAGTTATGTAGTTTGATTCTTTTTTTTAAATTATTTGTATAACCAACATACGAAACAGGTTTAAAGCCCGTAGATATAAGCATATAAACGTAAAAATTCATTGCTTAAAAATTTAAAATTTATTATTCGTAAGAAATGCCAAAATGAGTGTATTTAACGTTTAAATAATCTTTGATAGCCATTGAGCCCCCTTCTCTACCATAACCAGTTTGTTTGATGCCACCAAATGGAGCTTCAGCTACAGCTACCACTGGTGTGTTTACAGCAACACATCCTGTTTCTAATATTTCAGATGCTTTATTAGCTTTCTTGAGATCAGTTGTATAAACATAACTACACAAACCGAGGTCATTGTCATTTGCTCTTTTCATAACTTCATCAAAACTTTTAAAAGTTAAGATAGGAACTATCGGACCAAAAGGTTCTTCCTTCATGACTGTAAAATTATCTTTTATATTGTCAAATATTGTTGGCTCGTAATAATAACCTTTGTTAAAATTTGCAGCTCTTTTTCCACCTAGTAAAACTTTTCCACCTTCTTTTTTAGTGGTTTCAACTAATTTTTCTACACCTTCTAGTCTTTGTTTTGTACATAAAGGACCAAGTAATGTATCTTTGTCCATTCCGTTTCCAATTTTCAATTTTTTTGTTTTTTCTACCATTAAATTAGCAAATTCATCTTTTTTCTTTTCATGAATGTAAAATCTGTTAGGTGATATACAAACTTGACCATTATTTCTAAATTTGGCTGTAATAGCCATATCAGTTACTTTATTTAAATCTACATCATCAAATACAATAAAAGGAGAATGACCACTTAACTCCATTGTAACTCTCTGCACTTTATCAGCAGCTTGTTTTAATATAAGTTTTCCAACTCTTGTTGATCCTGTTATCGAAATCTTTTTTACAATATCTGATTTAATAAGTTCTTCAGAAATACCTGCAGGATCACCAGATAATAAATTTACAACTCCTGGAGGAACACCTGCTTCTCTACATATATCTACAATTTCCATTACACTTCCTGGTGTTATTACGTCAGGTTTAACAATAACAGAACAACCAGCAGCTAAAGCAGTAGAAATTTTTCTAGAAGCAAGGATTACAGGAAAATTCCAAGGAACTAAAGCTGCAACAACACCAACGGGTTGGTATATTACGTGTATTCTTGTGTTAGGAAAACGACTTTGGTTTATTTCACCAAAAATTCTTTTCGTTTCTTCAGAATTCCATTCAAAAATATCTGCAGCACCCCCTACTTCACCTGGTCCTTCTGTTAATGGTTTGCCGACTTCTAATGTTAACCATTTAGATAAAACATCTACTCTTTGTCTAATTAATTCTGAAATTTTTCTAATAACTCTTGATCTTTCCCAAGGTGAAGTGTTTCTCCAAACTTGCAAACCCTTCTCAGCTGATTTTAATGCTCTTTGAACATCTGTGCTATTTGCTTTAGAAGCCTTACCAATAATTTCTTCTGTTGCTGGATTAATTACGTCGTAAGTTTCATTACTAGCAGACTTTTGCCATTTACCGTCTATGAACTGTCCAAATTTATCGTACATATTAAGTTGAAATAAGATGTTTAATTATTTAGTTTATATTGAATTTATGAAAAACATTCAACTCACATGTGCTCACGCTCTAGTAAAATTCCTAATTGCTCAAAAGACTTTAATTGATGGAAAGAAATTACCTTTATTTCCAGGTGTGTTTGGTATTTTTGGGCATGGAAATGTTGCTTGTTTAGGTCAAGCTTTACAAGAAAATCAAAAAGACCTACCAACCTGGAGAGGTCACCATGAACAAAACATGGCTCTAACCGGAATTGCTTATGCAAGAGCGAAAAGAAGAAAACAAATTTTTGTTGCAACTTCCTCTGTGGGGCCAGGATCAACTAACATGATTACAGCAGCTGCTGTAGCCATGAGCAATAGGTTACCTATTTTGTTTTTACCAGGAGATACCTTTGCAAATAGAATGCCGGATCCTGTATTACAACAAGTAGAACATTTTAATAATCCAGGAATAACACAAAACGATGGGTTTAAATCAGTTGTAAGGTACTTTGACAGGATAACAAGACCTGAACAAATAATATCTAGTTTACAACAAGCTATTCAAGTAATGCTTGATCCTGCTGACTGTGGACCTGCATGTATCTCTTTAAGCCAGGATGTTCAAGGTGAAGTGTATGATTATCCCGAAGAATTTTTTAAAGATAGAATTCATACAATAAGAAGACCAAAACCAGATGATTTTCAAATTAAAGAGGCGGCTGAGTTAATAAAAAAATCTAAAAAACCAATTATCATTGCTGGTGGTGGAGTCTTATATTCAGATGCAACAGATGAATTAAGTAATTTTGCAAAAAAACATAACATACCAGTTACTCAGACAGTTATGGGTTATTCTTCTCTAAAGAAAGATCATTCTCATTACTTAGGTGCTATAGGTGGATTAGGAAGTAAAGCTGCCAACAATTTAAGCAAAGAAACTGATACAGCTATAGCTATAGGAACTAAATTAGCAGACTTTACTACTGGCTCATGGGCAAATTTTGAAAATCCTAACTTTAAATTAGTTTCTATAAATGCAGCTAGATTTGATGCAAACAAGCATATGGGCCAAGCTGTTGTTGGTGATGCTAAAGTTTCATTAATTGAATTGTCCCATGCTCTAGGGAGCTGGAAAGCAGATGATAGTTGGTACAAAAAATCTAGAGTAGAGCTTAAAGATTGGGACTCTTATGTAGAAAAACATAGTGGTCCTACTAATCAAAAACTGCCTAGTTATGCTCAAGTCATAGGAGCTTGCTATAGAAATTCAGATCCGTCTGATATAGCCGTAACAGCAGCGGGTGGACTTGTTGGAGAAGTAATACAAGTATGGAAACCGAGGGAGCTTAACACTCATGAAACTGAATGGGGTTTTAGTTGCATGAGTTACGAAATTTCAGGTGCACTTGGAATTAAAATGGCAAATCCAGATAAAGAAGTTGTTTCATTTGTTGGAGATGGATCTTATCTTTTATACAATTCTGATATTTATAGTTCTGTTATAACTAATAACAAATTAATAATAATAGTATGTGATAACGGAGGTCATGCTGTAATAAATAGACTTCAATTATACAAAGGTGGAAAAGAATTTAATTGTTTATTAAAAAGTTCAAAAACTCCTAATTTAGTTCCAGTTGATTTTGCTACACATGCTAAAAGTATGGGTGCAGATGGTGAACAAGTCAATTCAATTTCAGAACTAGAAGAAGCTTTTAAACGAGCGAAGAAATCAAAAAAGACTTATGTTATATCAATTCAAACAGACGGGTACCAATGGTTGGAGGGATCTGCCTACTGGGAAAGCCCTACTCTAGGAATACCATCAACAGAAGAAAATAAAAAATCACTCAAAGAACACCTAGAAGGTAAAAAGAAACAAAGAAAAGGTGTTTAAATTACATGGCCAAAATATTTAATGTTGGTTTAATTGGTTGTGGCCATATAGCGGAAACTTACTTTAGAGCACATAAATACTTTAATAATTTTAAAATTATCAAATGTGCTGACATAAATAAAAAAGCAGCCGATAAGTGTGCTAAAATTTATAAAATCAAATCAGTTCCAGTCAATGAATTGCTTAAAGATGAAAGTATAAAAGTTATACTAAATCTTACTATTCCAAAAGCCCATTATATTATTGCAAAAAAATCTTTACTTAATAACAAACATGTTTATTCGGAGAAACCTTTAGCTGTTAGTTTGAAAGATGGAAAAGAACTTATAAAAATAGCAAAAAGAAAAAAACTATATATTGGAAATGCACCTGACACTTTTTTAGGTGGAGGTAATCAAAAAGCAAAAGAACTGCTAGATAAAAAGGTAATTGGTAAAGTTAAATTTGGTAATGCCATCTTTGCTTTTCCGGGCGTTCAATCTTATCATCCAAATCCTGAACCTTGGTTTGCCAAAAAAGAAGGCGGTCCTGTTATCGATATGGGTCCTTATTACTTAACAGCGTTAGTAAATCTATTAGGACCCGCTGAAGAAGTTAGAAGTATTTCTGCTAAAGGTGTAGATAAAAGAATTATAGGTATTGGACCAAAAAAAGGAAAAAGTTTTAAAGTTCAATGCCCTACTACTTATTTTTCCACGATCAAATTTAAAAATGGTTCAATAATAAGAGTTACATTATCTTTTGATGTAATTTCACATCTAAGAAATCATATAGAACTTTATGGAGAAAAAGGATCAATGATAGTACCAGACCCCAACATGTTTGGAGGATCAGTTTTAATAAATAATAAATTAGGTAATCCTTGGAAAACTTATAAAACTAATAATATGAAATTAGGAAAAATTAATATTAGATCTCAAAGCTCAAGAGCCAATGAGTCTCCTACTAACGCAAATTATCGTGGAGTTGGACTTTCTGAGATGATATTTTCTATTCAAAATAAGAAAATTAACAAATGTAATGGTAATTTATCGCTTCATGTTCTTAACATAATTGAAGCAATTCATGTTTCTGCAAAGAAAAATAAAGCTCAAAAAATAACTGTTATATGTGAAAAACCTAAATCTTTTACCAATAAAGAGATTAATTCAATTATGAAATAATTAGCTAGTTGAAAGTCTATTCATTTCTTTTAATTCAACTTCTAATTTATCTAGTTCTTCGCCACCTGCCATCATACTTAGAAGTTTTTCTCTAGTAATATTCTTTTTTTCATAAGTTCCTAAACTTTTACCTCTATTTAAAACAGTAAAACTGTTGCCTACAGGGTAAGCATGATGAACGTTATGAGTAATCAAGATAACAGCTAACCCTTGTGAAGCTGCTTTAACGATATATTTTAAAACTACAGATGCTTGATGCACCCCTAAAGCAGAAGTGGGTTCATCTAACACTAATACTTTAGCTCCAAAATATATTGCTCTGCTTATTGCCAAACATTGTCTTTCACCTCCAGACATTGTCCCTACGGCTTGAGATGGGTCTCTAACATCAATTCCTATTTGACCCATTCTTTCAGCTGCAATCTTGTTTGCTTTTTCAATGTCAAAGGTTTTGAAAAATGGAGGACCTTTTAAGGGCTCTCTCCCCATAAAAAAATTCCTTGTAACACTCATTAATGAAACTAAAGCTAAGTCCTGATAAACCGTTGCTATTCCCATGTCCAAAGCATCTTTTGGGCTATCAAAAATTGTTTTTTTACCCTCAATAATAATTTCACCTTCGTCAGGTTTGTGTACACCTGCTAACGTTTTGATAAGAGTAGATTTTCCAGCACCATTATCACCTAACAGACACATGATCTCTCCTTTTCTGAGTTTCATGGTTACATCTTTCAAAGCTATTACTTTTCCAAAAAATTTACTGATATTGTTAAATTGAACTAAATAATCTGACATTATTTACTTTCTGTTACTTTTCTTCTTATGTAATTGTTAAATATTACGGCAACTAGCATCATTGCTCCTAAAAATACTTTAAACCAATCTGTATCTACATCAGTATAGAAAATACCCATAGAAACTGTTCCAAATATTATTGCACCAAAAGCTGCACCGATTGCAGAACCATAACCGCCAGTTAAAAGACATCCACCAACTACGGCTGCCGCAATAGCTTCCAATTCTTTTAAAGTTCCTCTCATTGTATCTGCAGACCCAGCATCTAATACCTGTATAGTCGCAAAAATAGTAGCTGCTACAGCCGTTCCAATAAATAAACTTATTTTAACCCTTCCAACAGGCACACCAACATTATTAGCTCCATTTTTATCTCCACCAGAAGCAAAGATCCAATTTCCATATCTAGTTTTCATCAAAATCCAGGTTGAGATAATTGCTAAAACTATAAACCAAATAACTGATGGAGGAAT
>Ga0255759_10003819_pt1 | contig 13121 bp, 10 predicted proteins | sample 101ome_20_FD_179959 | JGI IMG/M metagenome (GOLD analysis project Ga0255759, IMG submission 179959) | Coastal salt marsh microbial communities from the Groves Creek Marsh, Skidaway Island, Georgia - 101404AT metaG (version 2) | ecosystem: Environmental > Aquatic > Marine > Intertidal zone >...
CCATGCAGGAAGTCTCCGAGCAACCAACTCCGACGAAGGAGGAGGAGGAGGAGGAGGAAGAAGAAGAAGAAGAAGAAGAAGAAAAATTCACTATTCCAGCGAATTGGAAAGTTACAGAGTTGTAATCTATGACTATGTTGTACACTAAGGAAACTACGCCGAATGTTGCATACGGAGTTTTGCCGCTATACCAAACGCAACCGCAATCATGGCGAGGTGAGGAATCGCAAATCGGCGGTTTATACGATCTTGAGACCTTGCAAGTTCGTTTTGCGCTATTTCTGGCGTGAAGTGCCGTTCAATTCGCACCACACTTCCGGCCGCAGACCCTACGCTACCTATGCCCGTGCTTACCAACTTCGCACCGTGACGAATGTAGTAACGCAGTAACCTCCCTCTGCTTATGCGTGGATCTACTTCAACACTCGCCTGAAGTCTTCGAATCCCGATATCTGCAGCGTGCGCTTGCGAAATACGCATCAGATATGAACCGTACCCTCTCTTCCTTCTACTAGGTATGACGCCCAAGTGCGCCCCGTACCAACTGTCTGCGTACTTGTAGCCGCAAGCAAAACCGATCAAAGCTCCGATTTCTTCGTCTTCTGACGTCCAAGTGACTTCCCTGAGCAAAAACCAAGTCGCCTCCGTTTCTTCATGAAGCCAGGTGACGCGATCGAAGAATTCATCGGCGCTTTCTTCCTCGACGTCTGTCGGGACATCGTCCGGGAAGCACTTTGCGTGAACTTTTGAGAGCTCCGGGAATATCTCGCGCGCGCCCGCGTGATCGACAGTCTGGACGCGCAGGCGCGTCATCGCGCGACGTTAGCTACGTTTTAGGCGCGCGCGGGCTCTCACCGCGTGGTGAGTCGACGACTAGGGTGAGAGAAGATGAGGTCTAAAGTTTTCTTTTCAAGTAGGCGTCGCTATCGAGGGCTCACTGGTAGTTTCCTCCCAAGATGACGTCATCCACCTTGAGGATGAGCTTGACGACTTGTGTCGCGAGCAAAATCTGTTGTTGCTTACCGATGAGGGTCTCAAAAACACCCTGAGACTTCATGTCGTTGGTTCCGACTTCCTTGCAGTCAATGCCGAGGAACGGGTTCTTTTCCTTCAACTGTTGCGACTTGACGTTGGCGACAGTTTCAATCGGAGAGAGGCCACTGTTCTCGGCGAGAGCGGTTGGAACGGCGTCCAACGCATCAGCAAAGGCACGCATAGCATATTGCTCGACGGTGGCAATCTTGTCCGCCTCCTCCTCGACGGCGATGGCGCACGCAATCTCCGCCGCTCCGCCGCCATAGACAATGTTGTTAGAACGAACCAAGTTACGAGCGACGCAAATGGCATCATGGAGAGACCTCTTCGTCTCATCAATCATCATCTTGTTACCTCCGCGCACGAAAACAGTGACAGCCTTGCTCGCGGCGCAGTCTTCGATGATGACCATGCGATCCTTCGTGGTACCAAATGCAACCTCCTTCACCATGCCCGCCGCACCGAGCTTTTCAGGTGTAAGCTCGGTGAATCGAGGGACGATACGAGCGCCGGTCGCGATGGCCAAAAGCTCCAATTCAACACCACCGACCCAACGAATCGCGGGCAACTTCTCTTGCATCAGCATCGAGTTCGCCTCATCGTCAAAGCCCCACTGACAGATGATGAGAGATGCTCCGCTATCCTTGCACTGCTTTACCATGTCGTTAAAGTACTTTTCTTCCTGCTGTCTCAGCTCTTCATACTTTTCAGCAGTGTCAATTTCAATCTTGTGCTTAGTTTTCGGCTTCGGTGGCTCGAACGGGCACGTCAAGATGGCAATCTTCGCGTCCTTGATTTCCTTTTGCATCTGCGGATGGCTGATATCTTTATCCAAGACGATGCCATTCACGAGCATGGTATCCTCAAGCTTACCACCCACCTTGCCTTCAACCTTAATTAAGTCTAAGTTCACATCCTTGCGTTCTAAATCGGCGACCGCCATTACCGCCTTGACACAAATCTCCGCCATCTCTCGCTTGCACCGGTTTACGATCTTACTACTCAGAGTCGTCATGCAGGTTTGAATGAGCGGTTCAATATTGTTCGCGTCGAATTCGAACTTTTCGCTGATCCTAGACAATTCTTTAGTCGCCACCTTGGCTGCCATTTCGTAACCGTCCGCGATTCTCAACGGATGAATACCTCGGTCGAGGAGCGCCTCTGCTTGTTCGAGCAGAGATCCCGCCAGCACCACGACGCCGGTGGTCCCATCACCGATTTCATAATCCTGAGACTTGGAAAGCTCAACCAACAGCTTACCAATCTCGTGTTCCACCTCCATTTGATCCAGAATCGTGGCTCCATCGTTCGCTGTTAATCACACCAAGGAAGAAACCAGTTGTCAGTCTCTCGTTCTTTCCAAAAGAGTCAACCCTCGACAAAAAATTCGCGTGCGCGCCTCTCTCTTGTCGCCTCTCATCACGTACTGATCGTCACATCACCGTCCCCAGATTGCAAAATCTTATCCATACCCTATTATCACGCGCATCACACACCCGCTAAGTCAGTCTCCGCGCCCTACTATTCCCTCTCTCGACGAGCGCGGCTCGCGAGAAAGCGAAGTCAAACTCCAGATGAACGCGCCTTTGGTCCGAGCGACGACCGCAAAGTCCTCGCGACGCTCTTCGCCGCCGCAATGTTCGCTTTCTGTGCATCAATTCCGCGCACTCGAGTTTTATTTCCTTGTTCCTACGAATCCGCGATACATCCGTCGTCGTCATCGTCGACGACGCGGTATTTTCTCGTCAGTCAAATCAATCAACTCGCGCGTCTAAGAAGTCGTCTAAGAAGTCTTCCACTCCACTCCGTCGTTCGAAACCCGTCGCAACACGCACCTTTATGATGATGAACGGTCGCCCGAACTCATCGAACGCGAGACTCATCTTCTTTCAAACGCGCGCGCGCTCCGTCCCCTTCTGGTGGTTTTTCGACGACGACGACGACTCGACGCGCGCGTCGCCCTCTCCAGCATCCGCGCTCGCACGCCATCGCCGAACGCGCCATCCATCTATCCATCCATCCATATGCTTTAGGGAGAGATAATATATGAATACGAAATACGCTTTTCAATGGAAATACTTCGAAATGATGATTGATTGTAAGTCATGCTGTTTTTTTGACGCGACGCGACGAGAGGCGAGACGAGGAAAAAAACGCGAATCTATGGATAAACAGTACTGTCATTATTAAATAATGCTGGAAACACGAACTATCTACGGCATCCGTACGGTCTTTTACTCTTGTAGCAATAAAAAAGCCGGCACGGGTCGGGGCGTACCACCTCGACGCGCGTTACGTGAACGTCGTGGATCGGTCGCGATGGATCATCCGTGGATCATCAACGGATTCATCATCCGTGAGGATGGATGTCGTCGTCATCGTTGTCCAACGGAGCGCGCCGGGCTCTGGTTTCGGAGGATGTTCTCCGCTTTCACACGTTTATAACGAAAAAGCGTAGCGTGTACGGTGGGACGCGGATGTGTCAAACGATAGCTAGCGTGCAATATTCATGGGTCTAGTCTACTAGGCGGCATGGGCTGTGTCTTGGAATCTTGATCATGAGATCGTCGTTGCCGTCGTTGACGGGCGGTGTCGATCTCACGGATGATATCGTCGAGTGCTTCAAGAGCGGGATCGACGATATCGGCGTCTATGCGTCGTAGTGAGGAGGATATGGAGGCAGAAGGTAGTTGCTCGCTCGCGGGTGCAGCTCTTCTCTCATCATGCTCGATTGCTAATCCATCGCTTTCTTCGTCTACGACGCGCTGTGGAGCGTCGTCGGCTCCGTCGCGGGCATCGCGACGCGGCGTCACATGCGGAGAGTCGTCCGCGAACGATTGTGCGCGGGAGAAAGACTCGTAACTGCGTTGGACGTTTCCAGTCGTGGCGTGAGGTGCCCGGACTGGAATGGTCGTCTCTCGCGCCGCGATGGCATCGTCTGGTCGATCGTCCGTGTCGGCGCCCGAAGATCGCCGACTGCGATGCGATTGATCATCGCCTTGCGACAGTGTGGATGCGGCTTCACCCGCGGAGTGGAGCTCGCAGCGTGAAGTGGGGACTGGCGAGCGCGCGAAAGGACGCGCACACGCGGAAAGTCCAATCGAGACGTCGCCAATCCGTCATGCAGGACGACTTACCGGTGATGAAATAAAACGACTTTGATAGTATTTAAACATATGAGATTGACGCTGCGCGTACGTCATCCGCCTTGGATGAAATGAAATCTCCAACAGTCGTGTCGTTGAAAGATTTTTGTTGCTTTTCTGGTAAGAAGGGAGAGCGTGCGCCGGGGATACCGGCGCGGTGCGAGGTGAGATGTTGACGTGTGAGATATCTGTTACATTTATGCGAAGACTACGACGCTTCCGGAGGCTGTGCCGGCGGCGACTGAGTTTAATCCGTACGGTTGAGCGCGCGTACCAACCGAGCTCATTGCAACACAGGTAATCTGCGAACGTTCCGATGCGTCGGGAGTCCATCGCGCGACAACTTCACCGGTAGAATGGTGGAGAAAGTCTACGCTCGTTCCGTCGGCGCCAGAGGGACAAAGGAGCGCTCCAGATGCGACGTCGATGGTTGACGAACGCGGGGCACACGCTTTACGCAACACGCGCGACAACGGGAACGGCGCGGAAGAAGACCAGGCGTACACGTCGCCTTCGCTCGAAGTCGTAATCAGCTCACCAGTCGAGTAATCGTGCGACACAGACATCCAATCGGGTTGGTGATCGCCCGGAATGCTCAAGCGCGTCGAGCGACCGTTCATTCGTAAATCAAAATAGCGCAAGTCGTTGGATGCGGCAGCGACGATGGTTCGCCCGTCTGAACCAAAAGATATTCCACGGATTTCAAAAGCACCGTGAGAGTACATGACCAACGGAGATCCACCGCTTCTGGCGACGCGCGCGTCCCAAATTTTGATGTCACCGCCGGCGCCGGCAGCAGCAACGAGCGTATCGTTGTCATAGCCTCTCGTGAGAGTCTTCACGCTCCAAGGCGCAGCGTGTTCGCCTTGAGTGAGTGTAGCTAGCTGTTGACCAGTTGCAAGATCCATTTGGATGACTTGACCGATATCAGTACCGACACACACGACTCGTTCATTCACAATCGTTGATGCGCTCAAGCCCCTCGGAGCTCTCATCAGGGCGACCGGCTTACGACTATCTGGAGCCCACAAGCGAAGACAGTTGTCAGCGCTAGCGGTAAAAAGGGATAAACCACCCGGGCCATCGATGAAATCGAGCGAAATGAGCGCCTTTCTCACGTCCAACTTTTGATGCGGAACCATGACATTGACTACGCTCTCCGAAGTTGACGGTTGTGCGTCTTCTCCAACATCCCGACCTTCAAGCTGCTTCACCGCTTGCGGAGAAGGTTGCTTTCTTTCTTGAAGCGAAACAATCTTTTCGACGCTAGCGACGTCTGGGAGAACCGTCAAGTCATAAGGTTGCGACTCGTTTGTACAATCCAAAAGCTGACGCTGAATCTGGGCGGCGCGCGTGTACAAATCTGCCTCCTCGCGTTGAAGTTGTCGCAACATTCGAGAGATTTCAATCGCATCGCTTTGTCGCTTTGCAATTTCTAGTTTAACTTCTGCCAGCTGTGCCGCAAGTTCCTTCGGCGTCTTTGCCAACGGTTCCGCCGGTATGGTGACGGCTCGAGCTCTCAGCTGTGCCGCTCGCTCTGAGAAACCAACGTGTCTTGTGGTCGGAGTCGAGTAATCATTCAGTCCGGTTGCGGCAAGCACCGGTGATTTTTCAGTCATGGGAATAGAACTCGGCCACGGAACCGCGCTGTACAGCGCAGGCGTCGGCGGTAACCCGTTCGTGTGCGTCAGGGGGACAAACGTCCTCTTTGAGCTGTCTTCGCCCGCCGTACTTGCCCAGAATGTCTTCGACGCTCGACGTTCTTCGACTGCATCTGTCTCTTCTCGTAACGGAAACGCAAATTCACTCGTTTCATTCGCCGTCATCGCATCAACCTCGATATTTTCCTTCTTCGCTGCGCTCATCGATCCTCTGCGTGTCGGCGCCTTTCTCGGCGTCGGCGTCTTCTTTGCCGTTCCTCGTCCGCGCTTCCCACTCGCGCGTTTATCCTCCGACGACACATCCATCGACTTTCGGTTCACTCGCTCAGCGCTTAATTCCACGTTTTCGAGCGATCGCATCGCCCCAATCGGCGTGAACGTGAACGTTTCCGTCGCGTCTTCGCGCGTTCCCGTCGCTTCGACATCCATCGTTTTCCCGCTACCGGGGGTACTCAATCTTGCGCTTCTTCGGCGCGTTCCTGGCGTCGGCATCGCGAACGATCGTTAGCTGCTGAGCGCGTTCAATCGTTCCTATTCTTCTCCTTCGCGTCTCTTAGTCGTCGGCGCCTTTCTCTTCGTCGTTGACGTGTGGCGTCGTCGGCGTGTCGTCGGCGTCGTTTCGGTCGTTGGAACGAACGTCCCCCTTAATGTATTACAGAACGAATAAGACTATCATTTGAATTACGAGAACACACGGGAACGGATCACATGCTCATGATTGGTATATAATACATACATAGCCCATATACATGATGAAATAGCGCTTGAATATGACAGACGTGACGTTTCATTTCGCTGACAACGACTTCGAGAGACGCGGACGCGAGAGACTCGCGAGAGACTCGCGATAGACGTGCGAGCGAGACGACGCGCTCGATCGGCCGCGTGCGTACCTTTTTGTTCTCGTCGCTCTCTCGTCTCGAGCGTGGGCGTCGTCGGTCGATGGATGGGTGGACTGAAGCGCGCGAAGCGACGCGGAACGTCGTCGTCGAGGACCCCTCAGCGTCGTTGACTGACGCCTTGCGAACGATCGAGGACGGTCGATCGAGGTCGAGAGAGAGGGAGCGCGCGGCGCGGCGCGTTGAGGCGTGGGCGGTGGATGCGTGCGCGCGCGCGCCGGGAGTGATGTTGCATTGGGAGTGCGCGGGGAGACGGTTTGCGGAACGGTTGGTGGACGGACGAGAGACTTCCGAGGAGGTTCGCGAGGCGTTGACGGACGCGATGGTCGCCGCGACGGTTGCGAGCGGCGTTGAGAAAGATTCAATCGTCATTGATGACGAAGTTTTAGGAGCTCTCGCTCTCGGCGCGAGGGATTCGTGTGGGAAAGTTGCGATGGCTTCGGCGCGTGGCGCGAGCGCTTTGTGTCGAATCGCGCAGGAGGATTCGCGCTCAAAGGTGATAACGCGGTCGCTCGCTTCGGCTCTGACGCACAAAACTGGAAAAGTGCGTCTAGAAGCTGTGCGACAACTCGAGTGCGCTTTGTTCGAGAGCGACTGCTTTCATCTCGTATACGATCTCACGGGCGGTTCCCACGTCGATGTCTCCACGGTGAGAATTAACTATTTTAGCGCGCTCGCGTGCGATCCGTCTCCTTTCGTTCGTATGGAGTTTACCCGTTTGTGCGGCACTTGCTTAGACGGTGCCTCTACCTCACTCACCCCACGAATACTTCCTTACATACTTTCCTCCCTCGTCGACGAAATCATCGACGTCGTTGAAGTAGCAAAGCAGATCATCCAGTCGCGAAACAATTTTCACGAGACGGTTTGTCGCCATCTTGGAGATGTGCTTTTGCCCGCGCTGAGCGAGCTGCGCAGTCACATCGGATCGAACTGGCGCATTGACGTCATCTTGCGAATTTTAGATCTGATCGAAGCACTCGTCGTGTTTGCGAAAGATCGGGCAACGCAATTCATTCCAAACGTCATAGATGGTTTGGACGAGGCGGTGTCGAGCACTTCTGATACGCTTGTTCAAATGAAAGCGCGAGCCGTGCGAGAAAGGTTTAAGCAAGTGTGTCCAGAAGCGTGCAATTATAAAAACTAGTACTTATTCCTGGGCATCCGTTTCAGGATCGCCGATGCGAGCCCATAGGGCTAATCCTCCGCCTCTTCCGCGAGCCGCGATGCACTTGTCATCCGTGTAAACAAATTTAAAGAATGGGTTCGCACCCGGCTTTGACGCCTTCACATCACCCTTCTCAATGTTGCCTTGGCCGGAACTCGCATTTTGTTCCGCCAGCTTCACGGCTTCCCACTTGCCATCGTCGATGTCTTTCGACCACGGGCCGAGTGAACCGAGCGCCAGGCTCACGCGAGTAAAGGTGAACTCGAGCATGCTGAGTTTCTCGCGCCAAATGAAGGGTCCATCGAAGAAAAACTTCAATGGGCCGAGGTAGATGCCGTTGCGAATGCGTCCAGATTCTAAATCGAACGACTGAACGGCCGGAATAGGAAAGTAGCTTCCGCCACCCGTGCGGTTGAGGTTCGCGCGGACCTTCTTTGTACCGGTGGTGTAGATTAGTCGCCACTTTCCGGTGAGCTTTTCTCCGCTGACGTTCGACTTGTCCTTCGACTTTTCGAGCGCACTTATGGATGTGAAAATATCATCAACGTACGCTTTGCGGGATTCTGAAGCGAGGTGCAAAGTGGCGACCGGATCTGGCTTTGCGGACGGGTCATCGCTCAGCGCCTTTTCAACCACTCTATCCGCGGGACAGTAACCGAGGATACCTCGGTCATCGTGTCTAAAGGCAGCCTCCCCGTCGTCAAAGATGATGACACCACCGCGCTGAATGAGCAAGTTGGAGTCCTTTGGGGTCAAGGCTTCCCAGTTGTTCACGATCTCAATCATGTTGTTCAGGCGCAGCGTCGCGAGCTCAAAAGGACGAAGGTAGCCGTCGCCCAAAGTCAACTTCATCGCCTTGCGAATCAACGGCACGTCCACGTTCGACCCTTCGTTAAAGATTTGATCCTTATACTTTGAACCAAAGTAGCCCCCGAACACGGCCGGAAGCGTTCCCGGAGACCCGATACCGGCACACATGAGTAACAGCTTGGCGTACCCGTTCACGAAGGGCGCTTTTTCCTCCAGCCACTCAAAGTCACCACCCTTACGCCCCAAACCCGGCGCAAACCCGAGCGCGGCGTGACACTTTGCCTCTGAATCTGCGTACAAACACTCCAACGGAAACCCAGTCCTCTTTGCAAACTCCCGAGCCGCATCATCCGACCCGACGCCCACCGCCACAACGCTCGTTCCGGCGTCTCGCAACCGTTCCAAGTCATCCACCAAAAACTGCGCCAACTCGAACGAATCAAAATCGCCGAACTGCGTCAGAAACAACGCCGCGACTCGTTTCCCCCCGTTCGCGATCGTTTCCCCGCAATCCACCGCGCTTCCATCCGTCGCGCGTCGCACTTCGATCCCTCTCAGGATGTCCACCTCTCGAACGACCGGGGCGCCCGTCCCACCACCGGTGGCGTCCACCGCCGGTGCCGACACCGCCGATCTCCTTCGCCCGGACGACGACGACGGGATCGACGACGACGATCCGTTTCGTCTCTTCCACCTCCCGACGACGGAGACGGGTGCGGATCGCGTCGTCGTCGCCATCGTCGTTCGCACCGCCCTCGACGTCATCGGTGCGAAATCAATCAAATCAATCGATCAACCACAAATCAATCAGTCAAATCGACCCACCCGCGCGCGCGCGTCTCTCTCGCCCTCGCGGGTTCGCCCTCGCGGGTTCGCCCTCGCGGGTTTAGGTCGTCGTCGACGTTGCGATGTAAAAAACACAAAACCACGTATGCGTATACACTACTAACCCCGATATTTTTTACCCCCCATCGTAACGCTCCTCGCGACCGGTCGATTCCGACCCGCGTCGGGCGTCTCGTTTTTCCCCACCCTTTTCCTCCTTCTTCTCCCCTGTCGAGAGGAACGATGAAAGGGTGGTAAAAACATCTACCACCTGGACGGTTCACGAACGGTCATTCGTGGACGGACACGGGCGCGCGGGCGGGCGGGAACGGGAACGGGAACGGGAACGGAACGGAACGGAACGGAACGGAACGGAACGCGCGAGAGATCGACGGAGCGCGACGGAGCGCGACGCGCGCGCGGTGTGACGATGAAACCGGTCGTTGGACGCGTCGTTCTGCGGGTCGAGGCCAAGGTACGGAGAGACGCGGACGCGACACTCGTGATTTTTTGGTTCGCGCCCGGGAAAGGGCCGGGGTCGTTCAATTCGCCGCTCCCGGGTTGGTTCGTACGGAAAAAGCGAGACGAACGGAACGGAACGGAATGGAATGGAATGGAATGGAATGGAATGGAAGACGGAGTGCGCGGTGATGACGAACGCGTGGACGGTATCGACGGTATCGACGAGGAACGGATGTAGATTCGCGCGATGGATGAGGGAAAGACGGAGAACGGGGCCGTCGGAGGGAACGAGAAGACTGACGAGACGACGCGAAAACGCAGGGCGCGACGAGGAGACGCGGAAACCGAGGCGGGACGGCGTCGAGTTCCGGGGATGGATCGACGTGGTTCGGGGATTACGACCCTTCACCGGTACCGGTGTATGATGGCGAGAGTGTGGAGGAGTTTTGCGCGCGTTTGGCTGGGAAACGGGACTCTGGGGTGGAGCTTCTGTGGGGGACAATCTTGCTCCCGGATAGCGAGATAATTCAAGCGTTGACGACGACGAAGCCTTGGCAGATTGATTTGAAGGGTGGACGCGAACTTTTGCTGTTGAGGATGCCTGTGGATGCGATCATGTCGGATGAACTGCGAAAGTACATGAATAAACGGGTTGTGGTGGAGTCAGAGAACGTGGAGATCGAGGAACCTGAGCGCAAGCCAAAGCCGGCGCGCAAGCGCAAGGAGAAACCAGAGAAGCCCAAGGCGACGGAGGATAAAAAGGCGAGCAGTCAGACGAAAAATGGTAGGACGCCCGCGAAGGGTGACGCTCCACCGATGAAGGCGATCTCGCTTGACGCGAAGAAAAGTTACAGTACAGAGGAATATGATCTCTTGCAGAAGAAGCTGCGCAAGACCAAGAAGCAAACGGCGAGCAACGCGTCGCCGTCCATCGAACCCAAGGCTCCGCCCGTCAAGGTTAGTTTGTACAAGGATGTCATCGAACGCAATAGACTTGCGAACTCGAAGCGACCGGTTCGTGCGCTGTCTGACCTGTACGAAGCTGCCGGGGCGCCAGCCGCTCGCGAGGGCTTGGGCAAGGCGAACCGAGCGACGCAAAGATTCGAACGTAAAAGCGACAGTGGCAAACGAAGCCTGGCAGATTTGGCGGAAGAGTCAAACGAAGGCAGCTTTACGACTTCGGAAATCGATATGGAGCTGGCTGAACAGCTCACGATGCTCGCCGACACAGCGCTGCCCGCCAAGCCGAAGAAGCGTCAGAAGAAGATCAAGGCTGTTGAGCCCAAGCCGAGGACGCATTACTCCAAAGAGATGGTTAACTTTGCTAAGAACGTTGCCAAGTCTTCTAAAGCGATGGGCGCAAAAGTCGATGTCGACGATCTACTTCAGAAAACGTTGGACACGAAGCGTTCCATGATTGCGGCGACGCAAGGTTTACCCGGCGCAGTTCCCTTGTCTCGCGTCAAGGCGGTTATCGTCAAGACGGCGACCATCGGAGAAGTTTTCAAGCTACAAGATGATATTCATTATCAAAATCTCAGCACGATGCGTCAAGTCAAGCGAAACACAATCGGTTCCGTCTATTACGTGAATCTCGTTCACGAAGCTCTCGAGGACGTCTCCTTGGTACCGTCAAGATTTCTCATAGACGAGCGGGGACCCGTGAAAATTTAAGCGCACATCGCGCTCTCAAGATTTGAGATACCGTCAGACTCACATTGATGCTTCTCATCATAGTTTAATTCCGATAGATAGTGCATATGGAATAGTGAAAGATATTTCGCTCAAACGCATGTAAACGCTTGAGGCTTCGCGGGCTCGCCGCACAGCGACGCGTCATCTGGTCACCAGACAACGTCATCATCGTAGTCATGAGTGATGCACGCGACACGTATACTCGATCTAGCAGCCAGTCGTCGAGCGAGAGCAAGCGAGCGTTCGAATCAAATCAGTGTGTGGACATTTGCACGGCATCCTGGAAAAATCGTGAACTCGACTCGCGTCGCGCGTCGGCACCCTCTCCTTCCACGGAAGACTACTACAGATGCGACGAAACGTTCAGTCCAATAAAAGCAGTGAGTTCGCGGGAAATCAAGCCGGAATCATTCGATTTCCCGTGTCCTTTATCGCAGTTGATGAATGAACTCTCGTCATCCAATATCGACGATACGAGCGAGTGCAGTAGCGACGATTCAGGTGCGACTCCAGGCAAATATCTGCCAGAATATAGCAGCGATGACGAAATGTGCACTCATCGCACTCAGCTACGAGCTAGTCGGCTAAAGGAACCGTCTCATGGACCGTACTGGCAAAACGAAGCTATGTTTAGCGTAGAGAGGCGGGCGCTGTGGCTCGGTTCTCGCTCTGTGCTTCCATCCGAACACGAAGTGTTCCAAGCGCTGAACAAGCTCGAGCTCGCCTTGCGAAAAAATCGAAACGTTGAATCATCGTTTAATACTGGTTTAGCCGCGGGGGAGCCACGGATCGAAAAGAAGCCGTGATGCGGTGCGCGCGTCTCGAGCCAAAAGAATACAAAGTTACAACAAAAGTTTACGTGCGCTTCGGGGTAACGATCGCATCGCCGCGAGTAATCAGCCAATGATGAACGAATATAATCACGTCTTTGTCGTATCCGCCGCATTCGTCTTTCCATCGATGGCGTCACGTGTCTTCGCCAGCATCCGTTCCCGTCTTTGCGCCGCGTGTCTCGAGCCGAAAGCGGCGTACAGCGCGCGCGAGAGCGCGCTCTTCTGTCACCCGACCGAGGGATTCTTCTCCACCGGCTTTGTTGCGCTCGACGGTGAGGCCGTGTCCTGCGACATTGCACCGTGACCGGTCGGTGCGTCGCCCAGTGGAGGCGCTCTGCTGTTCCTCTCTGCAGAGTGAGCCTCGGCGGAGCGAGCTTCAGCGCCTCGAGTCTCCCCGCATGGAGTCTTAGGACACTGGCACGCTCAGCCCAGTGAAAAAGATCCCCCTTCTCACCGTCTCCGCGACTCCTCGAGATGGCGCGCGATGAGCGGCGCGTTTGCGAGAGGAGTATCTCGCGGTCATCGGTTACGTGCGCGCAAACAAGGGACGAAGCTGTACAGCAGAGGACAAATTTGTTTGACAAATT
>Ga0255759_10003821_pt1 | contig 13117 bp, 23 predicted proteins | sample 101ome_20_FD_179959 | JGI IMG/M metagenome (GOLD analysis project Ga0255759, IMG submission 179959) | Coastal salt marsh microbial communities from the Groves Creek Marsh, Skidaway Island, Georgia - 101404AT metaG (version 2) | ecosystem: Environmental > Aquatic > Marine > Intertidal zone >...
GAATATTATCCATCTCCGTTTAGAGAGTATATACTCAACCAACCAAAGGATTTAGAGTTTTACAAAAAAAATCCCAATATACTTCATGTTAGGGTATTAAATCATACTTACGAAAGTTTATCTGAATTAATTGATATCTATGATAATGTTATTTTATTATCAAGGAGTAACTTAAAAGAAGCTATTGAAAGTTGGGCGTATGTTTCTTATTATAGAGATAGACAAGATGTTAGTTTCAAAACCCATGTAACTAAATATGTTTGGGAAAAGACGGAAAATTATCAAGAAATCGAATCTCATCTAAAAAGAGATAACGAAATAATAAAAAAACTAGCATCAGAATTTAACCTACCAATAACATATTACGAGGATTTATATTACAACAATCCAAGTGAAACCATAAAATCTTTAAATCTTGGTATAGATTATGATAATTTTAAAACATATTTAGATACCACAAAAAGACAGAGAATACTTAGTAAGAATAAAAATATAATATAATGTTTTCATCTGAAGATAATCAAGTTATTCTATACAAAGAAAATTTTAAAAAAGTGGAATACCCAAACCACTACTCAATGATTCCTATTGATTCTTTTAATTTTATGGATTATAAGAAAGAATTAATGGAGGTATCTAAGTTAATACAAGAACAGTTGAGTGATTGGGAAAAGGCACCAACTTATTCTGAATTAGAAGTTAGATTTCTAAAAAAATCCAAATGTGTTTTGTTTTTATATAACAACTATCCAATTGGTTGGGGGTGGTACAATAATAATGTCAAAGTAGATTGGATTCATCTAAACAAAGAACTGCCAGTAGATTGGGTATATGGTGGAGGTTTGTTTGTATCTCGATTAGTAGAAAGACCAAAAGATGCTGGTATGGTTAATTACAATAGGTGGTTGGATTATATAGTTAATGAATTAAACTATAATGTATTTTGTGGATACTGTCATAAGTGGAACAAACCAGCAATGAATGTACATTTAGGTAATGGACTTATAATCCAAAATTGGTGTTAGTATATTTATACTAGAATACTAAGTTTTACTTAATGAGTTTCAAAATAGACTTCATACATAAGTTAGAATACAAAATCCCAATTCAGGGAAGAGACACCCTTTCTATATTAAAAATATCAAAAGAAAATTTTAATGATAACACATCACTAATAAATGATGTTACTCTATTATTTAATGCTGAGATATTATGGGAAGGAATGTGGATTTGAGTTTGAACCATTTTTTAATTATTAAAATAATTTAGAGAGAAATACTATGCCACAAAATATAGAAAAAAACCCACCAAAGGGAAAGATTAAATTCGATATTACATTATCAGAAGAACAGAAAGATGCAAAATTAAATATCCTATATCATCCATATAATTTTTTATTGGGTAAAGCGGGTAGTGGTAAAACACTTCTTGCGGTACAAGTTGCATTAGATATGTTTTTTACAAGACAGATAAATAAGATTGTAATAACAAGACCTACGGTATCAAATGAGGATAATGGTTATCTACCTGGTTCACTAAACGAAAAGATGGAACCTTGGTTAGTACCAATTCGTTCTAATATGAGAAAGGTTTATAATAAACCAATCATTTTAGAAAAGATGGAAAAGAACGAAGATATTGAATTAGTATCACTTTCACACTTTAGAGGAAGAACTTTTGAGAACGCAGTTGTGATTGTAGATGAGTTTCAAAACTTAACCAAACAACAACTCGGAATGGTGTTGGGTAGATTGGGTAAACAATCAACAATGATTCTAACAGGAGACCCTCAACAGATTGATTTAAAATTTTCTAATGATTCTGCAGTTCATGAAGTACCAAAGTTAAAAGCATCTCAATATGTGTATTCTGTTTCTTTGAAAGATAATCATAGACATGAGGCTTTGGACGAATTGTTAAAATTACTTAACGAATATTCTTAAAAATAATTCAAAAAAAGCTTGTTTATTTCAATTTTTTTTCGTATATTTACTATGTAAATGAGTGATAAGTTATGATAGTAAAAAAACAAAAAACAAACGGAATTGAAATTGATTTGACTGGACCACAAGGAAATGCTTACTTCTTAATGGGTACTGCTAGAAAACTTGGTAGACAACTTTGTTGGGATGAAGATGAAATCCAAACTCTACTGAAACAAATGACACGAGGTGATTATGAAAACCTTGTTAATACTTTCGATAAATACTTTGGTAATTTTGTAACACTTTATAGATAAGATATGGCTGAATTAAAACTTAAACAATATATGTTCACTTTCCGAGAAGGAGGGTGGAATACAGTATGGGCTAAAACTCGTAAAGGAGCACAAAAACAAGCTCTGTTGGATTATTGGGAATATGATAATCTAAATCCAATACCATCATCGGTTCATTTAGCAACTGAAGAAGGTTTATTTAACGCAATGAGTTTATTTCACTAACACTTAAATTTAAAATTATGATAAAAGCGATTAAATCCAAATTATTAACTTACCTATTTATGGATTGGGTAAAAAACGAAACTGATTTAGAAACCCTAAAAGTATCTGCAAACTTTATTAGAAAAAGAGAAGTAGAAATTACAGGTCACATTCCTATAATGGGATTTAAGTCTTATGAAAATAATTAAGAAAATGTTTGGCAAATCCAAATAATTTTCGTATATTTACATTGTAAATAAGTGATATGACAGATAAGAAAAAGATAGTTTACATCGATATGGATGGTGTGATTGTAAACTTTGGTTGGGCAATCCAAGATTGGTTCAATAAACACCCACACTTAGTAGAAAGATACAAAGAGTTTCCTGACCACATACAAGGTTTATTCAGAAACCCACCTCCCATTGAAGGTGCAATCGAGGCAATCAACAAACTTGCCGAAAGTGGTAAATACGAATTGTTCATCGCAACTTCAGCCCCTTGGGGTAATGCTGGTTCAGCAATGGATAAAAGATTATGGATTGAGGACCACTTTGGTAACTTGTTCCATAAGAAAATGTTTATTACTCACAGAAAAGATTTATTACTTGGTGATTACCTCATCGATGATAGAACCAAAAATGGTGCTGGTGAGTTTAGTGGAGAACTTCTTCAGTTCGGTACGAATTGGGAGAATGGTAAAGAAGGCCAGTTCCCTAACTGGCAATCAATCTTAGATTATCTTTTATGATGAATAAATTATTTGATTACTTACTAATACTATTTCTTATAGTAATAATGATTCTTTCTATATCGTGTACAAAGGAAGATATTATATTAGAAGAATCAATACCAACATTAACCCTTGATGGGAGATTACCAATTGATGGTAATGGATATTATCATTTAACACTTAGGCAAGATACACACCAAACAATACATACAATAAGTGGTATTGTTTCTAACTATTATGGAAATGAGCCACTTAAAGTTGAATGGGATAGTAATCTAACATGGTATTTACAAAACGAGTGGGAAGTTGCAACTTCAAATATAGCTTCCTATGTTATAGATGGTGAGGTTAATAATGTAATCGGCCCTATTCAAACTATGGTTGGGGATACGTTGGTACTTACTGGCACAATTAGAAAGTATTTAACAAACGATACAATTAAAATTGTTTTAGATTGAAAACATTTGATATCCCCTATAACCCAATTACTGAAGATACATTTGAACGACAGGATTGGGAAATGAATGTTGAAAGTGAAGTTGATACAGAAGGCAATACAACTGAATACTATTATTGGACACTTCCAATACCTAAAGATAATCCTGAAAAAAATTCACTACAATTCATGTCATCATGTTCTGATGATTATAAAGAGTTGGGAATAAAAGAAGGAGAATACTTTGTTGAACTCGACGGCTTGTTTGGGCTTGGGTTGTGTACCAATGAAGAAGAATTAGAAATTTTGTATAGAGCACTGACAAAAACAGAATTAGAATGACACTTTGTCATACTATAACCTTAAAAAACTGACAAACTGTCATACTATATCCTTAAAATATACATTGGTATAAATTTGGTACAATAAATAGTGAATGTTTAATTTAAAAAAGGAATATTATGTTTTACACAATTAATGAAAACTTTGTAGATAATTTTTTTAGAGATATCTACACAACAAAAACAACAAATAGATTAAATTCATCATTTGAAGCAGAAGTTTTAGAAGATGGAAAACAAAAAGTTATAGTTAACACTATTGGACATAATCCAAAAGATATCACAGTAGATGTTACCGAAGAGGAAATTAAAATCAAATCTAAAAAAGGTGAAGATACTTCTTCATTTGTTAAAGATATTGATTTAACATTAACAGTTGGTACTGATTATGATGGTACAAAAACAACTGCAAGTTTTGATAATGGGTTGCTCACTCTCCTAATTGATAAGAAGGTAAATAAAAAGGCAAAGACCTTAAAAATATCTTATTAATACTCATATCACAATTTGAGAAGGGGATTGAAAAATCCCCTTTTTTTATATCCTAATATTTATAGTAGTACAATAAAATATATCATATATGAAAGATATTTACAAACAGAGAGTTGATGATACACTTGAAATGATTGAAACACGAGTTAAAATTGTCAACGAAATGGTTACAGGTGAAAGACCTGCTGATTCTAAGCAGGCGAATATTTATTTGAAGGAAGTTCTCGGTGGTTTAGTAAAAGTACGAGAGATAGTACTGAAAGGATAAATAATGAAATTCAGAACATTACTATTAGGATTATCGGCTTTGTTCGTAGCGTTCAATGCTGCGTTCTTTTCGGTGACTGGTTTATCGAAACTATTTGCTGGAGCATCTTTGTCCGTAATCTTAATGGCAAGTTCATTAGAATTAGCAAAACTAATTACCGCAGGTTATCTTTACAACTATTGGGAAAAGATAAACAAAGCATTTAGAGTTTATCTATCCATAGGAGTTGTGATATTAGTTCTGATAACTTCATTAGGTATCTATGGATTCCTAACCTCTGCATTCCAAGATACATTCAACGTATTCTCAGTAACCGAAAAACAAAGAACCTTCTTACAACAAAAAGAAAAATTCTGGCAAGATGATGTAACAAGATATGATGAAGAACTTAAAAGAATTTCTGATAACATTAGTACTCTCAGTAATGCAAAAACTTCCTCAATCCAAGTACGAGACACCTCGGTGGTTGGGGGCGTTAGAAACACCATCTCCACTACTGAACTTCGATTGGCTCAACAACGTATTGGAGTGGAAGAAGAGAATCGTAAAGAAGTTCAAGCTAAAAGAGAAGTAGCTGCTGATTCACTACAATCAATTCAGATTCAAATATTGGATTTAGATACTGATACAGAGATTGGTTCTGAATTAGGACCTTTACAATACCTTAGTGGATTATTGGATAAACCAATGGACCAAATTATCAATTGGTTCATCTTAATTATTATCTTTGTATTTGACCCATTGGCAGTTGCACTTGTAATTGCATTTAACAATGCAGTAAAAGTTGATAAGGGTGAAGATGATAAAAAGAAAGTAGTTCAGAAACGAGAACTATATGGTGAAGAAATAGAACCAGACCCGAATGATTTACCAAACTTATGGGATAATACTTTGAACGATGGTTTACAAGATGAAGAATGGGACGAGGACCATGGATTAGACCAAGTACTAAATGATATGGTTTCTGATGAAGAAGTTGTAGAACTATTAGAAGAAGAGACGGTCTTTGATGAAGCTGATTTGAATAAAGATGGTATTGTTGATGAAGAAGAACAAAAAATAGCTTACGAGAAGGGTGGTTGGAGAAATTCTTATCAAGGTAAACCATATTATCAACACCCATGGTTTGATTGGAGTAAACGAGAAAGATGGATAAACGATAGAAATGCTATAAATTACTGGATGAGAGTTAGGGGAGGTTCTCAAGGACAATTAGAAAAAATAAAAGAAAGTTATCCAAGTGATTTTTCATCAAAAACTTATTAAAATATTTGGATAATTAAAATATTTTTCGTATATTTGTATAGATTAAGATTTAAAACTATACTATTATGAATTTAGGATACGCATGTATTAATATGACTCTTGGTAAACAAAAACCAAAAGTTACCACAAATCGTTCGATGATTAAACGTACCTTTTTAGAAAAAGGTGTTGAATATGCTGGTGAACTTGGTTTACAAAACTCCAGAGATTTATTTAAGATATTAGAGTGGAATAACCACAACAACATAAAAGTATTTCGATTATCATCAGATATGTTCCCTTGGGCTTCTGAATATGGTATCGAAAACTCACCATACTACAAACGAATAGAAACAGTTCTACAAGCTTGTGGTCATTATGCAAAACAACATGGAATTAGAATTACTGCTCATCCTGGTCCTTTTAATGTACTTGTCTCACCTAATGAAAAAGTAGTACAAAACACAATCACCGATTTAGAAATTCATGGTAAGATATTCGATATGTTGGGATTATCTCGTACACCATATAACAAACTCAACATTCATTGTAATGGTGTGTATGGTGATAAGATATCAGCGATGGATAGGTTCTGTAAGAACTTTGAGAGGTTATCAGAATCAGTTAGAACTCGTTTAACAGTAGAAAACGATGATAAGGGTACAATGTACTCAGTAAAAGATTTAATGTACATACACGAACGTATAGGGATTCCTATCGTATTTGATTATCATCACCACAAGTTTTGTACAGGTGATTTATCAGAACAAGAAGCATTAGAACTTGCTTTATCAACTTGGCCTGATGGTATCAAACCAATTGTACATTATTCAGAATCAAAAGCATTACACGAAAATAATGAATCACTTAAACCACAGGCACATTCAGATTATATCAACGAGTTACCCAACTTGTATGGTAACGATGTGGATGTTATGGTTGAGGCTAAAGCGAAGGAGTTATCAATCCTTCCATTTATTAATTAAAAAGGAGAAACTATGTTAAGTAAAGTTTTGAGAATGTTTAAATCTTCTCAGGCGAGAAGAAAAAGAAAAGAATTAAAAGAACTTAAAAATGAAATCCAAGAAAGAAAATATAAAAAACTTAAACAACAACGAAAGAAAATTCAAAAAATTAAAAAAAGACATCATGACGGAAGATGATATCAAATACAGACAAGGTAGAAGTAAAAGACAAGTAGAATCAAACGAACAAGTAATGTTTGTTTCTTCTATTGGATTGGGAATTACTTTATTAGGAATGATAATTTGGGGATTAATTAGTGGGTAATTTAAACGCAAGTGTACCAGTAGTGGTAGTACACAAAGGCCCTCGTAAAAACTCAAAAATTAAATTAGAGGTATTTAATCACATCAGACCTGATGATATAATCGATATCAATAAAAGAAAACCTTTGATTCCACATGAAAACGAAATCCTTCAATTAGGGTGGGGTTCTTCGTTTGAAGAATTATGGAAAAAGAAATATAAACTGTGAAGTTACGAGAAAATCAAATAGAACCTGTAGCAATAGGGGTTGAGTTTTTTAGAACTCCAAAGATGAAACCATCGATTATCGTGGCACCAACTGCCTTCGGTAAATCGATTGTTATCGCTGCTATCGCAAAGGAACTTGGTGAAAAACTTCTCGTACTCCAACCATCTAAAGAACTGTTAGAACAGAACTACAACAAGTTTATCTCCCTTGGTGGTGAGGCCTCAATCTACTCAGCATCCATGGGCAGTAAAGAGTTGGGTGATGTTACCTATGCAACTATTGGTTCGATTATCAATATTGCATCTCAGTTCAAAGAGATGGGGGTCAGTAAAATCATAATAGATGAGTGTGATAGGTATCCGAGAAATAAATCGGGTCAACTCCGTAGATTTGTAGACGGTATGAAAGCAACTCATGTACTTGGTTTAACTGCAACCCCCTTAAAATTACAAACCAACATGGGTGATACTGGCCCATTCTCAAAGTTGGTAATGTTAACAAATCGTTCTAAACATGGAGTGTTCTTTAAATATATTCTTCATGTTTCTCAGATTCAAGATATTGTTAAGTTAGGTTATTGGACTCCATTAGAATATCAATCTTATGATTTCGATACTGGTGCTTTAGTTTACAATTCAAGTGGTGCTGAATATACACAAGAATCTATTGCTCGTTCTTATGAAAACCAAAACATTGGTGATAAGATTGTAAAGAAGATTGAAGAAGTATATGATAGAAAATCTATTTTAGTTGCAGTACCAACGATAGAACAAGCAACAGAATTGGCAAAACGAATACCACAAGCAGCAGTAGTTCATGGTGGTACTCCAACGGCGGAACGAAATCGAATCATTGAAGAATTCAGAAACCAACAGATACGAGTAATAGTTCAAGTAAACGTATTAACTGTTGGATTTGATTATCCTGAATTAGATTGTTTGATTACAGGAAGACCCACTGCATCAATCTCTTGGTGGTATCAGTTTGTTGGTAGAGGAACTCGTATCCACGATGATAAACAAAATTGTTTAGTTGTTGATTTTGTAGGTTCAGTAGAAAAGTTTGGTAAAGTAGAAGAACTATACTATAAAGATACTGGTGGTGAAGAATGGGAGTTGTTCGGTGAAGGTAAGAAACAAATCACAGGAATTCCAATGCACGAAATAGGAATCCACTTAGAAGGTGGTATTAATCTTTCCGAAAAAGTAAATGAAGAAGGTGAGATTGAAAAGGTTTATATGACATTTGGAAAATATAAAGGTAAACCCGTTGCATCAATTCCACCTTATTATAGAAAGTGGTTGATTGATAATATTACATGGGGACCTTGGAATATAAAAGTAAAAGAAGAAATCGAGAGATTGGCAAAGATAAAATAAAATATATGAAAAATAATTTATGGATATTTGGTGATAGTCAAACATATGGACATGGTTTAAAGTTTGGATTTGAATACTATGATGAGAATCCTGATTTAAGAAAACCACACCACACTAAGTTACTTGCAGAATACTTTAATTGTAACTTGATAAATTTTTCTGTATGTGGTTGTAGTAATCATGACATAATTTTTAGATTGATTAATCAGATGCATAAAATGAAAGAAAATGATGTTGTTTATATTAAAACAACTTATGCAGGTAGAACAAATGTATTTACAGATGATGGTGAGTTTAAATCTATACATCTTGGGTTTGGTGAGGCTTCACAATTAAAAGGTAGAATCGAAGATAAAACGATAGATGCTTTATCAAAATATACAGAATTATATTTAGATGAAAATCAAGCAAGATTTGAAGTTAGAGATTTTATTATGATAGAATCTTTAAAATTGGAATTAGAAAAGAGAAATATAAAAGTTATTTTTTGTACAAGTGAGGTTTTACATGATTCTATTAAAAAGCACTTTGGATGGAAAACAATAGAAGAAGAAACCAAAGGAAAATTTGAAGGGTATGGTAACTTGGGATTTACTGCTCAAAAACCATTTGCTGATTTTATAATAAAAGAGTACGAATCTGGTAACACTTTTATAAATCCAAATCCTGAATTTTATGGTGATATAAAATCTGTTCGATTTGATTTTTCTAAGCCAATTAATCAAGTTAAGAATTTATTTGAATTTGTATCAAGAAGAGATGCTAGTAGAGATTATTTAGAAAAAACTGAATATAAATAGATGAAAAAAACTTGTTGGTTTTTTGGAGATAGTACAACTTTTGGACATGGACTGAGAAAGGGATTTGAGTATTACGATGAAAATCCTCATTTACGAAAACCACTATGGACATATTTGGTATCACAACACTTCCGCTCAGATTTAATAAATTTTGCATCATGTGGTGCTTCTAATGAAGATATTTTATTTAGATTAATAACACAACTTAGTAAAATTAAAAAAGGAGATAGGGTAGTTATTCAATCTACATATCCAAGCCGTATTAATATTTTTACAAATGATGGTGAATATAAATCCATTCATATGGCGTTTGGAGAAGATTCTGAATTAAACAATAGAATAACAGATGAACAATTAAAATCTTTAAAATCATATATTAAAAACTTTTTAATTGATAATGTGGATAAGCTTGAATTACGAAATATTATTTATTTTGAATCTATAAAACGAGAATTAGAAAGTAGAGGTGTTGATGTTATTGTTTGGAATCATGAAGTAATGAATGACAAGATACGAAACAAAATGGGATGGGCAACCATCTCAGATGAAAGTTTAGGATTTTATGATGATTATCATATAGGATTTGAATCTCAATATTCATTTTATGAATTTATAATTTCTGAATATAACAACGGAAATAAATTCATAAATCCTAATCCTGATTTTTATGAAAATATAGAATCATTAAGATTTGATTATCACGAACCTATTCAAGAATTGGATAAATTATTTAATGATATACATTCAGAGTTTGTAGAAGTAGATACAAAAAGAAAATATTTGGTATGAAAGTAATTTACGCATTCAAACAATATAATAAAGAACATTACAAACCATTTGATGATACCTTTTTTAAACTGGCTAAATTATCAGTTGAGTTATCAAAAAAATATTATAAAACAGAATTTTATTGTGATTTAGAATCTAAAATTCTTTTTGAAGCAAATGGTGTATTTTTTGATAAAGTTGTTGTAAGTGATAAAATAGAATCATATAGTGGTTCATTGACATCTATGGCTAAAGTATATGCTATGATGGAACAAACCGAACCATATATAATTGTAGATTTCGATACTCTTATTTTACAAGAATTACCTGAAGTACATTCTATTGGGTTTGGATATCCTGAAACAGTTCACTTACATTTAAATACTTTACTTGAACAGGATAGACCTGATGCTTATTTGGATTATTTAGAAAAATATTATAAATCACCATTAAGAGAACATAAAGATAAGTTTCCAAGTTGGTTTAGAGTTGACCCAAATACATCACCAAATAATTGTTTGGTAATGGTAAGACATCCGTTTTTAGTAAAGGCTATATATGAAGAAATTTTATCAAAATTTACAAACGAAGAAACAGATAAAACAGGTCCTATGTTTATTGAACAGTTCTTATTATTCCATTATTTGAAAAACCATGGAGTAGATTTAGGATACTTTGCAAATACATATGTTAATCCAACAGAAATAAATTATAGCTTACTATCACATAAGTTTTTACATTTCATGGATTATCATACAGATGAACTAATAAATGATAAAATAAATTTTATTTCAAAAATTTATAACATAAATGAATAATTTAGATAAACAATACCAAAAACTTCTACTTAACATTTTAGAAAATGGAGTAGAGAAATCAGATAGAACAGGAACGGGTACTCTTTCAGTATTTGGAGAACAAATAGTTCATAATATGAACGAAGGATTTCCTCTACTTACCACAAAGAAGATGGCAATCAAATCTATCATGACCGAACTTAAATGGTTCTTAAAAGGTAGAACGGATATTCAGTATTTACGAGATAATGGTTGTAAGATTTGGGATGGTGATTTTGAAAAGGCGGGTAAAGAAGATGGAACACTTGGTCCTATCTATGGTAAACAATGGAGAGATTGGAATGGCAATGACCAAATTAAAAACCTAATCGAACAACTTAAAACAAATCCAGATTCAAGAAGGTTAATGGTTTCTGCCTGGAATGTGGGTGAGTTAGAAGATATGACTTTACCACCTTGTCATTATGGATTTCAAGTTTATACACGAATGTTAAATTTAGATGAACGAATTGATTACCTAAACAAAACCACTTTATCTAAATCAAGAGATTGGTATCACGAACAATTAAATGCATTGGGAATACCTGAAAGAACAATTTCTCTTTCTTGGAATCAAAGAAGTGTGGATACCTTCTTAGGTCTACCTTTTAATATAGCATCTTATGGTATGTTATTATCTTTAATTGCTGAAGAAGTGAATATGATACCAGGAGCATTGATTGGTAATCTTGGAGATACTCACTTATACCTAAATCATTTAGAACAAGCACAAGAACAAGTTAGTAGAGAACCAAAACCACATCTACCAAAATTAAAATTAAATAATGTTGAACTATTGGATGGTGAATTTGATTATGAAATTTTACACTATCATTCACATCCTACAATTAAAGCACCACTAAGTAATTAATATGGAACATATTAGATTATATGAGTTAAAAATTAAAGAACTCGAAAAGGAAAATTTAGAATTAAGACAACAACTTGAAAAACAAGAGTTGATTAAAGAAGGATATAAAGAAGAAATATCCAAATGGAATCGAAAGTATAAAGAATTAAAAAATCAACTTACAAAATGATTTCTAATACTATAAAACAAATTACTGAACTGATTTTAGAATTAAAAACTAAAAAAGAAATTACAGTAGAAGATAAAAAGACAATACAAAAATTACAACAATTATTAGACGAATATTATGATTAGAACGGCAGAATGTGTATCACCGATGCACCCAGACAAAATGTGTGATAGAATATCAGACACATTATTAGATTTATATTTACAAGGAGACCCAAACTCACGAGTAGCAATTGAAACTGCCGGTGGAAATGGAAAGGTATTTATAACTGGTGAAGTAACCTCAAATACTGAAGTAACAGAAACAGATATTAGAACAGTTGTAAATAATATATCAGGAGTAAAAGATGTAATTATACATCTTAATTCACAATCACCAGAGATAGCCCAAGGAGTTGATACTGGTGGAGCAGGAGACCAAGGAATTATGATTGGTTATGCTTGTAGAGATAACGAAGAATTTTTACCACAAGAATATTACCTATCGAGAGAACTTAATAAATCTGTATTTGATAAGTATCCTTACGATGGTAAAACACAAGTAACAATGAATGGTAACTCATTAAGAGTTGTATGTTCATTTCAGAACGCACCAGCAGATGAATTAGAAAAATTAGTAATGGAATACTTTGAAGATTTCCCTCAGTACCACATTGAGGCTCTACATTGTAATCCTGCAGGTGATTGGAACATTGGTGGGTTCACTGCCGATGCTGGGTTAACTGGTAGAAAGTTAGCAGTTGATAATTATGGCCCAAGAGTTCCACTTGGTGGTGGAGCATTTAGTGGTAAGGATTGTACTAAGGTTGATAGAAGTGCAGCTTATATGGCAAGAAGAATTGCAGTAGATATTTTAGAAC
>Ga0255759_10003840_pt1 | contig 13085 bp, 6 predicted proteins | sample 101ome_20_FD_179959 | JGI IMG/M metagenome (GOLD analysis project Ga0255759, IMG submission 179959) | Coastal salt marsh microbial communities from the Groves Creek Marsh, Skidaway Island, Georgia - 101404AT metaG (version 2) | ecosystem: Environmental > Aquatic > Marine > Intertidal zone > Salt...
CCATCGCAAAAGCGGCAAAAAGAGCGCTGGAAAGAAGAAGAAGAAGGCCGCGAAAAAAGCGGAATCGGAAGATGAAAGCGCCGCCGCCAACGACGACGACGAACCGGCGCCGGAGTCATCCAAGCCTGCGGCGGCAGCTCCTGGCAAAGCTGCTCCCGAAGTGGCAGATGATGTCGATGACCAGTCTGAAACCGAGGAAGAGCTCGAGGCTCGCATGGCGAAGATGAATAAGAAGGAACGTGAGAAGTTCAAAAGGAAACTCGCCGAGGAACGCCAGGCGAACGCTGCCCGCGAAGCCGAGCAAAAGCGTAAAGCGGCTGATGCCGCCGCGGCTGCCCGTCTTCAGGCGGCGAAGACCATGGGAGATGATGATATCGACAGCGATGGGGATAGCGATATCGACAGCGACGATGAAATGGCATTGCTTCAGCGCAGGAAAAAGGCTGCGGGCAAGAAGCCTGCGGGATTTCTCTACGCCATGACTGATGAACAGAAAGCCGCCGCTGAAAAGGCTGAGGCCGACCGTCTTTTGGCTATAGAGTTAGAGAAACAAGCCGCGGAAGAGGCAAAGAAGGACGCTGAGGCCAAGGCTGCCGCCGAACTGGCTGGCCGCGTCAAAGGTGTAAAGTTGACTGGAGAAGGCGTGTACGGCTGGGAATACAAGGGAGGCCAATTCGTCTCGTCCAGAGTGCCAGCGCTTCCCAGAGGTGCAAAGGGTCCTTGCGTGGAGTTGGAAATTCCAAAGATCATCGTCGGCAAGCTCATCGGTCAAAAAGGTGCGACGATCAAGGGAGTTCAGGATCGCAGCAAAGCCATGGTTTCCATCGATGAAACAAAGGCGGGATCTGGTAACGCGTTGCTTCGCGTGCGCGGCGACGAATCGTGCATGGAATCTGCGCGTATGCTTTTGAACAATGCGCTCTCGGGTAAGAGATAGAGCATCTTCATCGTTCCGCACCAACATAAAGTAGTCTAAAATTTTTAACACCTAAAACGCTGCACCGACGTAACCAACTCACAACTTCACACCTTAGCGCGTTTGCGGGACGTACACGCCATCGTTCGACCGTTCCACTCAGTAAGGACGGGAGTACCACGGCTGTTGAAAGAGTGACAGGCACCCCAAGGAGCACGCTCGCCACCGGCGCTCGTGCACGCGCGCGAGATGTCAACAGTCGGTGTCCAACAGACAACCTCGGATGAGTCAGCAAGAGTTCGTCTGAGCGCGCGTTCGGAGGCGTTCGTGCGGGCGCTGCTGCAAACATCGAACGTGCGCGTTTCCGGATCGTCCGGTGGTGGCGCAAAGGTGTCCACGTCAACGGTGCGGAAGATGTACGACTCTCTTCTTCACCAAGGGTTCAGAGTGAGCGACGTCGAAGATGCGTTGAGAGCCGTCGGCGAACTATCTTCGGGAGCTTTCGCCGAGTCGGACGTTTTGGATTGGTTGTGTTTACACGTTCTGAACGTTCGATTGCCTCGGAAATTCCAAACGGTGGAGAGATCGGAGTACAAACTCGGCGCGGATGGCTCAGTGGAGGCGACAGCGGCGCAAGCCGGCACCGCACCTGCGCCAGAGCGAGTCATCGAGACACCCGACGACAGCATGACGAGAGTGAAAGCGAAAAAAGACAACGACAACGTGCTGGATGACACATCGGTGGACAAGTCTTGGATCGCGAGATACGCTAAATACGAGGAAAGCGATAGCGATTACGACAGCAACGATAGTTACGACTCTCTCGAAGACTTTGGTTTGAGCGAGGAGGAGGCTGCCGCGAAGAAGCTGATGTGGACTCGACGCAAAGAGTTTGCAGAAGATCCACACCGTATCATCGATCAATTCGCTCGCGAGGTGGGCGAACTGAAAGCGCGCGCGAGCACGGCTAAGCGAGGGAAAAATAAGAAGGAACAAAAGGACATCGCTGAGGCGATTCGTCAATTAAAACTCCTCGCCACTGAGATTGGAATGAATGAGGAAGACATTGATCCGCCGAGACCAAAAGAATCGATAGAATCTAAGGATGAAAGCGGTACGACATGCGGTGATCCGAGCGACACGGCTATGGATGTTGGACGTGCACCGTCTGAAGACGTATGCGCAATAAATGAGTGCACCAATCTAAGCGGCTCTAAGCAAAAGGCTGACGATTCGGACTCGGATGAAGATGCATTCGCACTAGATGTCTTTGGTGATGGCGCAGGTGACATAATTGGGACGGGCGAGGAGGATCCTATCGAGGCGATCACGAAATTATTCAAGCACGAGATGTTATTCAGCGACGGTAAGCGGCCGCAAGCCACTAAAGGCGCAAAAAATAAAGCCAACTATAACAAAGTCGACGAAATGTTGCCGAAGAACATGCTCACACAGCTCGCTAAACGTGAAGGATGGCTCATTCCTCGCTTTGAACGCGACAAAAGTGTAGATACTATCAGATACATCGTCACAGTCGAACGCTCAGCTGGACCAAAGCACAAGCGCAAAACGACTTTGGTGTGTTCGACGCACAGCGAGGACGAACCAGATGATGGAGGGTGGAAGAGTATCAACGACGCACAAAACGGTGCTGCGGCGCGAGCGATATTCGAAGCCATCTTCTCCAAAGAAAACCAGCTGGTGCCGCTCGAGCTCCATGCGGAATTCCGTGAAGTTTGGATGCGTTGGGCCGTCGCGTTCATGACGTCTGACGTAGCGGAAGTCATCGAAAATTCAAAGGATGATTTCATTGAGTCGTTCATGAAATCACTCGGCGCGCAAAGCGACGGTATCTGTGAAAGTATGACTCGAAGCAGCAGCGGTCGTCACGTTCAGGAGGGGGACAAGCATGATGGGCGTAAGAAGGCGGCGAAACAGAGTTCAAGCGTGCATCACGAAATCAGCAAGAAGCTCAAGACGCAGTTGGACGACATCAAGAACGACTCGCAATGGCAGAAGATGTTCGCCAAGCGCTCGACTCTGCCAATCTGTGCGTTAGCAGACGAGCTGCTGAATGAACTACGTATCCATGATGCCGTCGTCGTTTGTGGTGAGACAGGCTGCGGCAAGACGACTCAAGTCCCGCAATTCTTGCTCGACGACGCAATCAAACGAGGCGAAGGCGGCAAGTGTAACATCATCTGTACGCAGCCGCGGCGAGTCGCGGCCACGAGCATAGCAGAACGTGTTTCTGCTGAGCGATGCGAAAATAATGGTGTTGGCGGAGCTGGTTCACTTGTGGGATATCACGTGCGGCTTGACGCAAAAGTCACGAGTGCGACCAGGTTGACTTTTTGCACCACAGGTATCTTGCTTCGACGCTTGCAAGGAGATAGGATGCTATCTGATGTCACCCATATCGTTGTCGATGAAGTCCACGAACGTTCTCTGGATGGTGACTTTTTGCTTACTCTCCTACGAGATCTGCCGACGCGTCGTCGGCAAGCCGGTTTACCACCCGTGAAGCTTGTGCTCATGTCGGCTACGCTTAACGCATCACTTTTTAGCGGTTATTTGGGGGGCTCGCCTATCATATCTGCCCCTGGAAGATCCTTCCCAGTTGAAACTGTTCATCTCGAGCACATCTACGACATGCTGGATTACGTTCTTGATCCCGAAAATTGCTCGTGTCGCCGACCGAATGGCAAGACAGAGGATGCCATGAAAGCAATCAAGGCTGGGGGCGGAGGAGATAGGAGACGACGGAACGAGCTTTTGGCGTCATGGGGCGAAGACGCCGCATCTGAGTTTGGTGGAGAAGAAAACCCAGAAAACCCAGACTACCATCCAGACAAATACGTTGACTGCAAACGGAACACGCGATTGTCGCTTTCTCGCTTGGATGAGTCCGTCATTGATTACGATCTGATTGAGGAGTTACTGGCGTTCGTTGATGACACCACAGAACAAGGTGCAATCCTGGTATTTTTACCCGGTGTAGGCGAAGTCACGGGCCTGCTCGACCGTCTCGCGAGCTCACCGCGATTTCGAGACGCCATGCTCGCTCCGTTGCACTCAGCGCTGACCAATGCTGAGCAACGCGAAGCATTCAGAGTCCCAAGAGACGGCGTCAGAAAGATTGTGGTGGCGACGAACGTGGCTGAAACATCAGTGACGATTGAAGATATTGTTGTCGTCATTGATTCAGGAAGAGTGAAGGAGCGGCAATGGGATCCTCGTCGAGGCATGGCTTCGCTGGAGGAAGGCTGGGTGAGTCGAGCCGCCGCCAAACAGCGGGCTGGCCGTGCGGGGAGAGTGCGAGCGGGCACGTGCTACGCTCTCTTCACTTCACAACGATCAACGGGTATGATGCGGCCGTTTCAAGTACCCGAGATGCATCGCGCTCCATTGACGGAAGTCGTCTTGCAGATTGCCAATCTCGACTTGCACAACGACGCGTCAGTTGTACTTGGTAGTGCCCCCGAGCCACCGAAAGAAGAAGCGATTGTAGCCGCAGCGAAGACGCTGACTGAAATTGGCGCTTTTGATGCTTTCGGTAAACTCACCTCACTTGGTCGTCACCTCGCGGCACTTCCTGTCGATGCGCGAGTGGCAAAAATGTTACTCTTTGGCGCAATTCTCAGATGCCTTTCACCGATACTGACGATTGCTGCAACTTTGAGCTATAAATCGCCCTTCCAATCATCAAAGGCTTCGAACAGCCAAGTCGAAGCGGCGATGAAGGCGTTTGCCACACCTGCGTCGAACTCAATCGCTGCTGGTCAGCAGAGTGACCATCTCGTATTTGCGGCGGCGTACGAGGCGTATCTTGAAGCTTGCAAGGAAAATCGGAATGCAGGACGTCGATTCGCTCAGAAGAACGCGCTCGATTCGGATACTATTCGTCAAATCTCTGAAATGCGCGTTCAATATGCGTCACTTCTCGCTGACATGGGAGTAATTAATGTTCCCGCTGGTTGTTCTCTGCGCGGGAAAAACACGTCCTGGTTGGATGATCCGAAAGCGGTACGCAACCTTTTTCTACTTCATTTCTTTTTTTAAATGGGCGCCGCGACTGCGACAACCAGGGCGCGCGAACATCGAACTACCTGTTCGTGCGTCAAGCATTTCCATACAGCAATTCACGGCTTTTCGATGACGATTCAAGATATGCGCGTTCATCCAAGTAGCCGTGTCACAATCGCGCCGATACTCGCTGAAACGAATTTTTCACTAACCTATGTTCCTCTCCATCATGTAGGTGTGGAATCGTGATTCAAAACGCCCCGTCATGATTAAAGCGGTACTCACAGCAGGTTTATACGCTAACGTAGCGGTTGGCACAGACACGGCGCCTCTGTACACGTGGAAAGACGCGACGTCTGAGGTGCGCGTGCATCCATCGAGCGTCAATCGAGGTCTTGGATCCGAGCGCAAACCAACTTATCCATTCATGGTTTATCACGAAAAGATGCGAACAGCACGTGTGTACCTGCGTGACTCGAGCGTCGTCGCGCCCGAAGCCTTGCTCCTCTTTGGTGGCAACCTTGACGTACAGCACGCGAACGCCCGAGTAGTCATGGACGGCTGGATGAAATTTAGATGCGACGCACCGGTGGCGGTGCTGTTCAAGTACCTTCGCGTAGCCCTCGACGCTGATTTCGCCAAGAGAATCCAACGCACGGGCAAATCTCGATGGGCAGACTCGACAGAGGATGACGACATTCTAGTCACGATTAGAAGAGTGTTAGACGACCAATAGACGAATTGAAACAAATAGAAAGAATTTCCATCAAACAAGAGCCTAACCACCTTAACGTTTTCTCTTCGTGCGCCTGCCCGACGACGAATACGAAGACGACGAATACGAAGACGAGCGAGAAGATCTCGAACTCGAACCACTACTTCTAGAAGAACTACCGCTGTCGCTCGTGTACGACGAACTGGACGACGAATACGAAGTTGAGCCACTTCCGCTACTCGATCTTGATCGCGACGACGACGACGACGACGAAGTCGAACTCGATCGCGAACCAGAAGTCGAACTCGAACTCGGAGACCGACGTCGTCTCTTCTTCTTCTCAGATTTCCGCTTCTCGCGTCCGCCTCTCTCTAAAACTTTCCCCAGCCGTCGGTCTACGCCTTCTCGCGACGCTCGTCCTTCTTCCTCCGCGTCTGGCACAGCCTCCCCCGCGAACTGCTGCTCGGCAAACTTTTGCCGCAACTTTGGATCCCGAAGTCTCTCGCTCGCGCTCGCCCGTCGCACGTACGCGGACGCAGCGCCGTCTTTCCCGCACCCGCACTCGTAGGTCCACTTGCCTGGTTTCAGGCAGCGCTGACACTTGGCCGCCGTTGTCGACCCGCTCGTCCCACCGACGCCGTGCGTCGACTTGCGATCTCTCAGAAGGATGAACGGCATCCTTCACCGTCGTCCACTGGGGTGTCTTCGCGGACGACGCGAGCGCGCTCGCGTCGTCGACTGTGGATAACTCGTGATTCTGGCCGACGACGTCGCCAGTGTCCGACGCCTTCGAAACGCATGGCGGACCTTCGCGCGCTCGGTGCGGACACGGATGAACAGCTCGAGGCGCTGCAGAAGGCGTTTCTCGAATCCCGCGACGCGCCCGCGGCCGAGGTGCGCCGCGTCGGGAGACGAAACGCGAGCGAGACGGAAGATGCGACTCATGTTCCAGACGCGTCGAGTGACAAAGTCGCGGACGCCGGCGTCGTCGGGCGCACCGAGGAGGACACGAGCGCGGATGGGGGAGATGTGGATGACAGCACCGACGCGCGGGAGCGCCCGATGCGGTCGCTGATGGAGGAGGTGATGGGTGACATCGTCGAGAGAGGGACGGGCGAGTCCAGAGGCGACGACGCGCCGGGCTCGATGGGCGAGGAGAAGAAAAAGTTGAGGGATGCTCGGAGCGCCGCGACGGGATTTCCAGAGGTAAAACATCGAAGCGAGACAAACTTTGGACGGAAGAGTAGGTTCGCGGCGAGGAAGGCGGCGGCGCGAGAGGCGGAAGCGGCCAAGTCAAACGGCGCCGCGTTCTCTGCGCCGGGTGGTCAAGCGAGCGAGAAGGCTTCCGCGACAGCGGCGCCGAGAACGCGGCGCGTGGACCCGGACGCGGAGGATGCGAGCATTCAAGAAGAGAATGATCGAATTATCAAGGCGATGTCGCCGGCGGCGGTGAAGGAGGCGCAGGAGGAGTTGGCTTTAAGACTGAGCGCGAAGACGCTGGATTTTCTTAGAAATAGAGGGGCGAGCAAGGCGAGGGAAAAATCGAGCGAAAGAGCGAGCGGTGTGAAAACGCCCGCTCAGGTGGCGTCGAATGTGCCGAAACGTTCTACCGATCGTAGCGTGGCTGCCACAGAAGCGAGTGCGAGGACGAAAGTCGTGGCCACGGTTGGAGTTGAGCACGTTCGCTTCGCGCTGGACGGTACGCCACTACTCGATGCTAGTATGGATGTCTTGACCTCGACGCACGCCGACGGCGCAGCTCCAGCGCCATTACCAACCGAGCGCGATCCTTTGCGCGCTGGCGAAGGTAGCGACATCGGTTACACGTTTCAAGAGGCGTGCGCGTTGACGCGCAGTAGCGTGCCGAGTCAGCGCGTCATCGGTCTGAACATCATCTCTAAAATCCTCAAGCTCGCGAGACGTTGGAGCTTCGAACCGGTCAGTGCTCTGCCGTATGAGACTGATAACTCATCCGAGTCTAGTCCGCGATTGCCGAATGGAATCACTTGGGCGAGTGTTTGGGTGTATGCGACGGTGGACTGCGACGTCATCACCTTGCTGAGACGTTCGTTCGATGATTCACAAATGCAGCCCATGGTTGCGGCACTGTCTGCCATTCAAGCCTTGGTCGGAGGCGTTGGCGTCGGTGGCGCGGATGGTCGCGACATGTATCTCATAGACATGCTTGAGAGTAACGCACCACTTGATCCGAGCGGTCTTTCATTCTTCGCTCCCTTGTGGCGAGCAGAGTTGGAAGACGCTCCATGCGGCGGCGGCGGCTTTGAGCCGGTCGCTTGGGAGTACGCTGTCGAAGAGATTAGCCTGGATGAAAACTTCGACGTGAGACTGGCGGAAGAGCCCGACCAAGTGGAGGAGGGCTTGAACAGAGAGATGGCGGAGAGGAGAAAATCCACAGAGCAAGCGGCGGATCCAATCGCAGCGCTTCTTCGCATGGGGATTTTGCAAAGAATTCGCTACGTTCTCGAAGTTGAAAGGTCGCCTCAAGGTGAAGTTTACTCGCTCGAGTTACTCGCAGCTTTCGCGAGACACAGCAAGGGGGCAGCTCGTGCAGTTGCGCGATGCCCGCGTCTACTCGCTCTTCTCATGTCTCGAGTGAAGGACTCATGCAGTGAAGGATCTAGAGGCACGCCGACGGAGCCCAAAACCGTCGGCGTTTTCCACGCGGTGAGAATACTTCGTCTACTCGCACAGGCTGATGTAGACGTCGCCACGGACCTCAGTAAAGACGGCTTCATCAAGAGCTCCATCCTAGCCTCAGTGACTCTGTCAGGCGTCGCCACGGCCAACGATGGAACGCATCGTGAATCTCCCAAGGGCTTTGCCGCGTTGCTCTGGCGGGAAACTTTCCGTGCGTGGGCTGCTTTATCCGCATCGGGTCTCAACACGCCCGCTTTCGATGCGATTCATCCGCTAGTTGCGCCATGGCTCGAGACTTCGACTGGTACAGAGCCTTCCATCGCGTTGGACATTTTCCCTCTTTTGACTACGCTTTCAACGTCGTTACCCGAAGATGAAGGCGGAGAAAATGTGGGCCCATCGGGAGAATTAGAGATAGCAGATACCGCGCAAACACTATCTTGGAGATGCGCCACAACTGCGGCGAAGTGTGCTGAATCCTGGCTCGCATTGAGAACAGACGATGTCGCAACGCTGTTCACCATGTCGCACGCGGCGAGATTTCTGTCCGTGCTAGTCGCTCGTTCGCCGAATGATGCCGGAGCGCTGGTCTCAAAAGTTATTGGCCGTCTCGACGAAGACGCGGGCATGATGAGATCAGCTCTCAGCGCCTTGGATGAATTGGTTGACATTTGTGGTTTGTCGTCGTTCGGCGACGAACACGTCAAATACGCCGCGTGGGGTTCTTTACTACACGCAATGTTGCTCGTCATTATCGTTTCACCGGAAGCGTGGTCAGACCAAGGTATCATCACCTTAGCGACGCACATCATAAAGTGCTACGGCGCACGTAAACGCTCCGGACGAATGAGTTCGGATGAATTGCGCACGGCTCGCTCGTCTGTTGATCAAGCCGCGGCTCGCCGATCCAGCACCGATGTTTTCATGCCTTTGAATACGCCAGTGTCCGACTTTGAAGATCCAACCGTGTGGATGGGCGAACAACCCGTCGCATCTGCATCAAGAGTGCCGGTTCAACGCGCTGTCGTCGTGGCGATGGAAATCCTCGACAAAGCGTTCACCGAGACGAACACGAAAAAATCTCGATTGGGACCGAGCATCGGCGTGGACAAGAAAGAGTTGCAAGTGGAGGTTGCGAAATCTGTGGACGCGACACTGAGTCTGCTCGCGACGCTTCCGCCCGGATCGGGTGTCATCGCGTCGCAAGCGATTAGCGCTGGACTGTACTCGCCGCGGGTGTTGCAACCGCTCCTTCTTATGACAAAGAAGGCGTTGGGAGACGCAGAACAAACCATCAACGATTCTAATGAAGAAGAACGCGCGAGGCTGGCGATTCGAGACGCCGGAGTAAACTTGGCTGCGGCGTCAGTCACCTTGGTGGCCCCGCCAGAAATCGTTCGCGACGCGCTACTCGGAGGCTTCGCCATGGAATTGACGAGCTCGGCTGAGGCGAAAACCATTTCTACTCCGAGTCTGTGTACGACTCTCGGTTCGTTGTTACCGGCGCACCATTTATGGTACTTGGCTCCGCTTTCGCCGCGAACAACCATTCAAGGCTGGGGCGTCGCTGGTGTCGCGTGCACGTTGTCTCTCTTGATGGGTATGGAGTTGGCAAAGGTGTCGCGAGTGCGCGACATTCGTCCGGCGCTGAAAATGGCGGCCATCGGCGCCGTGTACTTGCAAGGTGCCAACGTGTGGAGAGACCCGGCCGTCAGCGCGCCTCTGGGGCTTTTGACCGATCTCTACTGGCGACGAATGGTTAAAAATTATATTCAAGCCTACCATCAGGGCGTGACTGGTTACAGCATGGATTTGGGTCACACATCGGCTGGGGAAGGCGGCTTGAACGATCCGCTCAATCGCGCGCTAGGAACCGGTGACGCCTCTGCAGCAGCAGCTGTGGTGAACGCGTTCGCGGCGGACAGCTTTGGCGATGCGCTCTTCGCGAGACATGTATCCATGTGGCTTCGAGTGCGTGTGTCCCCGAAAGCCAGGGCCGCCGCTTGGATTGCGCTCAGTGAGGGCATCGCGCTTCACCTTCTTCCATGCACGAGCGCCATGGTTCCTCCGGCGGCGGCCTACGTCTTCTTCCCGCCTGGCGGTGAGCCAGATCCAACGATGCGAGAGTTGTACATCAAAAGCATCGAAGAAGGCGCCCTCGACAAGGCTCTCAACGGATGGTCTGGAGACGAGTATCCGACTCCGGGTAATAACTCTCCTCCGCTCTCGGCGGCGCTCGCGATTCACGCGTTGGCGCACATCATCCTCTCTCCCGGCGCCGGTGCCGAAGTAGCCGTGCGAACGCTGCGACGAATCCTCGACCGACCGAACACCTCTGTCGTTCTCCGTGCGTTGATTCACACGCCTCTGACGATTAAGAGGCGGCCATCTTTCGCGTGCGCATCTGTGGGCGCGCACAAGACGCCTTTCGGTAACGGTTTCGTCTATGGCAAGCGAGGACAAGATATCGACATCCCGCCGAGAAGAACTCTCTTATTCGACGTATGCGGGGACGATCGCGCGCTCATCAAAAAGGTTGAAAACGCTCTCGTAAATGCGGGGTTGATGACGCGCGACGCCGTCAGGGAAGCGGCGCACAAAATGTCAAACGTCATGCTCATCGAAGAACAAAGTTCCTTTTTCAAGTAGACGGTACGTAGAAATGAATTGAATGATCTAATTTTAAAAGTTATCCTTCGCCGCGCGCACGGCTCCGAACACAGCGGCGAGATCTTTGGACCCTTCCATGTTGACGCCTCTCTGCACCCCGACGGAATCCGGTCGACAAAACGGATTGGTCAACTTTTCCAATCCAACCGTCGTCGGCACCGTCGGCTTCCCGTCTGCGCGCATCGCCTCTATCTCCCTTGCCCGTTTTTGTAAATCTTCATTCGTCGGGTCCACCGAGAGCGCAAACTTTGCGTTCGCCAACGTGTACTCGTGCGCGCAATACACCTCCGTCGCGTCCGGCATGGCTAAAATCTTTGAAATCGAACTCCACATCTGCGCCGGAGTACCCTCAAACAGTCGTCCACACCCCAATGCGAAGAGCGTGTCCCCGACAAAGACGCGTTCCTGCGTCTTGAAGTGATACACCACGTGTCCTAAAGTGTGCCCAGGGGTCTCGCGCACCTCGCACTCGAGATCACCGACGCGCACGACGTCGCCCTCGCCCACCTCGACGTCCACTCTTCCGCGAATCTTACCCACCTCTGCTTTCGGCGCGTGCACCGCCATTCCCGGAAACCTCTTCCGCAACCCTTCGTTCGCCCCGACGTGATCCCCGTGCCAGTGCGTGTTCAACATCGCGCTCGGCGCCGGCCACTTCGCATCCTCCAACGCCCGCGTGATGGCATCCTCTTCCGGCGCATCGACGAGCGCGACCGCGTTCGTTCGCGCGCATCGAATCGCAAAGCCATAGTTGTCGCTCAGCGCCGGGAACCGAAGCACCTCCATGGCGTCGTAATTTGATATTTCGGACGACAAAGACGACGTCGACGACGAAGCGCGCGCGACGGTGTGTTTCTGCGCTCGCGCGCGTCTTCTCGCGACGGCGCCGAGGTTCGTGACGACGACGCGACCGGCGCGCATCGGAGTGAAGAAGGCAGCGAACGTCATTCGTGGACGCACACACGCGCGCGCGCGATGACGGGAACGCTCTCACGCCCAGCCCAAGCCCTCGCACGCGCGCAAGCGTCCCCGACGCGTCGTCGTCGCCGGTGCGTGACGACGCACGCCGGTAAAGATGGTGTGCTCGGCAAGCTCTCAAAGTTGAATCCATTCAAGCGTCGCGACGACGCTGGTGGAGCGCTGGAACGCAAGAGACCGAGCGAGGAGAAGAAGGAGTTCTTATCGCGCGAGGTGTCGGAACAGATTTTTGGGAAAGGGTTGATGGGGAAGATCGCGGCGAGCGCGGTGAACGCGGCGGCGTCGTCGCTGGGCAAGTCGTTGGCGGACGCGCGAGACGCCGCCGACGCGTGTTACGAGGATGCTAAACGCGCGGTTCGGTTAGACCCGGAGGTGTCGCGCGCTCTGGGTGGTGGGGATATTCAGTTCGGGCCGGTGATGCAACAATCGAGCATGTCCGTCAATGGCAAAACGACGACGCAGATTGGATTTCAGTGTCGAGGCGCCTCCGGAACGGCGGGATTCGTCCGCGCGTCGTCGTCCGACGCCGACGGCACCGCCGCCGTCGTCCAACTCTCTGACGGCCGCACGATCACCGTCGACAGTCTTTCCAAGACTTCACGCACCGCTTCCTCGTCCGGAACCGGCAATACATACGACGAAGTGTTTGACATTTCGCCCGACGACGTCATCGACGTCTAACCGTCCGTTTTCCAACCGACGACGACGCGCGCGCGTCGTCGTCGGCCCCCGTAGCCGCCCACATCCCGCATCCACATCGAGCGACGAACGAATAACGGCGTACACGCGCTTTCGACCGCGCGCGCGCACCCTTTGTCGTTCACCGTGTAATCATAGTCAAGAACGTCGCGAGCGAACCATCCATCCATCCATCCATCCATCCATGCGCGGTACGCAGTTACGTAGTAAAGCCTTAAAACACCCATGAAAGAGGGCGCGCACACGCACGCAGGCACCACGGAACGAACCCTGAGAATTCGACTCGCAGCGAACCAAGCCGAACGAACCAAGCCGAACGAAATGCCGGCGACGCGAAAGAAACAAGCGGACGCCATGGATGCGGACATGACGACGGATGAGGTGCGTCGCGCACGATGCGATGAGGGATGCGACGACGTGACG
>Ga0255759_10003845_pt1 | contig 13080 bp, 7 predicted proteins | sample 101ome_20_FD_179959 | JGI IMG/M metagenome (GOLD analysis project Ga0255759, IMG submission 179959) | Coastal salt marsh microbial communities from the Groves Creek Marsh, Skidaway Island, Georgia - 101404AT metaG (version 2) | ecosystem: Environmental > Aquatic > Marine > Intertidal zone > Salt...
CAGTAGAAACCGCCGCATTCCAGTCAGAAGCATTGTAAGCAGAGGTAATCAAATTAGCAGTAGAAACCGCCGCATTCCAGTCAGAAGCATTGTAAGCAGAGGTAATCAAATTAGCAGTAGAAACCGCATCATTCCAGTCAGAAGCATTGTAAGCAGAGGTAATCAAATTAGCAGTAGAAACCGCATCATTCCAGTCAGAAGCATTATAAGCAGAGGTAATCAAATTAGCAGTAGAAACCGCATCATCAAGAGCGTTCATGGTAGCTAAAGACAAATAATTTAATGTAGAAACAATACTGTTAATTGTAATTTCAGCATTATTTAATCTTTGTGTTAAATCACTAATGCCAGAACCAGTATTATACCCTAATTCTGAAAGTTTTGATGGAAGATTTATTGACTTCCATTGATTATTTTTCCAAATAAGGATGTCATGTTCACCAGCCCCTCTAGAAAATAAATTTGCAGTAGCAATAGAGTTTTCAATAGCATTTACCGTTGAACCCGAAAGATAGTTAATTGAACTAATCAAGGATTCTATGGAATAAGGTGTTGAATTTGCAATAAAATCAACTTGATTATTGAATGTTACAGTATCAAAATAATTTTTAGTAATAATAAGATTTTCATCAGATAATGATGCTATCGATAGATTTAGATCTGCAGTAGACGCAGCTTCAAAATAAGTGCCATTCCATAATAATAAAGGTTCCGCACTAGTTCCCTGTTCTGAAAATAGATTCGCAGTTGTTACTGCATTATTAAGAACATTAATAGTTACAACAGATAAATAATTTAAAGTGGAAACAACAGCATTAAGTGTGCGTTCTGCATTACCAACACGCGTGGTAAGTTCAGCAAGACCTGAAATGCTTTCAAGCCCAAGATCATTTAACGTTTTAGCTGTCCAAGTGTTAGATGTGTTATCCCAAGCAAGTAAATCATTTTTGTTCGATCCTTCAGATAAAAGATTTGCAGTTACCTCAAGAGCTTCTATGCGTGTTTTGTAGTTTGGAAGATTAAGTTGATTTTCTAAATTTTGCGTAGAAATATATGTGAATGCATTGGCTGATGGATTAACAACAACAATATGATCTTCTTTGTTAGTTATACTAGAAAATAAATTACCAGTCGGTGTGATAGATGCCTTAACAGAAAATGTTGATAATGGAATCGCATTAATTGTGGTGATAACAATATCATTATCAATACTTAATGATAAAAGACTTACATCAGCATTAAAAATAGAAGGATCGATAAGGTTATTTTCGTTTGCCCCAATAGATAATCGAACGTTTCCATCAATAAATGTTGCATCTTTAAATAATTCTTCATATTCAATAGTTTCATCAGATACAGTATTTTGATAGATTTTTATGGTTACATCTTTTTTTCCATTAATTAAATCACCAGATTGGCTTAAACTAGCTTCAAAATCAAGTACGGGTTGATAGGTCGTTGCGCTAAGATGAAAACCTAAAAATAAAGATAATAAAAATGTATAAAAAAGATTAATTCTCATTACTAAACCCCGCGTTTTATTTTTTTATCGTTCAATTTCGTAAATAAGTTTACAAAAACTTTTCTAGTGGGAATCAAAAAACTAGAAGTGATCGTGGTTGCCTTATGATACGAGATCATAATATTTTTGAAAATATATAATTTTTTTCTATTGATAAAGTTAAAAAAACCAAAATATATATTTGTTAGAAAAATTTTATTTAGCATATTATTAAAGCTGATAATTTAAAGAAATATAACTAGTGTGATCTTTTAAATAATAATCACTACGTTCATAAGCGTAATAAACATCTAATAAAAATAATGTTAATCCAAATCCAAAAGTAAATTTTTGATGTTTTTTTGCTGTATAATCAAGGTGCTGTTTGTAGCCACAAAGTAACTGAAAATATGGAATAAATGATGGTTTATAAGCTAATCCAGTAGAAAATAATAATTGAGATCGTTGATGCGATAATTGGGGGATAAATGTAAGATCCTTAACAGGAATAATATGTGTTAAAGAAATAATGGTAGGTAATGTTTCAGCCGAATTATTAGAATAATAAACCTGTCGATTTGGGATAATATTTTGAGCATAAAGTGATATGGTTGACTGATACAAAGGAGCCAAAAATCCTATGTCAATATTATTCCCACGCCCTGTGTAAGAATCAATTGTAACATTGTAGTGATTATAGCTAAGTCCAAACGATCCATTGTTTCCAAGTGGATGCTGATAACTTATTTTGTACATAGAATTTTTATAATCATACGAACCTACTTGAACAATTTTTTTCATTCCAATAGTTGCTTCAAGATATTCATATGTTGCTGGAATATTAGTTACTTTTTGTTGATAAACACCAACACCAATAGAACCAAAATCAGTTTGAGTTGATAATGATAATTGAAGATAATCTATATCACTCATGACCTCAGCAGAAAAGAGTGAGAAAGATGATCCTTTAGAATATTTTAATGTTGCAGGATTAGAAAATACAGCTTCAGAAGAATCACTGTACCCATGGGTATTACCCAAGCCAATAGATTGAGCAGAGATACCTAAATCAGTAATCATTGCGTAATAGCCTGCCTGAATAGGGAGTGCTAGGGTTAAAAAAATAAGAAAAAAGTTACGTAAAATCATTAGGGTACCACCGCAAATTTACCTTTACCAAGAAGCTCATCATTATGAATAAATACAAAAAGATAAACACCTGCAGGAAGATAATTATTATCAAAAAATTCAGGATTCAGTTCGATACGATTATAACCACGTAAACCACCTATTTGATTGGGCCTAAATTCTTTTTTAAGTATTTCATAACCAAATGCATCGTAAATTCTAAAATCAAGAATCATATCATTACGAGATAAGCCATAACCCAATACGCCACCATTTTTAATTGATAAAGGGCTAGGATGTACTAGTGGAGGATCTGTAAAAAAGGGTGGTAGTTGATTCGATGCATTGGCAGTGTTAGCTAAACTTCCACTTTGGAAATTACTCACTTGCCATCGAGAAGCTAATAGCAGTAATGGCTGAGAAATATCTCGGCCAGGGTTGAAATGATTAAAAGACATAAAATCACCCGCATTATTTAATGTGAGTGTGCCTAACAGTGTTACTGGAAAAGTAACTATGAATAAACACAATAATAATGATTTCAAAAACATTATTGTTTTCCCTTTAGTTAAAATAAAACAGTGAAAAAGAATCCTGTTTAATTATTATCGAAAAAAAATCTCAAAAAATTTCATCGAATTTTTTTCATGTGAAAACAATGGGTTTAAAATTTAAAAATAAGAGTAAATTTATTTACGTAAAGAGATAATAATACATCCTGGAACAGGCTTAAAACTATGACCTTCATAAAAGAATTTTAATTTTCCTTTAGCATTAATCATGCAAAGAACGTAAGCTTTTGGAAATTTTTCAATAAAATCTGCATAGGTAAAATCTTCGGTTAATGTAGACGGCTTAAACGACGCACCAGCGGTAACTAAACTTTGAATATAGGTAGAAGACATACCTTTACCTAATAGAAAAAGACCTTGCTCAGATTTAATAAAAAGGTCTTTTTTGCGATCTTTAGGGTACAATCGAATAATATTAAATTTGCTAAATATTTGAGAGTATTCAATTGAAGCAAGTAAGTTAGTTTCATCACTTGATGTAAGAGATAAAATTTTACCGTAAGATGAAATCTCAAGTTCATCCATTATTTTTCGAGATAAAACACTGCCATGTTTTGTATTGAGCCCCATTTCTTTTGCAGAGATAATATTTTCTAGATTTGTATCGATCATTAAAATGGGAACATTGGCAATTTCCAAAGCTTTTGCAAACATGCGCGACCACTGATGTGCCCCAACAAAAATAATTCCTTGTTGTTGTCGTTGTAGTCGAAAAAAACGCACTAAAGGCCTGCCCATCAATCCGTAAAATGAGACGGTAAGAATGATAGTAAAAAATGTAATAGGGTTTAAAAGATCTGCATTAGGAACGCCCGCTTCAGACAAACGAATTGAAAATAAAGATGCAACAGCAGCCGCAACAATTCCGCGAGGATAAAGTGAAGCGATAAAACTTTTTTCCAAAAATGATAAAGGTGATTTAAATGTCGATAAAAACACGCTTACGGGTCGCACAAAAACAATTAAAGAAATTAAAAAGAAAACCGTACTAATTGATAATGCTCTCAGTAAATCAGCCAACTCAACACGAGCACCAAGAACAACAAATAGCGATGAAATAAGTAAAACAGTAATATTTTCTTTAAACGAAATTATATGACGAATCGTAACAATTTTTTGGTTAGCTAAAACAATTCCCATAATTGTAACTACCAGTAATCCTGATTCTGATTGAATAATATCAGCAATAGCATAGGTAGATAAAACTACAATAAACGTAAAAGCTTCTTGTAAATAATCTGGAAGAAGATTTTTCTTAAAAATAATTATTAATAAAATGGCACCAAGAACTCCAATAATAAACCCTGCTAATAATGTAGATATTAAAACAATCAACGCACTTCCAATGGCATCTGCTGCGGTATGAGCCATGATAACTTCAAAGATCAAAACAGCCAGAGAAGCACCTACCGGATCAATAATAATTCCTTCCCAGCGTAAAATAGAAGCCAGTGAATGTTTTAGTTTAATTTGACGTAAGAGCGGTGTAACTACAGTAGGCCCAGAAACAAGTAAAATAGAGCCTAACAATACAGATAAGCGAATATCTAGGTTTAGAAAAATATAAGCAAAAAAGCTTATACAAACCCAGCTAATAAGACCTCCTAAGAAAATCAAATAAGTAATCGTTTTCCCAGTCTGTTGTAAATCTGAAAATCTAAGCGTAAGACCACCTTCAAATAAGATAATCGCTACCGATAACGAAATAAACGGAAACAGCATATTTCCAAGCAAAACATCAGGGTGCAATAATTTAAAAATAGGGCCAATTAAAAAGCCAGATAATAATAAAAGTAAGATAGAGGGAAACTTAATACGTATTGCAATCCATTGGGCAATAATCCCAATAGCAGGAATAGAAGCTAATTTTACTAATGATATATCTTTCATAATCTCTAACGAATCTTAAAAGTAATTATACCGTTAATTCTACCCAAAAACGAGATACTTTAATCATAAAAAAAAAAATCACTAAAAAAATTTTTAAGGGATAATCTTACAAATTAAAATCAATAAAAACGTAATCCTAAATCCCAAAAAGACAACCGCGATGCTTTAGCATCGCGGTATAATACATCATGAAATATAATTGAGTCTAAACTAGCCTAGAGGGTTCTATTCTGCTGGAGCTCCGGAGTTCTATGTCCTAACTCTGCATCTGCTGGAGGTGGTGATGGGTTAAAATAAATATTTCTTTCATTGTATTTCCTTTTTGCATATATTCCTATTGCTCCTAGGAGAGGAAGAGCACAAGCAACACCAAAAATAGTTGACGTGCCTGCAACAAAGCCTTTTACTAATCTGTTTTCATAATTTTGCAGATTTTTAAATCCGCTATCCTCATAAATTTGACTAGTATGTACATCACGCCGATTTTTACATTTTATATTTAAAATTTCTTCTTTAAAATCTCGACTTCCGCCGTTAAAAGCGCCGCTAAATCCATCCATATTTGATTGAGATCGTGCAGCAGTTAATTTCAGTATTGCGTCAACTGTATCACAACCCTTTACTTGGTTAAGTGCAGTTTCCACTAGTGTATCATTCTCTTTCAGACCAAGTGCTTTAGCAATTTCAGCTTGTGTTAAATGTGCAGATGCAGATTCTTGCTTTCCAGATCCTACTTGCTGTCCAGATCCTGGTGGAGGTGGAGGTGGAGGTGGAGATGCAGGTGCAGGTGAAGATGCAGGTGCAGAATCATCAGTAACACCTGGTTGTGGAGTACTTTGAAAAGTAGAACTAGCATTTTGATTTTCGGATACAAGAGAAGAACTTTCCTGTGATTTTTCTAAATTTGATTTACAAGTATCTAAATCCCCCTTTAATTCACTTATTTGGTTATTTAATTTTGAATTTGATTTTGTTAAATTTTTGTTTTGACCATTAATATCTTGATAATCATGCCATTTTACATAAATATTATAGTTACAGCCCTCTGAATTTTCCTGCAAATTATCGTGTAACATTTTTTTCACCTGTTGGTTAGTATTATCTTTACCTACATCTAAATCTGATACAGTAGGTAAACATCTAGCATTGGTGCTACAAGCAGTAAAGGCAGTACCCTCATTCCCACTATAATCTTTACAAATATTTACAACATTAGAAGACTCTTCACCATTTCCATTTCCATTTCCATTTCCATTTCCATCTTGAACAGAAGTACCTTTAAATTCAAATAAACAGTCAGCATAATTTACCAGAGAGCAGGAACCTGTTAAATGGGAAGTTGCTAATTGTTGTGGTGTTCCTGCGTTACAGTCAATAGGATCTGTATTTTCAAATTTGCATCCCTTTCCAAGAAAATGGGATGTTACAGTCCCTGAGTTTGCTAGTACATTTAAATTTCTACCGTCGTTACATTGCACCGATGCATATCCATCTCCACTTTGAGTCACAGATCTAACGGCACTAGCCCTTTTAGCTACAGCCCCACCAGTAACACCAGTACCACCAGCACCACTACCAGCACTAGCAGCAGCAATAGTTAAAGCAAGAAGTTTTGTTGGTGTACAATTCATATCATTCCCTCCTAAATTATCAATTAAAATAATTTTTTTATTTTATTATCGTAACTACAGGTAAAAAAGTTGCGTTGAAATTTTAATGTATAAAAAACAATTTAATTTTTAAAAAAAAATAATAAATATAAGATTTTTTATAACTTAAAAAAATAATTCTTAAATAGTTTTATTGCACATAAAAATATAGTTTGCGTGAGTCTAAACAAGATTATCTTTGGCTAAAATAAAAATTTAATTAATTTATTATTTAAAGCATGAAATACAGTATTTGCATATCGTGTTTAGTTACGAAAAATTATAAAATAAGCTATGATAGTCAGTGTTAAAAAAAGGAGATTTGTTATGCCATTACCTACGATTAAAACATCAGATTTTTTCAAAAAATTAGCTTTATATTCCGTTGTTTTTTACGAAGATAAACAATCTTTAAAAAAGCAAGTAAGTAAAACACCCTTGGCTTTAATGACAGACCATTTAATTCGTACCCAGCAACTCTGTCAAAAAAAAGAGCCTGTAGTAGCCGTCATGATTACGCATCAATCAACAATAATACCTGTATACTTTGTATACATCGAAAAAAAAGCATCATCAAATACAATCCGAAATACATCGGCAACGTTGGCACGATTAGCCCGAAAGAAAACGCATTTTAATTTATCCTTTGGCTTTGCAATGTCAATTCAAGCACAACAAATTCAATGGCTTTGTGAGGGATTTTATTTAGGAGATTATCGATTTTCAGGAAAAAAACAAATAGTAGAATCCGATCAAAAAAAAGAGTTCAAACTTTCTCTATATATTCCTAAAACCAAAGATTATTCCTCAGCAATTCACGTAGGTACTACACTCGCATCAGCACAAAATATGGCCCGAGATTTAGCCAATACACCTGCCAATCACTTAACCCCCAAAGCCTTTGTAGATACGATAAAGGAATCGGCTAAGCAAAGCTCATTAATGGTAAAGGTGCATGATAAAAAATTTGCCAACAAGCACCAGATGGGTGCTTTTTTAGCCGTTGCTCAAGGCTCTGTAGAAGAACCCTATATTTTAGAAGTAACATTAAATCCATCGTCACAACCGCCTATTATTCTTGTTGGTAAGGGTGTTACCTTTGATACTGGAGGTATTTCGATCAAACCAAGCATGTCTATGGCTCTAATGAAAGGAGATATGAGCGGTGCTGCTGCTGTAGCCGGAGCGATGACAGCCTTGGCAAAAATGCCAATAAAAACCCATGTGAAAGCTATTATTCCATTGGTAGAAAATATGCCATCGGGCTCTGCCTATAAACCTGGAGATGTTGTTCAGGCAATGAATAAAAAATCCATCGAAATTATTAATACCGATGCAGAAGGTCGCTTGATTTTGGCAGATGCATTATGTCTTGCAACAACATATAAACCGCGCTTGATAATTGATATTGCTACATTAACAGGGGCATGTTCTGTAGCTTTAGGAAATGTTGCAAGTGCAATTTTAGGAAGCCCTCAAAAAGAAGTAACCGCATTTTTAAAACGCCAAGAGGATGTTGGCGAAAAGTTATGGCAATTACCTTTATATGAAGAATATCAAGATTATTTAGAATCATCTGTAGCAGATGTGAAGCATTGTGCAGAAAATCGATTTGCAGGAACTGCAACTGCAGCAATATTTTTACAGTATTTTGTAGATAAAATACCATGGATTCATTTAGATATTGCCTCAACAATGGAGAATAAATCTAGTACAGGCTATTGTGTAAAAGGGATGAGTGGTTCGGGTACACGAACATTAATTCAAGCGGTATTAGATAGTCATTAAAGATCTGTCACTAAGGTTTTTTTAATTACTGGCACGTCTTGGTTATGACGTTTTTCTAAGGTTAGTAAACGCGATATTGGCACCCCGTAATAAGCGATAGTATTATCTGAATAATTAACAGATGCCATATGGCCAGTGTAGCCTTGAAGGGCTAATGATACAGCCACATGCCCTAAGGCTAAACTTAGCTTGCAATCAAAATCATTAGGATGAGTACAGCGTCCTTCATAACCAAAAAAGTGGGGGATAGTATTAAGTTTAAGTGTCGAATCTTTCTGAGCGATATAGCGTTCTACCATTTCACTAAGACATCGTTCTGTTTCGATACGAGATAACTGTACATTGCCATGACTATCACGATCAAGTAATAATTGAGCTTGAATATAATCTGGAAAATGTTGAAAAAGGTGCGCTTGATTGGGTGCCAAATTTTGTATGATTTCTTGGGATTGCTGAGACTGAATCGTGTTATTTAATGTTTGAATCAACTGGCCTACGTCTGGAAGCCATTCAAGCAGCCCTTCAGGAATGCAAATAACACCATAATTTTTGTTGTTTTTAGCACTAGATAAAATATAATCGCCTATGTTAGCTACTATCGTAGCAAGACTAATCTTATCTCGTGCTAGATATTCGCCAATAAAATATAAGTCTGGTTGTGTTTGTTTGGCAACATTAAGTGTAATATGGCTAGAAGATCGCCCCATAAGTTTTACAAAATGCCAATATTTTTGGGTAGATTGTGTATCTCGGATTAAATTAGCCACCAGGGTTGAATATAAGTCACAGGCCGATGAAAATCCAAAAGAAATAGGTAAATACGGCGGATAACGTAAATCACCATCAATCGTTTTGGGTACACCAACAACCGCACATGGTTCACCAAGCAAGGCCTGAGCAAGAAATACAGCATTCGTATGAGAATCATCACCCCCAATAATAATAATTGCATCCAGTTGATATGAACGTACCACGGTTTTAATGGCTTCTATTTGTTCTGGCGTGGTTATTTTTGTTCGATCTGTTTTTAGTAAATCAAATCCACCTTTATTTTCATAGGCTAAACACATATCTAAAGATAATGGGATAAGATTTCCACTGATAAGGCCTCCAGGCCCACCTATAACCCCATATAAGTGATGATTAGGGGCGCAACATTGCGCAATAGCCAAAACAACATTATGTCCACCAGGTGCGGGTCCACCAGAAAAACAAACAGCCAAACGTTTAGACGATACAGGTGTTGTTGATGTAGAGGTTGCTGTTAATAAACGCTGAGATGATACCGGAAGCTCGGCTAAATATTGGGTTATGATGGGTGAGGGTGTTACAGGTTCTGATTGTTCAGAAAAATAAAGTGGATAGTTTAAATCAGCCATAAATTTATGGAGTATAGCTAGAAGAACTCACAGCGTCTTTTGAATCGCTATTTAATTGACCAATAAGATCATTTAACACAGCCGATGATTCATTAATATCAATATCTTTTTCTATTGTCTTAATCCAATCTTCATAACTTTCTTGCTGGGCCTTTGATAAAGAATTCTTATGAGGGATACTAAATTCAAGATTTTCAAGTTTCACAACACTTTTATTGTATTCATCAAGTTCGCTACTTGCTTCTAGTTTTTTTGAAATAGCCGTTTCAGCATCCAGGTACACATACGTATCTTGAGAGCGTTTTTTAATAAAAGATAAATGTTCATTAAGTGTTTTGTAATGAGAGGAACCTTTAATTCGTTGTTGAGATGATGAGGCTAATTTTTGAATATTTAGTTTCGAATCATACCATTCAGAATAGCGTAAAGGCGATACAGTATCCCAGCCTAAGGCATAATCTAAAAAGCGTTCTCCAACTTCAAGATGATCAGATTTGTTTGGTAGGATAATATCTGGCTCTACCCCTTTATGTTGGGTCGTTCCACCATTGATACGATAAAACTTTTGAATCGTTAATTTTATAGATCCTAAATCATTAAAATAAGCCGAACGCGTTGGACTTAATTTATCAAGTTCCACAAAGGTCTGCACTGTTCCTTTTCCAAAGGTTCTAGACCCTATAACGATAGCTCTTCCATAATCTTGAAGGGCAGCTGCAAAAATTTCAGAAGCAGATGCAGAATAAGAATTTAACAATATTACTAAGGGGCCGTCATATACAATGCTTTTATCACTATCATTTAATATTTTATCGTATCGACGTGTCCTACCTTTAATCTGAACTATCGGACCTTCTTCTATAAATAAGCCAGCGGTATATACCGCATCTACAAGGGCTCCACCTTCATTGTTTCTTAAATCAAAAATAAGTCCATCAATATTGCTAGCATTTAAACTTACAAGCGCTTTTTGAATATCGCTAGTAGTATTACGGCCTAATGGATTTTTAAAATCTCGATAAAACTTTGGAAGAGAAATATAGCCAAATGTTTTTCCATAACGAGTGTCTTTTAAAAGCGCATGCTTTGCATATGTTTCTTCAATAATGACAATATCTCTAACGATTGGTATTTCAGAAATTTCTCCTGTGGGATGCTTAACAGTTAAAATAACGGTAGTTCCTTTTTTACCACGAATTAATTTTACCGCTTTTTTAATTCGCACACCTATAATACTTACAGCATCATCATCGTTTCCCTGAGATACTTTAAGAATAATATCTTCTGCTTTTAGTTCGCCCTGTCTCCAAGAAGCACTTCCAGGCACAATACGCACAACTTTAATAAAGCCATCCTCTTCACGTAATACAGCACCTATGCCTTCAAGTTTCCCTGTAAGACTAATATCGAAATCTTCTTTTCTTTCAGAAGGAAAATAGCTTGTATGAGTATCAAAAACATTAATCATGCTATCAAGATAAAGGTCTCGAAAATCATCAATTGTTTCTTCTTGAAGTCGATCTAAACTTTCGGTTATTTCTGTTTGAGTTTTTTCTCGAGCTTTTTTTTCATACGAAGCATTAAATGTCTTGTCTATGGTTTGATTTTTGGTAACATCAGCTTGCTTAAGATTGATATATCGTGTGAGCACTTGATAGGAAATTAATTTTTTCCAATAATTTTTTAATTCAGCATCATCTTTAGAAAAAGTCCGTTTATCAGGGTCAATTTCAAGCGTATCTTTGGTATTAAAGGCATACGAAGTTTCAAATAACGTTGGAATATATGACTGTATAAATGAAAGTCGTTTCATGTAGCGATCATACACCGAATCTAAAAATGTAAAATTTCCAGACTCAATATGATCATCAATAGCATATTTATAAATAGACAATTCAGCAATATCATCTTGAGTTAAAAAGCGTTTGTTTGGATCAACTTTTTTAAGAAATTGATTAAAAACTTTTTCAGAGTAATTATCTTGAATTTCAATCGGGCTATAATGATTATTCAAAACACTAGAAACAACTAATTCTTGTAAGGCACGTTGTTTCGAAAATCCAACGATAAATAAGGAAATAAAAATTACAGTAAATAAGTAAAAAAGGGATTTGGATTTACCCAGAGATTTAAAACGATTAAACATTGAATTATTATACACCAAATTAAATGAGTCTAAACTAACTATTTTTTTTGTATAAACGTAAAAAGAAATTTAAAAATTGCAACCAGATTTTCAGTATCTAAAGCACAATAATTACATAAATTATTTTTGATTAATTCTCGCTCAGATGAGGGGGTATAAAAAAGTTGTTTGTAGGTATGAGCTGCATAAAACCCAGATTGAATTGCAAGGTCATGATAGGGATTATGTCTCTGAATAGCTTCGATAATATATTTAATAGATCGTTTGCCTTTCATGCCAGGTAAAATAATATGATGGTTTAAAAAAAGCGGAGCGATATCTTTAATGTTTAAAATGATTGTATTTAAATCATCGGCAAGATCAGGAAATAATAAAGCAAAATTTTGCAGTAATTTTTTTTCCATAGTTGCATCATAAACTATAATGGAATTGCCATGGTTTAAATAAGAAATAAGAGCTTCTGCAAAGGCTCGTCTAAAGTCTGTATCCGGATAAAAAAATGCTTCATCATGCGTTGGATCATTTTTAACGTGATTGAGTGTATGTACTGAAAAGGAAAAAGGAAAGGTTTCAAAAGGTTTTTTTGTAAATAAAACAGGGATAGGAAATTGGCAGGCTTCACTATCAAAAAAATGCACAGTCGAAGTAATAGAATTAAAAAATGAACGTAACTCGTTTAAATTAATATAAGGTTTTTGTGAAATTTCAACATCACACTGTCGTTGTTGAATAGCACTCAAGGGTAGTGTTGAGTTACTAATATCTTTAAACGTACGAATCCCTTGATTATACAACATAACCTTTTGCTTATATGGAAAATTAATTAAACACGCTATATCTGTGGTTTGAAAATGGTCTAAAAATTGCTGATGATCTGCCAGTTCTTTTTCTTTTTCTAACAAGCGAGGGTGCAGTAAACAGACACGCTGTGAAATTTTTTTGACACGTTTTGTCATAGCTATAGATTTAAATAAACCATAATGGTGAGATTTATACTTGCTTTCATTCAATGGCTGGTTAATACAAA
>Ga0255759_10003846_pt1 | contig 13073 bp, 16 predicted proteins | sample 101ome_20_FD_179959 | JGI IMG/M metagenome (GOLD analysis project Ga0255759, IMG submission 179959) | Coastal salt marsh microbial communities from the Groves Creek Marsh, Skidaway Island, Georgia - 101404AT metaG (version 2) | ecosystem: Environmental > Aquatic > Marine > Intertidal zone >...
AAAGAAAAGTTTGAGTTTGAAAGTATACATGCAAGTTTAGGTCCAGTAATTGGCGAGATTACAGCAAAAGAATTGCAAGACAAAGGTGTGCTATCAAAATGTCATGTAAACATTGTGCAACTTATTGACACAGTAGCACACAGAGGTTATCAAGAAGAATTAAAATATCTAGTTACAAATCAAGACAGAATAAATTATATAGGCAAATTATTAAACACAGTAAAAGAATCAGGCAACACTCTAATACTTGTAGATAGAATTAGTGCAGGCGAAATGCTACAAGAACTTATACCAGGATCAGTCTTTGTAAAAGGAGACGTAAAACTAAAGGATAGAAAAGATGCGTATGACGAAATCAACGAAGGAACTAATCATGTGGTTATTGCCACTTACGGTGTTGCTGCTGTTGGCATTAATATCCCTAGGATTTTTAATCTCGTTCTTATTGAGCCAGGCAAATCTTTTGTAAGAGTTATTCAAAGTATAGGTAGAGGCGTTAGAAAGGCAAAGGACAAAGACTTCGTGCAAATATGGGATCTTACAAGCACTTGTAAGTTTGCGAAGCGGCACCTTACCCAACGTAAAAAGTTTTATAAGGAAGCAGAATACCCATTCACAATAGAAAAAGTGGATTGGAAATAAATTGAGAATTTTAACATTAGAAAACAAAAGTTTTAACCTAAATGCTTTGCCAGATGAAGTTGATGATACAATGAGATTTAGTGTGCTGGATAACAGCAATCCACAAGATCCAGATTTTTATTTTGTGCCATTAATATTTTTAGAATCATTTAATTCTCCTGCTGTTGTTTTATCAGTAAATGGAAACGAAGTAACAATGCCATTAGATTGGTGTATGGCAGTAGGATGCAGCGAGTCAGGCAGTGATTTAGAAGTATTACCGTTGACAAGTTTAAATGAGAGAGGATTTGAAGCATTTCTTTTCAATCCGTTAGAAAGCTACAAACCAGATTTTGGAACTATTGAAATAGTAAATTTTTACAATGATGTGAAATGGTATTTTCCAAAAATGAAAAACGGACAATTACTAAGTGTGCCAATAAGTGATAACGACAATCCGCTGTGTGCATATTTTGTTAAAGATATCAGTAGACAATGTGAAATCATTGACTTCGGTAAGTTACTATAGGAGACTAAAATGAAAGCAGGAAAGATTTGGGGACAAACTGAACTTATCCACGCTAACGGTGTATTAGAGTTTCACCGTATTGAATTCAAAGGTGGCTACAAATGTAGCGAACATGAACATAGATTTAAATGGAATGGCTTCTTTGTAGAGTCAGGCAAAATGTTAGTTCGTGTATGGCAAAAGGATTATGATCTAGTTGATGAAACTATTTTAGGTCCAGGCGATTTTACACAAGTCAAGCCAGGTGTAATTCATCAGTTTGAAGGACTAGAAGATGGTGTAGCATTTGAATTATACTGGGCAGAATTTAATCACAACGATATAGTGAGAAGAAGTGTTGGCTCCGCCACATAAAATGATACCAGGTGCTGCGTTGATATACGAACGTGCTGATGGCGTAACTTACGCTAGATATAGAGATCCACCGTATAACTCTCAGCCTAGATGGATCGTAGGTGGTGACCCAGAAGGTGTTAGCAAAGCACAAGGTAATTTGTTTAGTTATAGTGAATGGCAAGAAATGATGGATCTAGCAAAAGAATATCCAACACTAAAAAGTCAAATGCAGAAACTAGTCACAACATATTACATGTTAAAGGATACAAAATGAGAATTATTGCAGGACCGTGTCAACACGAAAGTTTACAACAAAGTTTAGATATCGCAACGGTGTGTAAACGTATTTGTGATAGATACAATATTGATTACTATTTTAAAGCAAGTTATGATAAAGCAAATCGCACTAGTATGTCAGGTGAGCGTGGATTAGGTATTAGCGAAACACTGCCTGACTTCCAAAAGATTAGAGACGCTGGTTTTAAAATATTAACCGACTGTCACACAGTTGGAGAAATAAATCGCTGTAAGGGTGTAGTAGATGTTATACAAATACCTGCATTCTTGTGTAGACAAACCGATTTGATAGTAGAAGCATGTAAGTCAGGTTGTATAGTAAATATTAAAAAAGGACAATTCTTAGCACCTTGGGATGTCAAAGGCATACTAAGTAAAACAGAAGGGGCAAAAGAAGTTTGGATTACAGAGAGAGGAACTAGTTTTGGATACAATACTCTTGTTAACGATTTTACTGGCATCCAGTATATGCTTGACAATTTTTCTGTTCCTGTGGTATTTGACGTCACACACTCAGTCCAGAAGCCAGGAGGACAAGGTGACAGCAGTGGTGGGAATAGGAATTACGTTCCAGCTCTTGCTCGTGCTGGCGCTGGCTTGGGTGTTACTAACTTCTTCTTAGAAGTGCATCCTGATCCAGATAATGCTCCTAGTGATGGACCTAACATGTTAAGGTTAGAAGATTTTGAAGCAGTAGTGAAACAAATAAAAGTAGTAAGCGATGCAGCAAATGGATGGACATGGTTATGACAACAGCAATACTAATACCCGCAAGATATGCCAGCAGTAGATTTCCTGGTAAGATGATGGCGACACTAAATGGTGTGCCATTAGTCGAATATGTTTACGATAAGTGTGCTGCTACAGGCCTTGATACTTATGTGCTAACTGATCATCAAGACATTTACAACTATATGGGTGCCAATAGATGTCTCATGACACGTGAGGCAGAAAATGGCACAGAACGTTGTATGCAAGTTATTGATGAAGTATTACAATATGATAGATATATTAATGTTCAAGGCGACATGCCAGATATTACAGAAAATATTATACGTGCAGTCGAAGGCGAATTACAACGTAGTGATGTAGCAACAGCATATACACCGATGGATTTTAACTTGCGAAATGATCCAAACAGTGTTAAAATGATACACAATAGAGGCAGAGCTCATTGGTTTTTACGTGCAAGTCTTACATACGGAGATCATCATTTAGGAATATATGGTTATAATAGAGAAGCTAAAATCATGTATACAACAAGTAAGAAGTTTCCAGAAGAGGATATTGAAAAACTAGAACAACTACGTTGGATACAAAACGGTATCAAGATCGGTGTAGTAGAAGTTGAGTTTGACGGTATTGAGATTAACACGCCAGAGGATTTAGAAAAGTGGCAAACAAAGAACTAGACTTATTCAAAGAACTTATTCCAAGCATTGATATGGGTTTCAAAGAGCTGTATGATGCTGCTGGCGAAGATGGCAAGAAAGATATTAAACTTGACTTATGGAACTTGAACCGTTATATTAGCAGTGTAAAAGGCAACTACGAAAAAACTGCATTAGCAGTATTCAAGGTTAATGAATATTACAACAAGAATTGGAATGTGTTAGGCGGCACTAATCACGTAAAACTACAATGGCAACTACTATGTGTTGCAGGTAAAACAGGTAAAAAACAATTCCATCCTTGGATTGGACTGAAGAAGAAAAAAGACGACAGCAACAAAGCAGTAAAATTATTGGCACAAATATATCCAGATATGAAAATGGACGAGGTAGAAACACTTGCTAGAATATCTACAAAAAAAGAACTCAAACAACTCGCCCAAGAGCACGGTTACGAAAAAGTTGACATCTAAATATACATGCGAATATTGCAACAAAAGCTACATGAAAGAAAGCACGTTAATGGCGCATATGTGCGAGCCAAAAAGACGTTGGTTGCAAAAAGATGAAAAACGTGTGCAAGTAGGGTTTTATGCATTTCAAAGATTTTATAAATTAAGTGCAGGACACAAAAAGGATAAAACATATGAAGATTTTGTCAAGTCATCGTTTTACAATGCTTTTGTTAAGTTCGGCAGTTTTGTTAATAACGTTAGGCCTCTTTACCCTGATAAGTATATTGATTATGTTGTTACAAGTAATGTAAAACTTGATCACTGGTGTAGAGAAGAAATGTATGAAAAATATGCAGTTGAACTTATACGCAAAGAAGGCGTTGAGACAGCATTAGAACGCAGCATACAAACTATGGTTGATTGGGCAAAAGAAAAAGAAGCAGCATATAATCATTATTTTTTATATGTTAGCACAAATAGAATGACTTGGGATATCAAGGATGGAAAAATTTCACCGTGGTTGGTCTTAAATTGTCCAAATGGAAAACAAGCATTATCAAAATTAAATGATGAACAGTTAAGCATGTTAGGATCAGTATTAGATCCAAGTCACTGGGCTTTACGATTTAAACGGCAACCTAAGGATGTAGAATTAGCAAAACAAATAGTAAAGAGTGCCGGAATATGATTAAATACATTATAGATTTTTGCAAAGAAAGTTATCGGTTATCGCCAGTAGCTTTTTACTGTGAACTTGCAGAAACATCAATATTAATTGCAGCAAGTGCTGTGTTAACATTTACAGTTTTAGATCCTGCTACTGAGATTTTTATTCCAATGTATTTGATTGGTAGTATACTAGGTGTAATCAGCACTGTGATTAGAAAAGCAGCATTTGCAATAGTATTGTGTGCCTGGTTTGTTGTTATGAACAGTATTGCAATGATACAACTATTTTTAATTTAGGATTAGTATGCCAGATATTGATATAGATTTTGCCGATCGTAATCTTATCTTAGATAAGATAGAACATCGTGTGGCAAAATTAGATACAGGTAAAAAACACAACACTGGGGTGTATGTAACTGAATGTCCACATAATCCAGTAGACAATCTTTCAACTATTGATTACAAAAAAGCAGAAGAAAGAGGTTACTTCAAATTAGATTTTTTGAATGTTAGCATTTATAACGATGTAAAAAGCGAAATACATTTACAACAACTTATTGAGAAGGAACCACAATGGGATTTACTAGAGCACGACGATTTTACCAACTTGCTGTTTCACGTCAGCGGACATGGGGAGATACTAAGAAAGCTCAAGCCAACATCGGTGGAACAACTAGCAGCAGTGTTAGCGATAATACGGCCTGCGAAGAGGCATCTTGTCAACGAAACTTGGCAAACGATACTAACAGAAGTTTGGATTAAGCCAGAAGACGATAGCTATTACTTTAAAAAAGCACACGCCATTGCATATGCAACCAGTGTTGTAGTTCATATGAATTTAATTTGTGAACAACTTAACGAGAGCGTCTCATAACTTGAACGCTTTTGCGTTTTACTCTTTTCAAACTTAAATTGTTTAGATTTACACAATGCCCTACACTGACCTTTACATCTTTTGTGTTCATAGTCATCATTGCATAATTCAGTGGCGATATTTCTTTGCGTAAGAATATGTTAATAGGAATCATCCTATTAGATTCCCACCACCAAATTTCACCAAGTTCTAATAATAATTTTTTATCTTCGTCAGTTTTCAACTTTGTATAGATATACATTGTTGTTACAGTAGTATCCTGATTTACGATTATTCCAACATACTCTTGTCCGCCGTAAGCGACAACTGATATGAATGGAAAGTTTTTCTCTATATTTTTTAATAACATGCCGATAAATACTTATATAAATGAGGATCCTATATGCAATTAATACCTAGATATTTATACAAAAATCAAGTCGACGTGATTTCAAACGATATAGGATTCGTTGTGGAGTATAGACCAGTGTATAGTAGAAATCTAAAAATTTACAAAGGTGTAGATAATAAGGTTCAATTTAGGATGTTGAACCCTGATCAAAAACCTGTTAACATCAACGGTTCTGTAATTGAATTTACAGCATATGATGATGAAAAAGATCAAGTATTACAATATGAAGCAGTAATACAAGATGACGGATCAACCAAGTCAACAAAGGGAATGTTTTATGTAACAATTACTGAAAATGATTTGCTGAACATACCGTCTCAATATTTAAGTTACACAACCTTTTTTAAAGAAACATGTGACCAAAGAGTAGTGTCTTATGCTGATAGACAGTTTGGTGCATGTGGACACATATACGTCGACGATTGTGCTCAACCTACTATAAGATCAAGCCAAACAATTACAACATTTAATCCTGTAGGCGAAGTTTGGTATGCTGGCTACGATAGCCTAAACAAAATTACAGCACAACCAAAAATTAACAAAAACGAAGCTGTGCATACTGCGCAATTCTATACAGATGCAGTCAATGGCAACGGCTACATAGGCAATGTAAAAATACAAGGCACACTAGATAATCAAATAACTGGACAAAACAACTGGTATGATATAGATACTGTTGCATTTGATGGCACAGAAGAAAGACCTGTGTTCAACAATTTCAAAGGTGTATTTTCATATTTGAGATTTGAAGCAGACGCAGATCCTACAGACAAATTGTTAAAAATACTGGTCCGCAACTAAAATATAAATATGGATAAATATTACTATGGCAAACAGTGAAACATTACTCCCATTAACAACACACCCGGGTGACAGCAGCGTTCAAGTTGTTAGAGGTGACAAATATAAAGGCGATGGCTTTTATAGCAGAGATGATGGTTTGCATACAGTGCAAATAGTCCTAACTGGATTTATAGGCACAATAGAAATTGAAGGCACATTAGGTGTTGATCCACAAGATCCGTTCTATACAAATTGTAACGACGGCACAGACTGGGCGCCTGTTGTAATTGAAGAAGCTACTTGTGTTCTTACAACCGGATTATGGGCATCACGTAAAGTTCCGTTTAAGTTAGAGTATGATGAACCGACAACAGATATATTGGTTTATAATTTTACTGGAAACTACACATGGCTACGTGCTTATATTACCAATTGGACAGATGGCACAATTAATAGTATAAAGATGAACCACTAAGGAATAAGATATGAGTTTTGAATTAGTAAATGTAGGATCAGGTAGGCTCGCAACAGACGGGGAATGTATCTATGATGCCTTTGTAAAAATTAATAATAATTTTACCAACATATTCACACTTATCGGTATAACACAAAATGTTATAACTGTTAATGTAAACAACTCATTAGTTATAACACAACAAATACAAATACAAAATACTGTGAATGTAACAATGGTTACAATGAGTATTGATATTAGCAATAATTTCATAATTGATATTACTAATAGTATAACTGTAAATATTGGTATTAATTTTAATATAAATGTTGATAACAGTGTAAACATAAACATAAACAGTGGCGATACTACTGTAAACATTACAGCAATAGATGTTGACATTAACACAACAAATACAATTATTGACAACAGTGAAACGTTAAATGTTATTACAGATAACAGCACTAACAGTTATACATGGATATTCCAACAAGATGGTGACTTGCGTTTGCCACAAGGCGGAACAATTATTGATTATAACGGTGATGTTGTTATTAACAGTTTAACAAATATATACAATAATTTCAGTGTTGTTCAGTATGCTAACAGTGGTGACGGAGCGTTAACATTTTCAAACGGTGTAATATCGTATACACCACCAAGGTTGCAAATTACACAAGCAGCACCTAGCGGCAATGGAGATATAACACAAACAGGACCTATGGCGTTTACATATACACCGCCTGCAGATGCGTTCAGGATTGGTGATATATTCTTAGGCGATTATAGTATAAACATAAACACCCAAATTACAGGTCCAACAGTAATAGGTGGCGGAAATCAAACAGGCGGTGGTATCAGTATCACAGCTACAAATGCTGTAAACATAGCTCAAGGTGGTAGCATTACAATGACTACCGGCACTGGAGACACAGACGGTGACATTGTATTCAATGCTAATACAGGCACATTTAGTGTTACAGGTGCTATTGATTTTGCAAGCGAATTTACAATCGCTATCAATGGTGACATTGATATAGGTGGCGGTGTAATTACAATTGACGGACTTGCAACAGCAGGTATGACAGTTGACGAAAACAATCTAGTTACAATAGGCGCAGGCCCTGCAATAAGTGTTCATGCAAGTGCAACAAATGTGATTGACATCGATGCTTCAAGCACATTGTCGCTTGGCGGTAGTGCATTAAGTATTGCTAACTCAGCAGTAACAGCAATAGAAATTGATGTTGATGGTAACCTTACACTAGGTGGTGGCGATAGCATGACAATCAGTGCTGATGCTGTTGTTAACGTGTTTGATATTGATGCAAGTTCAAATGTAAGCATAGGTGGCACAAATGCAATTACTATTGATGCAAGTGCAACAAATGTTATGTCAGTTGATGCATCAAGCAATATAAGTTTTAACAACGCACTGAGCATAGATGCAAGTCAAAACATCACAGTGGACAACAGCAGCACAGTAGACTTTGGTGGTTCTACAATTAACTACAATACATCTACAGTTGATTTTGCTACATCTGTTGTATCTAACTTTGACTTTAATTATGTGGCAGAAGTTAATATAGGAGCAGTGTCTAATAATCAAGTTCTTGCTTACAATAGCGGATCAAGTGAATGGCAAGAATTATCTTTAGCACCACAAGTATTCACAGATGGTGGTGACTTGGTTCTTGATGGAGGAGCTCCATAATGGCAGTTACAATTAAACTAAGACGTGGCACCGCCGCACAATGGGCAGCAGCAAATACTGTCTTACAAGAAGGTGAACTAGGACTCGATTTAGATACTAACAAAATTTATGTAGGTGACGGAACTACATCATATGATAGTTTAGCACCAGTAGTTGAAGGGTCTTTAGCAGATATATCTGTAACAGCACCGGCAGCAGCAAGCGGCAATGGCGGACTAGCGTATGATACAAACACAAAAGCATTTACATACACTCCACCAGATATACCAAGTTTAGAAACAACAACAAGTATTGCTAAGGTTGGCAACGAATTACAATACACAGACGAAGACGGCGCTGTTACTACTATTGATTTAACTCCATACTTAGACGACACTAACTTGGCTAGACTTGTTAGTGGAGAAATGAATCCAGATTCATATATTGCTACTTTTACAAGAGATGATGCAACCACATTTACTGTTGATTTTGCTCCACTGTTAGATACAGGACTAGACGGTGACTTAACAGGTAGTGTGTTTGGCGATGACAGCACTCTACTAGTTGACGGTGTAAACAACATAATACCAGCAGGTGTTATTTCAGGTGAACTTGCAGATAGCAATGTAGCAGAAACAAATGTTACACAACACCAAGCTGCATTAAGTATTACCGAGTCACAGATAAGTGATCTACAAGCATACCTTACAAGTTACACAGAAACTAATGACTTAACAAGTGCAGTTACCTGGGCAAACATACCAGATGCTAATGTTCCACAATCAGCAGTAACACAGCATCAGGCTGCATTAAGTATTACAGAATCGCAAATAAGTGATTTACAATCATACTTAACAAGTGAAACAAACGATTTAACAGCATCAGTAACATGGGCAAATGTGCCTGATGTAAATATCACACAATCAAGTGTAACTCAACACCAAGCAGCGTTGAGTATAACAGAATCACAAATTAGTGATCTACAAGCATACTTGCTTGATATTACAGGTGAAGACATCGAAACCTTGGCAAATGTTAATGTAACAAGTATTGCAGATGGACAAGTTTTGATCTGGAATAATGCTACCAGCGAATGGGTAAACGGCACTAATGGAAGTGATGTCTATTTAGTTGACGGAGGAACGGCAACATCGATATATACAAGTGGTGATCTAGAATTAGACGGAGGTGGCGCATAATGGCTACAAAAATACAACAGAGAAGAGATACAGCAGCAAACTGGACATCTGCTGATCCTACATTAGCCGAAGGTGAATTTGGTTGGGAAACAGATACTGGCTATATGAAAATTGGGGATGGCACAACTGCATGGACCAGCCTTAGTTATTTCACGCCAAGTGGTGCTGATGCAAATACAGAATATGACATCCGTGCAGTAGCTAGTGGTGGTGATTCTATTATTAGATTAACAAGCAGCGATGCTATTACAGACGATGTTACATTAGGTGCAGGCACACAGGTAACACTTACCACAGCCGGCGATGTTATTACAATAGATGTAGACCAAGACTTAGCAAACTATGATAACACCACTTCCGCATTTATCACTCAGTCAGCGTTTGGCACAACTTCTATTGACGCATTATCAGATGTATCTACAGCAGGCGCATCTACAGGTGCTCATTTAGAATATGATGGCGCAAATTGGTCAACTGCTGCAACTGATTTTTCAACCACTAAATATTTCTTAAGTGGTTTAGCTACAAATAGATTTATCGAATATAGAAATGCTGTAATTACAATTGGTGCAATTAGTTCAGGTGATCCTGTAGATTTTCCAACTGATTCAGGTGCTGATGCAGGTATGGAATGGGAAGTTAATAATCCAGGCACAGATTTTGTTGCTAATATTACTCCTGGACCTGTAAATATCAATAGATCACAATATTTTAGAATAATTATTGATAACACAACTGGTGTAACAAAAGGTAGTATTTCAGGAATACAACGTAACGGTGTTACACAAACTGTTAACTGGACCAATGGAGCATTACCAGTTGTCAGTGGCGACGATGTTTATGATATATACGAATTCTATTGCTTTAGAGGCGATGGCGGTTCAGATGAAACATGGTACGGAACACTATTAACAAACGGATTCAGTGGTACAATAGCAACCCTAAGTGATGTTGATGTAACTGCAAACAGCGGACCAGTTAATGGTTATCTGTTAGCATACAATAGTTCAACAAGCAAATGGGAAAATACCAACCAAATTGAAAATAAAATTAACTATCGTAACGGTTTAAGCACTAGTGGACAAGGCGTAACAGAAACGATGCACATGTATGATACACCTTTAACAATTACAGAAGGTGATGATGTAACATTTGCTTTAACTGCTGGTGTATATGGTAACTCAGGTAAATGGGTTATTGAAGATGTTGATAACAATTTTACTGCTGACATTACTGGTGTTGATTCAGTTACAAGTGTGTATAACAAATGGATAATTGCAGTTAACAACAATGTATCACCAGGTGTAGGTATGACTGCACTTAAAATAGATGGTGTAGCAAAAACAATTAACTGGGCTGGCGGCAAACCTCCAGTAACTGAACCTGGTAGATTTGACGTTTACGAAATTGAAAGATGGAAAGAAACTGGCGAATTAGGTGACGAATATATCTTTGTAAGACATTGGAATGATAATTCAGGCGGCACATTTGACGGTGATTTAACCGGTAGTGTTTACGGCGATGATAGCACAGTGCTTGTAGATGGATTACAAAACAAAATCAATCTTGACAAAACTGTAATGGGCGACATTGCTATTGAGAAAGCAGTAACAGGAACAGGTGAAATATTTGGTTCATTGATAGCAGAAACTGCTTCAAACGAATACAATAAAATTACATTCAAAACAGGTCCTGATACATTTGCAGACAACGGTGAAGTTACTTGGAGCACAAGAGTTCAAGGTAGCTTGACTGAGATATTTGAAATTAAAGGTAGCACAGTAGGCAAAAGCGGTCTTACAATCAACCCACAAAACAATGCAGAAGTTGATACTTATATTGCAGGTGGCAGTGATGCATTCTTGGTTGTTGTAGACGCAGGCTTAGACAAAGTAGGTATTGGTAAGGTTCCAACACAAGGTAAACTTGATGTTAACGGCGATCTTTACGCTACAACAGTGCGTGGTAGTATTATAGCCACTCCGGGCATTGCTCCTGCAACAGCAGGCGAAGCTGGTGAGACTGGTGAAATACGTATGGACAACAACTACCTATATGGAAAAACACCTGGCGGTGATTGGAAAAGAATCGCCTGGACTTCAATATAATCATTGACATAAAGTAGATACGATGCTAGTATAATTGTATGAGCATCGTATCTGACACCTTGACTTTATACTTGCCTGCGAAACGTAAAACTACACCAAGTGGTTGGACCAGTTTCAATGCGCCTTGTTGTGTGCATAACAATGAAAATGCAGACACAAGAGGACGTGGCGGTGTTATATATGAAGGTGACTTGGTAAGTTATCATTGCTTTAATTGTGGTTTCAAAGCAAGCTGGCAACCAGGACGCAATCTAAGTTACAAGTTTAAGAAACTGTTAGAATGGTTGAACGCACCTGATGCTGATATTACAAAACTTGCACTGGATGTTATGCGTGAGAACGAAGGTGTAGAAGTTCAACAACACCGTGTTGAAATGCCTACATTTGGCACTGTGCATTTACCCGAAGGTGCCGAACCATTGAGCAAACATCAATGGGCAGAAGCAGGACAGTTAGATGAAAACATAGTTAAGGTATTCCAGTATATGCTAGAACGTAATCTAAGCATAGAAGACACTGAATACTATTGGTCTCCTAAACTAGGATACAGAGACAGAATCATAATACCTTTCTACTACGAGGGGCGTATAGTTGGATATACAGCCCGTACAATAGGAGAAAGCAAGCCTAAGTATCTAACTGATAGCCAACCAGGATTTGTGTATGGCTTAGACGAACAACGTCCTGATAAGGTGTTTACATTAGTATGCGAAGGACCAATTGATGCATTACATATCGAAGGCTGTGCATTAACAGGCAGTGATATCGGAGATGCTCAAGCCTTGTTATTAAATAAACTTGGTAAGGATATATATGTTGTGCCTGATAGAGACAAAGCAGGTAGCAAACTGGTTGAACAAGCAATTGATAGAGGCTGGGGTGTTAGCTTGCCTGATTGGGACGCAGATATAAATGATATTGGTGAGTGTGTGCAAAGGCATGGTAGGTTATACACATTATATAACATTGTAGCTGCTGCAGAAACGTCACCGTTAAAGATAAGGTTGAAAGCAAAAAAATGGTTTGGTTAATTAATATTATTACATGGCCCTATAGACGTATTAAAGAAGAAATACGTTTTAGAAAAAGATTAAAAGAACTACGTAAGAAAGATCCGTTTATATACAAATGAAAAATTTAAGTGCTTCACTGTTTAGAACAGCCGTTTATACATTAGGACACTTTTTAATTGCAGCAGGATGTGTTATGTACATTACTGGTGCAGACTTTTGGTTAGCAGTTACAGATGCAATAGTAGAACCGTTGATAAATG
>Ga0255759_10003848_pt1 | contig 13069 bp, 12 predicted proteins | sample 101ome_20_FD_179959 | JGI IMG/M metagenome (GOLD analysis project Ga0255759, IMG submission 179959) | Coastal salt marsh microbial communities from the Groves Creek Marsh, Skidaway Island, Georgia - 101404AT metaG (version 2) | ecosystem: Environmental > Aquatic > Marine > Intertidal zone >...
AAAGTGTGAGAATTTTTCTGCCATCAAATTTTCCTTAATAAATTATTTATAGATGTGAATTTAGTGATATGAGTTTCTAAATTTTTAATAGGAATTCTTTCTTGTTTCATTGAATCTCTATTTCTAATTGTAACTGAATCGTCTTTTAAAGAATCATAATCAACAGTAACACAAAAAGGAGTTCCAATAGAATCTTGCCTTCTATATCTCTTACCTATAGAATCTTTATAATCATATTGAGTGTTAAAATTTAATTTTAAATCATCATATATTTTAATAGCTTTTTCTGAGAGTCCATCTTTATCATTCAAAGGCATAACTGCAACTTTTATCGGTGATATCTCAAAAGGTAGCTTTAAAACTATTCTTTCAGATCCATCATCTAACTTTTCAGTTTTAAGTGCTGATGACATTACAGATAAAAACAACCTATCTAAACCTATTGAAGTTTCAACTACATATGGAATGTAACTCGAACCAGATTTTTGATCAAAATAATTTAATTTTTTACCAGAATATTCTTGATGATTTTTTAAGTCAAAGTCTGTTCTCGAATGTATACCCTCAAGCTCTTTAAATCCCATAGGGAAATTAAATTCAATATCACATGCAGCATTTGCATAATGTGCTAAATTTTCATGATCATGAAATTTATAAGAATCTTTTCCCAAACCTAAAGCGTAATGCCAATTCATCCTTTTCTCTTTCCATTTTTCATACCATTCCATCTCTGACCCTGGCTCAACAAAAAATTGCATTTCCATTTGCTCAAACTCTCTCATTCTAAAAATAAATTGCCTAGCAATAATTTCATTTCTAAATGCTTTTCCTATCTGAGCTATTCCAAAAGGTATTTTGACTCTAGTTGAATTTACAACATTTAAAAAATTAAGAAATATTCCTTGTGCTGTTTCAGGTCTTAAATATATTTTTTTTGAAGAGTCTGATGAGGCTCCTATTTCCGTAGAGAACATTAAATTAAATTGTTTTACATCCGTCCAATTAGAAGTGCCTGATATAGGATCATTAATATTTAAAGAATCAATTAAATTTTTTAAACCTTGTAAATCATTTGACTTGAGACATGAATTCATTTTAGATGAAACTTCATCAATATGGCTAGAATATTTTAATACTCTTTCATTGGTTTCTCTAAAAACTTTCTCATCAAATTTATCTCCAAATCTCTTTCTCGCTTTTTTAACTTCCTTGTCTACTTTAGAACTTATCTTAGAAATATATTCCTCAATTAGTACGTCTGCCCTATATCGTTTCTTTGAATCTTTATTATCAATTAATGGATCATTAAACGCATCTATATGACCAGAAGCTTTCCATGTCATAGGATCCATAAAGACTGAGGAGTCAATCCCTACTATATTATCATTCATTTGAGTCATGGATTTCCACCAAAACTCCTTCAAATTATTTTTAAGTTCTGATCCATATGGGCCATAATCATACACTGCACTTAGACCATCATAGATTTCACTTGACTGATAAATAAAACCATTTGCCTTTGAGTGAGAAATAACTTTCTTTAGTATATCGGTGTTATCCATTCGACAAATATAACTTTACAATCTTTTTAAAACTAACTATCAAATCTTAATGTTAACTTATCCAAACTATTTCTTGACCCCAAAAAGGTTATTATATCTTCTTTTAATAGACGTGTGTATCCATGGCTAAGAATTATTTCTTCATTTCTTTTGACAGATAGCATTAAAACATCTCGAGGAAGCTTTAAATCTCGTAAAAGAGATCCAGATATTTTTTCATTTAATAACCTAATGTCTCTGACCTCTTTATCTTTTTCCTTACCTAAAAATATCGAGGTACCTAGAGGAGATCTAACATATTGATCTATTAAATTTATAATTGCATCCGAGGGATGAATTAATTTGATATTGAATTCAGAAAATAAATCAGCGTTTAGATACTCATTAATTCTAACAATAAGATTTTTGTTACCATAAGTAGAGTGAGATAATTTACATATTTCCTCATTAATTACATCTGAACAAAAACAGATAACCGAATCTGCTTTGGAATATTCTATATTATCAAAATTATATTTATCAACACTTTCAATCTTTATCATATTAATTCCTTTAGGAATCTTAAGAGACTTATTTGTTTCAAAAATTACTATATCAACGTCCCAATCTCTAGATTTCAGTAGAGATGCAACAGATAAAGACTGTGGCTCAAGTCCAAAAATTATCACTCTCTTTTTTTTCGATAATGAAATTTTTTTTCTTCTGTTTGTTTCTTTCAAATAATTAAGAGCCCATTTAAAAATTGGTGGACCCACAAATTGACTAATTATTATTGATGAAATTAAAATCATTGATATTTGTCCGACAATTTCATTCTCCCAATAATAGAACTCTTTTTGTATAAGCTGAATTAACCCCAACGAGACACCAGCCTGAGTAATGTGAGGAGTCCAACCAAGAAGCTTAAAACTCAAATGATCTTTTGCAAGATGCCCACCCAAATATGAAGCTAAAAAAAGTGATATAATTCTTATTATAAAGAATAAAATAGCGTATTGAAATACCTGAAAAACAAGTAATATATCTAATGATGCTCCTATAAGGGTAAAGAAAACAACATAAATATATTTACCCGAAACATCGATAAAATCTAAAAATTCAAGTCTCTTATCAGTTCTATTAATTACGTATATTCCAGAAACCATACATATTAAAAGTGGCTCAAAAATTATTTCTTTACTAAATAATAGCAATGATATTTCCCTTATGTAGTCAGAAAAAACGAAAGCTGAAAAACCTACAATGATTAATAAAAAGTATTTTAAGTATTTATTAATACTAACATTAAGAAAAAGATTTAAGAGAATTCCATACACAAAACCAATAAATACTGAAATAATAATTTCAAAAATTATTATTAACATACTTAATATTTGAAGAGAACCTGAATCTATTGATTTAATTAATGAAAATATAATTGCAAACAATAAGATAACTCCAAAGTCAGAAAGACATAACACACCCATTGACGTAGAGGTAAATTTTCCTTTAGCTCTAAGTTCATTTATTACAGCTATGGCTGATGCAGGAGATCTTGCAACAAAAATTGAGGCACATAATAGAGATAAGTATATTTTAATATCAAATTGAATATTATCAAAAAAACCTAAAGTGTTAAATGCTAAAAAAACCAGAATAAAGCCTACAGAAAAGGTTATCAGTATACTGCTTAATGTATTCCACTTTATACTATTAAAAGTACCTTTTATTTCTTTAAAAAAAAGCTCAGACCCCGCAGCAAAAGCAATAAAGCCTAGTGATAAATCAAACATGAATTCAATTTCTTTTATTACGGTATTGCTAATTAAACCTAAAACACTTGGGCCTATAAATACGCCAACAATAATTAAACCAGTTACTAGAGGTAGACCAAATTTTTTAAGTTGAGAACTTAGATAAAATGAAGATATACATACTATTAAATATGTTAAGAGGAATAATATTGAGTCCGAAGAAAGATTATAAAAAAATTCCAATAGATTACAACTTCAGATACAAAGTTACAAAATTAGAAAGTATTATAAGATGAAGAAAATATGTGTTTTTTGTGGGTCAAGTAAACCAGAAAATCATACGAAGTTAGAAAATGAAGTAATTAGCCTAGGTAATTTAATATTAAAGAAAAAGCTTCAACTAGTTTATGGGGGAGCTAAGATTGGATTAATGGGATTAGTTGCTAATACTATTCTAGAAGGAGGAGGATATGTAACTGGAATAATACCTAAGCTTTTATCAAAAAAAGAGATAATAAACAAAGAAGTTTCTGATCTTATAATAGTTAATAATATGCATGAAAGAAAAAAAAAGATGTATGATCTATCTGATGCTTTTATAATTCTCCCTGGTGGAATTGGGACATTGGAAGAATTTTCTGAGATAACAACCTGGAAAATTTTAGGAATAGAAAAAAAGCCCATTTTTCTTTTAAACTTTGATGGGTTTTATGATCATTTAATTCAACAATTTGAGGTTATGGAGAAATATAATTTTTTATATTCAGATATACTCAAGGAGGTAATTATAATTAATTCTATTTCCGATCTTGACAGCCTTCTTTAAATTAACTTAAAAAAGAAATTAGTACTCCAGCAGCTACCGCAGAGCCAATAACGCCAGATATATTGCTTGCCATTGCATAATGCATAATATGATTTTTAGGATCGTGTTTTATAGCTATTTCATTAGCAACTCTACTTGCCATAGGAACAGCACTCAATCCTGTAGCACCAATTAAAGGATTAATTTTTTTCTTAGTGGTTAAATTAAATATTTTAACAGCTAAAATTCCACCGATTATTGAAATTACAAAAGCAAAAAGTCCTCCAATAATAATTCCAAGAGTTTGGGTGTTTAAAAAAGAGGCTGGAGTCATGGTTGCCCCAATAGATAACCCTAGGAAAATAGTGCTAGTATTTAAAATATTATCTGATGCAGCTTTAGATAATCTACCAGTAGAGGACCCAATTTCTTTAATTAGATTACCAAACATTAGAAAACCAATCAATGGAGTTGAAGATGGGACTATTAAAGAAACTACTATTGTCATTACGATAGGAAAAATAATTTTAATTCTAGATAGATTTTTAATTTCATTAGAATAAGGGGGTTTTTCATCCTGCTCTTTCATATTAATTAATAATTCATTTTTAGTGACAGTAAACTTTACTATAAATGGAATAATAACAGGAACTAAAGCCATATAAGAATATGCAGCAATAGCAATTGGACCTAATAGATGAGGTGCTAATACTATAGAGGTGTAAATTGCAGTAGGACCGTCAGCTCCCCCAATAATTGCTAGTGAAGCAGCTTCTTGATTAGTAAAGCCTATTAAACTAGCAATAATTAAAACTGTAAATATTCCAATTTGCGCTGCAGCTCCAAAAAAAACTAAACGTAAGTTTTTTAACATTGGACCAAAATCTGTTAACGCTCCCACTCCCATAAAAATAAGAGGTGGCAAAAAACCAGTTTTTATTAAAGAATAATATAAGAAGTTTATTATTCCATATTGTTGAGCAATCTCAATAAGACCTAAACTTTCATCTATTTTAACAACTCCTAAATTTGATCCAGGAATATTAGCAATTAATATTCCAAATCCAATCGGGACAAGGAGAAGAGGCTCGTATTTTTTAGATATTCCTAGGTATAACAAGAATACAGAAATAACTATCATTAAAATGTAGTTAGGCTCTAACACTAATTCGTTAAAACTTGTCATATCTATTATTTTTTGAATAAAATCCATGGTATTAATTAATTATAAATAAAATATCATCGTCATAAATATCATCACCATCATTAAAACATACTTGCATAATCTTCCCTGAATAGTCAGATTTAATTGCATTTATTACTTTCATTGACTCAATATAACAAATTACGTCCCCTTTGTTTATTTTATCACCAACCTTAACTGGATTTTCATCAGGATCCTTTGTAAAAAACACTCTGCCTTCAATCGGGGAAATAATTTTTTGTCCCTCAATAATTTTTTTGTCTGAAATTGATTCTTTTTTAGCAGTATCTATTATGTAATCTACTTCATAACTTACCTCATTAACCTTTAATATTTTTGTCATTTTTTTAGATGGTTCATCTTTAGACACAATTTTCGATTGCTTTTTTAATTTAATGTCTTCAGCTATTTTTTTCTTAGCATCACCTGACTTAAAATCTAAATATTGAGTTTTGTGTAAAGAATATTCCAGTAATTCTTCATCATCTTGACCAAAATCCCAATTTTTTGACTTCATCTCATTTCTGTTAATATCTAATACATCTTCTATGAGGTCTTGTGGATTTCCATCATAAAATTCTTTTCCTAAATCTTTTGATAACTTTTTAATTTCTATACCTAATTCTCCAGGAAGTTTACCAGATTTTCCTAGAAGCATATCCCAGGTATTATCATCTATTAGACTCCATCTTTCTTTACCCTTTATTTGATTTAAAACATTTACTATAGCAACATTTTTAACATATTGACTATAAGGTGTAACCAAAGGCGGATAACCCATTATCGGCCATATATATTTTACCTCATCAACAAGAGATGAAAATAAACTATCTAAACTAATTTCTTTTTTCTTATTTTTTTGAAGCCATTTATTGATACTTATATGGCTTTTTTCAAGATCGTTCATCAAACTTCCCATCATCCCGCCTGGTAGTCCCGATTCAATTAAAAGAGAATTCATTAATCTATTTTTAGGATTAATATAAAGTCCCAAATAATCATCTATAAATTCTTGCGTTAAACCTTTTACTTCCATGTAGGCTTTTCGATTTATGTCTTTTACTTTAAATCCATCATCTTTTAACATTTCATGAACTGTTAACAAATCGGCATGGGTAGTACCCCATGATAAAGGTTCCATGGATACATCTATTATATCGGCACCACATCGAGCTACTTCCAAAGAAGATGCTACTGAGAAACCCGGTCCAGAATGACCATGATATTGTACAATTATATTTGGATTATATTTCTTTATTCCTTTTACAATTTTACCCAGAGAAGAAGGCCTGCCTATACCTGCCATATCTTTAATTGCAATCTCATCAGTACCAAGCTCAATTAATTCTTTAGCAAGATTTATATAGTAATCGACAGTATGTATTTTAGAATGAGTTATACAAAGACAAGACTGAGAAATCATTCCGGCTTTCTTAGCATATTCTATAGAAAGCTTTAGGTTTCTTATATCATTCAACCCATCAAATGATCTTGCTATATCTGTACCTTGTTTCTTTTTTACCGAAAACATTAACTCTCTAACATCTTTAGAAACTGGGGACATGGTTAAAGCATTTAACCCTCTTTCTAACATTTGAGTTTGAATGCCAGCTTCATTAAACGGTTTAGTCCATTTTCTTAATACTTTGTTAGGATTTTCTCCGGCTAAAAGTTGAATTTGTTCAAATCCTCCTCCATTAGTTTCTATTCTATCCCAACAACCCATATTTATTATGGGATCAGCAACCCTAACTAACTCCTCTGCATTAGGCATGTATTTACCTGAAGATTGCCACATGTCTCTGTAGACTAAACAAAGCTTAATTTCTTTAGGCATTTTAATCTAATTTTCTATAACTGACTACTTTAGCGTCAACACCTTCCATCTTTTTTATTTCTTGATTTATTTCACCTTCTATATCAAGCTCATTGTCATCAGAATTAGAATCAAAAAAATAAATTATAGCTTTTCCTAGAAAAAACACAAGAGACAATACAATGAAAACTGTTATCATTCCATTTAAGAGAATGTTAAATAAAACAGATAAATTGGAAATATTTTCCATCAAAAAAATATTTTCGTGGTTAGTGTTAGTTAGCAAAAATATGAACTAAATTATTGAAACTTTCATTAATAAAAGATAATTTTTAGATAAATGAATATCATAGAAGTTAACTCAAAAAAAGACAAAAAAGACTTTATACAAATAGCTTGCTCGATCTATAAAAATGAAAAAAATTGGATTAGGCCCTTAGATAAAGATATTAACTCTGTTTTTGATCCAAAGACAAATAAGGCATTTCGAAAAGGTGATGTAAAGAGATGGATACTTAAAAATAATAATGAAACCATAGGAAGAATTGCTGCATTCTACTCTTCGAAAAACGATAAAGAAAAACTTAGGGTTGGAGGCTGTGGTTTTTTTGAATGTATTGATGATGAAGAGGCAGCAAAAATGTTATTTGATACAGCAAAAAATTGGTTAGAAAAAAATGGATATAATTCGATGGATGGACCTATTAACTTTGGTGAGAGAGATAAGTGGTGGGGTTGTCTAGTTGAGGGTTTTGATATAGATCCTAATTATCTTCAAAATTATGGAAAGGCATATTATCAAAAACTTTTTGAAAATTATGGGTTTCAATTACTTTTTAGACAGCTTACTTTTTTAAAAAAGGTAAGAACCCCATTATCTGAGAAGCTAAGTTTAAAAGCTGAACGAGCCTTAAGAGATCCTAACTACAACTTTAAAACATTAGAAAAGAGAAATATTCAAAAATATATTAGAGATTTTACTAAAATTTATAATGATGCCTGGTCAAAATATCCTGGAGTATCAAAACTTGAGCTTTCTCAAGCTAAACTTCTCTTTGCGCAACTAAAACCTATACTTGATGAAAAAATACTATGGTTTGCTTATCACAATAATGACCCTGTTGGTTTTTTCATAAGTATTCCCGAAATGAATCAAATTTTTAAACATGTCAATGGAAAGCTAGATTTATTTGGTAATCTTAAAACATTCTATCATTTAAAAATTAAAAAATCCTGTAAGAAAATGGTAGGACTAGTATTTGGAATAGTACCAAAACATCAGGGCAAAGGGGTTGATGGAGCCTTAATTATGGCAAGTAGAGAAACAATTCAAGAAAAACTGGCTTATGAAGACCTTGAATTAAATTGGATACCAGACTTCAATAAAAGTATGATTAGAGTAGCTGAACAAGTACAAGTTAAATTAGGAAAAATCCATCATACCTATAGATATAACTTTGATAGATCGATCCCTGTTGAAAGGATTACAAAAAAGTAATTAATTATTTAGAGCTTCTGCTCCTCCAACAATTTCTAATATTTCCTTAGTAATTGCCGCCTGACGAGTTCTATTATAAGTCAACTTTAATTCTTTCAATAATTCACCTGCATTATCAGTTGCTTGACTCATGGCTGTCATTCTTGAGCCTTGTTCTGAAGCATTAGACTCTAAAACTGATTTTAATAGTTGGGTCTTAAGTGTTTGAGGAATTAAATTGTCAATAATTTTATTTTTTTCTGGTTCAAATATATAGTTATTATTTGCCGAGTCTTGAGAATCATTTTCTTGTGATACTGGCAAAAAGTTTTCAGAAACTGTTTTTTGAACAGCTACATTTTTGAATTCATTATATATTATTGTAACCTTATCAAACTTAGATTCAATAAATGAATTAATTATAAAATCACATATTTCTGATGATTTCTCATATGAAAAACCATTTAATTCTTCCCAATAATCAAGAATAAGTTCATATTGTGAATTTTTAAAGAAGTCATAAGCTTTCTTTCCTATAGGAAGAACACTTATATTTTTAATATCTGAATTTATCTGACAAAATGATTGAAATTCTTTAATTAGACTACTATTGAAACTACCACAAAGTCCTTTATCTGAACTAACTATGACCACAAGAACCTTATTTGTTTTCCTCTCTTTAAATAGTTCATTATTTATAGAATCAGAAAGGTTGGATAATATTTCATTCAGTTTTTTAGAATAAGGTCTCAATTGTAAGACTTTATCTTGAGCTTTTTTGAGTTTAGCCGCAGCAACCATTTTCATTGCTTTAGTTAACTGCTGAGTTGACTTTACAGACCCTATTCTATTCTTAACTTCCTTTATGCTAGGCATAAATTTTTATTTATAATTTTTAGCAATATTTTTAGCCGCATCTTCTAGTATCTTGAGACTTGCATCTTTCAACACTCCGTCAGCTAACTCATCTAATACCTTCTTACATTTCGAATTTACATGTTGTAAAAATTCCTCTTCCAACTTAGATATCTTATTAAGTTCAATTCCATCAAAAAAACCATTAGAAGAACAATAAATAACAGCAACCTGCTCTTCAACCCTTAAAGGTGAATACTGAGGCTGTTTAAGAATCTCCTGATTAATTTGCCCTCTATCAATAATTAATTGTGTTGCAGCATCAAGATCAGAACCAAACTTTGAAAATGCTTCTAACTCTCTAAATGCAGCCTGATCTAACTTAAGAGTACCTGCTATTTTCTTCATCGACTTAATCTGGGCAGAACCTCCAACTCTTGAAACTGAAATACCAACATTAATTGCTGGTCTAATTCCTGAATTAAATAAGTTAGATTCTAAAAATATTTGACCATCTGTAATTGAAATAACATTAGTTGGTATGTAAGCTGAAACATCCCCCTCTTGTGTTTCAATGATTGGTAATGCTGTTAATGATCCGCCACCTTTAACCTGACCTTTTAGAGAATCCGGTAAATCATTCATATCTGCAGCAAGTTTATTATCATTAATTATTTTTGCAGATCTCTCTAGTAACCTTGAATGTAAATAAAAAACATCACCAGGATACGCTTCCCTACCTGGAGGTCTTCTAAGTAAAAGAGAAACTTCTCTATAAGAAACAGCTTGTTTTGATAAATCATCAAATATAACAAGAGCTGGTCTTCCCGTGTCTCTAAAATACTCTCCGATAGCTGCACCGGCAAAAGGTGCAAAAAATTGCATTGGCGCAGGATCTGAAGATGGAGCAGATACAACCGTTGTATAAGGAAGGGCTCCATTTTTTTCTAAAATATTAGTTACCTGAGCAACAGTAGATGCTTTTTGACCACATGCCACATAAATACAATAAACAGGTTCACCTTTATCATAAAATTCTTTTTGATTTAAAATTGTATCTATTGCTACAGCTGTTTTTCCAGTTTGTCTATCTCCAATTATTAATTCTCTTTGCCCTCTACCAATTGGAATCATAGAATCGATAGCTTTTATTCCTGTTTGTAATGGCTCATTAACAGGTTGTCTATAGACAACACCAGGAGCTTTTCTCTCAAGAGGCATTGAGAAAACTTTTCCCTTAATCGGTCCCTTTCCATCAATAGGGTTACCAAGAGTATCAAGAACCCTACCACAAACTCCTTCACCTACATCAATGGAAGCTATTTCACCAGATCGCTTTACTGTATCACCTTCTTTGATATTACTTGAGTCTCCCATTAGTACAGCACCTACATTATCTTCCTCTAGGTTTAAAACTAATCCTTTTACACCACCATCGAACTCTAAAAGTTCTCCAGCTTTGGCATTAGATAATCCATATATTCTTGCAACACCATCACCTACCTGAAGGATGGTACCTACTTCTTCTAGCTCTGACTCTGATTTGAAATTTGATAATTGATCTCTTATTATAGAAGAAACCTCATCTGGTCTGATATTTGACATTATTTTATTTTTAGTTATTAATTAATTTTTTTCTTAAACTTTTCAATTTACTTGAGACAGTACAGTCTATCATTCTGTCTCCAATTTTTAAATTAAACCCCCCAACAATTTCTTTATTAATATTATTTACCAAAGAAATATTTTTATTGGTTATTTTCTCAGCAAAATCTTTTACTACCTCAAGTGATTTTTGATCTAAATCAAATGTCGTGGTAATTAAAGATTCCTCAATATTCATTTGAGCATTATACAACTCATTAAACTTGTGTAGAATTGATTCAATAAGATTATCTCGTTTTCTCAAAACTAGATTTGTTAATAAGTTTAGTGTATGCTCATTTACTTTACCTTTAAATATTTTTTTTGTAATACTTAACTTATGATTTATAGGTATAATTGGACTTAAATAAAGATTTGAAATTTCTCTCGAGTCCTCAAAAGACTTTAAAATTAAATCAACATCAGCCTTAACTTTATCAAGAATTTTTTTCTCAATTGCAAGCATCAATAATGATTTAGCATATCTTTCAGAAGCACGAGTATTCTTCATTACTTTGTTTTATTAATTTCCTTTATTAAATCCTCAACATACTTTTTTTGTGAAGAGTCTTTACTGAGATCTTTTTTAATTATTTTTTCAGCAATGTCTATAGATAATTCAGCTAAAGTGTTTTTTACATCATTCATTGCTTTATCTTTTTCTGAATCTATAACTTTTTTTGCATCAGCTATAATTTTATCTGCCATCTCTTTAGCATTATTTTTAGCATCATCCTTCATTGAATTGGATAATTTTTTAGCCTCGGCAAGTATCTTCTCTCTTTCCTTTCTAGCTTCAGATAAAAGCTCTTCATTCTTTTTTTGAATATTAACAAGCTCTTCCTCAGCCTTCTTTGCTGAGTCTAATGAATCTTCAATGAATTTCTCTCTTTCTTTCAATGACTCTGTAATTGGTTTCCAAGCATACTTAGATAGTACTAACAGAAGTGTTAAGAAAATAATTACCTGCCAAAATAAAAGGCCAGTACCTGGGGTTAAAAGTTCCATATTTATTTAAAAAAATCTTACTGGAACAATACTAAAAGTGCAACTAATGCACCAACTAATGCAATCACCTCAACTAGAGCCGCAATAATAAGCATAGTGGTGAAAATTTTTGGTTGAGCATCTGGTTGTCTAGCAATTGCTGTCATAGCATTTGCACCAATTAGTCCGATACCGATACCTGCACCAATTGTAGTTAAACCAACTCCAATAGCAGCCAAACCAATGTCTAATAATAGAAAACTAAGCATAATAATTAATTTTAAAATTTAACATAATAATTTTTTTAATGTTCATCTTCAATAGCTAATCCAATATACACAGATGAAAACATAGTAAATACGTAGGCCTGAATCCCAGCAACCATTAGCTCAACTAAATTTAATCCGACGACAAATAAAGAGCTGAAGAAACCAACTCCATAACTTTGGAAGATAAATATTAGTCCAATAAAACTAAGTAGAACAATGTGGCCTGCTGTAATTGCAGCAAAAAGTCTTATCATTAATGAGATTGGCTTTGAAAATACTCCGATCAATTCAATTGGTAAGATGATCACTCTCATAATTAGTGGGATACCTGGAGTCCAAAATATGTGTTTCCAGTAATGTTTATTTCCAGAAAAGTTTGTAATAAGAAAAGTAAAGATTGCTAAAGTCATTGTTACTGCTATATTACCAGTTAAGTTAGCAGCTGCAGGCAATAACCCTAGTACATTTCCAAAAAATATAAAGAAAAATAGAGTTAACATATATGGCAAATATTTTTCATAGCTGTGCCCAATATTTGGTTTTACAATATCATCTCTAACAAATAAAATTATTGGTTCAAAAACGGATTGAATTCCTTTAGGAACTGAATACTTATTAACATACCCTCTAGCAACAGTAATAAAAATTAGTATCATTAATAAAGATGTCATTATAAGAAAAGCAACATTCTTCGTGATTGATAAATCTATGTATGAA
>Ga0255759_10003851_pt1 | contig 13065 bp, 7 predicted proteins | sample 101ome_20_FD_179959 | JGI IMG/M metagenome (GOLD analysis project Ga0255759, IMG submission 179959) | Coastal salt marsh microbial communities from the Groves Creek Marsh, Skidaway Island, Georgia - 101404AT metaG (version 2) | ecosystem: Environmental > Aquatic > Marine > Intertidal zone > Salt...
CCAAGGCATTGTTGATCGCGAGTTGGGTGCCGCGAACGCGCCGATCATGTTCAATACGATAGGTCTTGGCTGGGTGGGCCCTTTGTTGCTTGAGATGGGCACCGATGAAGAAAAGGCGAAATACCTCAAAGGTATCCTCTCGGGAGAGGAAATCTGGTGTCAGGGATTTTCCGAGCCCGATCACGGCTCCGATCTAGGTGCGGTGCAGACCCGCGCGGTTCGTGACGGTGATGACTACATCATCAACGGCTCGAAGATTTGGACCACCATGGGCAATTACGCGGATCACATGATTTTGCTAGCCCGCACGGACCCCACTGCGGAGCGTAAGTATGATGGGCTGTCCTTCTTCCTCTCCCCTATGAAAATAGCCGGGGTTGATGCGGTGCCTATACGCAAAGTGACTGGAGAATATGGCTTTAATCAGGTGTTCTTTACCGACGCCCGTATTCCCGCCTCCACGTTGATGCTCGAGGAGGGAAAAGGTTGGCAGGTGGCCATGAAGACCCTTGAATACGAGCGCGGTGTGCAGGCGGGGCAGGGCACTAGTCACTGGGCGGTATCGATACAAATTGATGATTTGATTGATGATCTCCGGGGTTTTGAGCGAGATGGCGAGCCCCTGTTTCAGGATCCTTCCGTAAGAGATCAGGCGGTGACGCTCATTATGGAGGCGAAGGCCCTAGCCTTGTCCCAGCGTCGTATGCGTTTGTCTGGTCTCACCTCGGACTTCCCCATGGGCTTGCCTTTGTCATCGAAGTATCGGGGTACTGAGTGGGCCCGTCGGATGAAACTCTTCGGCACCGCCATGCAGGGCGCGAGCAGTTCGCTCTACATGGGGGACGGTGATGCCCATCGCGGGGGCTTTTGGCAGCGCGCCTATTTTTCCAACTTTGGTATGACGATAGGGGGCGGTACCACCCAGGTTCAGGCCAATATTATTGCCGAGCATGTCCTCGGCTTGCCGAAGTAAGGAGAACGCTTATGTCCTCATTGATTGGAAGTGTTGCTCTGAACTTTAGCGAAGAGCAGTCGATGCTTCTCGATGTGGCCCGGGCCTTTGTCCGAGACAAGTCGCCCATTGATCAGGTGCGAGCTCAACTCGAAACCCCCTCTGGTTATGACCAGGGAGTGTGGGATGAAATGGTGGCGCTGGGCTGGACGGGCATTGCGCTTCCCGAAACTGTGGGTGGTTCCGCACTGGGATTCTCGGCCGTCATTCCCGTAGTGGAAGCTTTGGGTCATGGCTTGTTGGGTACCCCTCTGGTGGATACCACGCTGGCGGGTCAGTTATTGCTGCGAGCGGGGGGCGCGGCTCAGGAAGCGACGCTATCGGCCATTGCTGCCGGAGAGGTTGCTACCGTGGCGCTTCTGGACGGGGGCGACTGGGGCGCAGACAACACGGGCGTATCCCTAGATGACCAAGGCATTCTCCAGGGCACCAAGTCATTTGTAGGGAGTGCTCAGGTGGCGTCCTATTTTGTGGTGGTGGCTAATCAAAATGGATCCCCAATTCTTGCGGTGGTGTCCCGATCCGCCATGTCGGATGACGCATTCACTGCCAATACGTTGATTGACCTGACCAAACGCTCCTGCCGGGTTGATTTCTCCGGTGTCCGGCCCGACCAGGTAATCGGCGGCGAGCAGGTGGCCTCGGCCTTACGTGACTATCGACTCATGGGCGCGTTACTCGCAGCGGTTGAGGCGACGGGCACCGGTGCCAGATGTCTGGAAGTCATCGTGGATTACCTGAAAACCAGAAAGCAGTTTGGCAAACTGATTGGTTCCTATCAGGCGCTGAAGCATCCAACGGTGGATATTTATTGTGCTGTGGAGGATTCCCGCTCATTTTGCTACCACGCGGCCAGCATCATCGATGAGAGTGCGCTCAGTACTGACGCGGAAACCGCGTGCCGCATGGCAAAAACCTCAGCGGGAGACATGCTGGTCTTCGCGGGGGATCGAGCGGTGCAATTTCATGGGGGTATTGGTTTTACCTGGGATTGCGACTCGACTCTGTTTATCCGCCGGGCTCAGTGGACTCAGCAAGTGTTTGGTGACGCCATTCATCATCGCAAGCGCCTTGCGGGCTTGCTGTTGGATTGACGTTCTGACCGTCCGCGGTTGAGGAAGTCCGGCTTCCGACTTTTTTCGTAGAGCACCCATGACCAAAAAAACACCTATCCGCCGCGGCGCTATCGGCCGGGGTCTCGCTTTGTCTTTGGCTGGTGCCAGGGCAGGCGGCGCCTTTGCCATCGATGGCGCCTTGCGACGTCTCCGGGGCGACTCAGGCGTCGATGAGGATCGCTTGCAGCGAGAGGCCGACCGATTTGCGGATACCCTCGGCGAACTTAAGGGGAGCTACGTCAAGATAGGCCAGTTGCTGGCACTTTTGGGGGAGCACTTCTTGCCAGCGCCGTTGACTCGGGCGCTTCATCGACTGGAGTCTCAAACCCAGCCCCTGGCGTGGTCACATATTGAGCCGGTCTTGCGCAAGGCCATGGGCGCCAAGCTCGAGCAGCTGACTGTCGATCGGCAAGCTCTCGCGGCGGCGTCTCTCGCTCAGGTACATCGTGCCAAGCACCGAAAAACTAAAAAGGACTTGGTTCTCAAAATTCAGTACCCGGATCTTGTTGGGGTGCTGGATGAGGATTTTGCCGCGGTTGTGAGAATGCTCCGCTTGGCCCGATGGATACCCGCCAGTAAAGATTTTGACAGCTGGCTGCAGGTGCTTCATGAGCAGTTGATCCTCGAGGTCGACTACCCAAGAGAGCTGGCATTGGCTCAAGAGTTTGAGAAAGCCCTTGAGACTAACCCCCGGATGGCCGCTCTCGATGTTCAGCTCCATGTACCCGCCTATGACGCCGACCTGAGCTCCCGCGATGTACTCGTCATGGACTTTGTCGCTGGCAAGTTGGTGACGGATCCGTCGGTCGCTGCACTCAGTCAGAAACGTCGAGATCAGCTTGGCAGAGCCATGCTCGAGCTATTTTTCTTCGAGGTGTTTGATCTGGGTTTGATGCAAGCAGATCCAAATTTTGGCAATTACCTGATTGGGGATCGAGGCGGGCGCATTACGCTCCTTGATTTCGGATCGGTGGTGAGGCTGTCTCGTGACACCCAGCAAGCCCTTGCCGACACCATAGCGGGAGGCCAGCAAAAGGATGCGGCCAGACTCGAGCGCGGGTTAACAAGGCTTGGTTGTATTGACGAGGATAGCAGTGACTATGCCCGTCGCACGTTTGTCGCCTTTGTCGAAAAATTGCTCGAGCCCCTGCGACCGCCTGAGGACCTGCCACCGGAACACCTAAATGCCCGCGGTGCCTATCGTTGGGCCGATTCGCATTTACTAAAACGTACCGGTCGTCATGTAGCAGGGTCGGTGGCAAGTCGGGATTTCTCTATACCTCCGGGCAACTTCGCCTTGATGGCCCGCAAGCTGACAGGTGTTTTCACCTTTATTTCGGTGGTCGGTGCGGAATTTAATGGCGTGGACATTGTCGACGACTGGCTGCGCCGATGGGAGGGGACAGGATGAGTGACAGCTCTCGATCCGTACCCCGGGGTCGCGTACGACGCTTCGGGAAGTTTGCCCGACTCGCTGGAGGTGTCGCCGGCAACATGCTGGCTGAGGGTGCCAAGCAGGTCGCTTCGGGTCAGCGCCCCAAGGCGAGAGATTTGCTGCTGACCCCCGCGAACGCCCGGCGACTGACCCGTCAGCTGTCGGAGATGCGTGGGGCAGCAATGAAGCTGGGTCAGATTCTCTCCATGGACAGCGGTGATCTCCTGCCCAGAGAACTTGCGGATATTCTGGCAACCCTTCGTAACGCGGCTTACGCCATGCCAGAGCGCCAGCTCGATGAAGTTCTCACTGAGGCCTTTGGCGTCGAATACCCATCGGTGCTGACCGACTTCGAGCAAAAACCGTTTGCGGCGGCGTCGATCGGGCAGGTCCATCGCCTGCGATCCCCTCGAGGTCAACCGGCTGTCCTCAAAATCCAATACCCCGGTGTGCGCGAAAGTATTGACTCGGATGTAGACAATCTGGCGGCGCTTCTAAAGGTATCGGGTCTGCTTCCCAAGCACATGGATATCAGTCCTCTTCTCACCGAGGTAAAAGCGCAGCTGCACGAGGAGGCAGATTACAAGCAGGAGGCCAGGTATCTGCGTGCCTTTGTCAAAGGGTTGGGTAGTGACGAGCGATTCTTGTTGCCTCGAGTGATTACCTCCCTGAGCGGTTCTCGTGTCCTCGGGCTGACCTATGTCGAGGGGGTGGCCATTGAAGAGGTTGCCGACGAGGATCAGGAGGAACGCGATCGGGTGATGTCACTGCTTTTTGAGCTCTTGCTTATAGAGCTCTTCGAGCTTGGTCTGGTACAGACCGACCCCAACTTTGCCAACTACCGCTACAATCCAGAAACCGGGCAGGTGGTTCTGTTGGATTTCGGTGCATCAAAATATTTTCCGGATACTTTTACCACCGCTTATCTGGACCTCTTGGCAAGTGCCATAGAGGGGGATCGCATGGGAATGGCAGCGGCGGCGGAAACGGCAGGATACTCCCTTGGGCCCGAGGGCTCCCCCTATAGAGAGATTGTTCTGGATTTATTGCAGTTGGCCCTGGAGCCAATCAGCTGTGGCGAAGCCTACGACTTTGGAGAGTCAACCCTTCCCATGCGTCTCTCGAACATGGGCCAACAAATTCAGGGCAATAAGGAATACTGGGAAGTACCACCCATGTACGCGGCGTACATCCACAGAAAGATTGCCGGATTGTTTTTATTGGCGAGTCGCCTGAAGGCCCGGGTCAACATCCATGAGCTCGTGTTGCCCTGGCTGGATTAATCACTTGGTGGTAAGTGGGTTTTCAGAAATCGAACCATGTTGTCGCCCATCACGGCGCGGATTTCGGGCTCTGAAAACTGGGCGTCGAGTAACCCTTGGGTCAGCTGCCCTATGTTGGCTGCATCGAAAGGTGCGCTGATTGCGCCATCCCAGTCTGATCCAAGGGCGATGTGGTCGAGACCAAATCGGTCGATGCCATAGCGAATTGCACCGACGATTGAGTCGACGTCGTTGCCGCAGGTAGCGCCATCCCAGAAACCGACGCCTATCAGGCCCCCAGCATTGGTGATCAATTCCATCGTGTTGTCTGAAATATTGCGCGGACTGTCACAGTGTCCCTGAAAGCCCGTATGACTCACGATCAGCGGGATCGAATGGTCTGCCAGTAGATCTTGCACCACAGCTTCGGATGAGTGGGCGACGTCGATCATAATGCCGAGTGACAGCATTCGATCTACCGCCTGCTGACCGAAAGGCGTGAGTCCCTGATTGCTCTCCCCATGGAGGGATCCGCCGAGGGCATTATCGAAGAAGTGCTGCAGAGACATCATGCGAAAGCCCGCATCGTAAAGGCGGTCGACATTGTCAATTTTTGCGTCTAGCGCATGTGATCCCTCGGTGCCGATCAGTGCTCCAACGATTGGCGTGCCCGCTTCGCGTTTGGCCAGAACAGCCTCGAGATCGCGCTGGTTCAGCACGACCTGCAGCTGAGGTGAGTTAGCAGCCGCCTGGTGAATGCGTTCGGCTTGATAAAGAGCCCGCGCAGCGAGAGATTCTCGTGTGGCCGCGGGCCAGCGCTGAATCAATGCGAGAGTAGAAATATTGTCAAAGGCCTCGCTCGAGTTTTCCTCGTAGTTTTGGCCCCGGGGAGATTTGGTGACAGTGGTGAACATTTGCAGACTGATGTTGCCCTCCAGCAGTCGCTCGAGATCTACATGACCTCGGTCACTGCGCTTTTCGATAGGTCGCTGCCATAACGCGGTGTCTGCATGGAGATCGCCAATCAGCAGTGTCCTGTGCAAGGCGAGGGCCTCGGCAGTCAGTGGTGTATAGCTGTTGGTAGTCAGGCGATTCATCGATTGTTCAAAAAGGCCGGGGCCAAGGCCAAATACAGCCGCGACACCCGCGAGAGACAGGAATCCAAGCGCCAAAAGCAGGGTGCGTATCATGTCGGAAGGCCTCCGAGTTAACCAAGCAGCATCATGGTGCTTCTGTTGGGTTGGATGCAAGCCGTAGCTTCTCTCGTCTTGCCTGCGGGTTTGCGACTCTCCATCAGCAAGCTTCGATCCATGTGTCACCGATCCACGTAAGCTCAGCCATGACACAGCCTCGACTGATTTTGATCCTGGCGGATCAGCTTAGCCCCGCCAATCCGGCTCTTGCTCTCGCAGACAAAGCCCGTGATGTAATCCTCTTTGCGGAAGTGGCCGAGGAGGCCACCTATGTTCGTCACAACCGCCACAAGATTGTCTTGCTCTTTTCGGCGATGCGTCATTTTGCAAAAGATTTGGAAGACCAGGGTTTTTCGGTGCAATACATCCCCTTTGATCAGGGTGTGTCCAGCTTGAAAGACGCCTGCCGCAAAACGCTCGATGCGACAGATTGTGGCGAGGTAATTATCTGTGAGCCTGGGGAATATCGACTGTCCTCCGCCATGAAATCTTGGTCACCGGAGCTTGGGGTGCCAGTGGAGGTGCTCGAGGATGCTCGGTTTTTGGCCAGTCATGCTCAATTTGAGACCTGGGCGTCGGGTCGAAAACAGCTGCGTATGGAGTATTTCTACCGGGATATGCGCCGTCAATACGATGTGCTTCTGGATGGTGGTGAGCCCTGCGGCGGTAAATGGAATTATGACAGTGATAACCGCGTCGGCTGGCGGGGGCAATGCGATATCCCGCCACGACCCGATGTGGAAGCAGACTCCATCACCCAAGAGGTCATCGCACTCGTTAACGATCGGTTCCCGGACAACCCGGGTGACCTGAGCCAGTTTCGACTTGCGGTCACTGCAGCGGATGCCAAGAAGCAGTTTGAGTGGTTTTGCGACCACGCTCTCGCGAACTTCGGGACCTATCAAGACGCGCTTGTTGAAGAATCGCCCTGGGTCTTTCACAGCCTGATATCCATGTATCTGAATTGTGGCTTGCTTGAGCCGTTAGCGGTGTGTCGGCAGGTTGAAGAAGCTTGGCGGCAGGAGCGTTGCTCGCTCTCTGCAGCGGAGGGGTTTATCCGTCAGGTCCTTGGGTGGCGTGAGTACGTTCGAGGGATCTACTGGCTCCTCATGCCCGAGTACGCAACCCGCAATACTTTTGATGCTCGCCGGCCACTACCCTCATTTTTTTGGACCGGCGACACCGATCTCCGCTGTCTGGAAAAGGCAATCACCCAGTCACTGGACCTGGGATATGCCCACCACATTCAGCGACTGATGGTGATTGGCAACTTTGCATTGCTCGCGGGGCTCGATGTGGATGCAGTATGCGCTTGGTATTTAGCGGTTTACGTTGACGCCTATGAGTGGGTGGAGCTGCCCAATACGGCAGGTATGGCCTTGCACGCTGATAATGGTGCCATGGCGAGTAAACCCTATGCTGCCAGCGGTAAATATATCCAGAAGCAGGGCAACCATTGTAAGAGCTGCCGTTTCAACCCGAGCAAAACAACCGGAGAGGGGGCATGTCCTTTCAACAGTCTCTATTGGCATTTCGTAGATCGACACGCTGATTATCTTGGCAAAAATGCCCGCATGGGCCTGATTCTCGCCAACTGGCGCAAACGGGATCCAGTAGAGCAGGAATCGATCAAAGCCTGGGCTGAGTCAGTCCTTGAGGCGCTTTAGTTTGTATCGCTGGCTGCTGCATTTGCGCGAGCAGTAGACAATCTCGGCCCAGTTGTTTTTCCAGCGGGCGCGCCAGGTAAAGGGCCGTTCGCAGACTGGACAAACCTTAGTTGGCAGATCACTTTTTTTACGCATCTCGTGAGTCTGTCTCGATGATGGGCCAATCGGCGGCATCATTGATGTAGAGCGGCTGAGGTGCTCTGTAGCCATCCCATTTTCGGGTAAATAGCCCCTCGGGGTCGTGTTGTTTCGCCTGTTTTTCCAGATTGAATTGTCGACCGCCCCGGGGATCGTGGCCCACACCTGCGATGTATTGCCAATTGCCGTAATTGCTACCCACATCGAAATCGATCAGATGCTTTTCGAAGAAGGCGGCACCGAAACGCCAGTCTCCCTGCAGCTCATGAATCAGGCAGCTGGCGGCAATCTGCCTGCCACGATTACTCATCCAGCCTGTCGCAACCAGTTGACGCATGAGGGCATTCACCAGCGGATAATCCGTGTCTCCCGCACACCACCGGGCAAACTGACGGGGCTCAAAGGGGCTCTGTCGTGTTTTTCCGGCCACCCCGCCAATGCGGAACAGCTTGTGGTGATCAACGACTGCTCGCCAGTGAAAGAACTCCCGCCAAAGCAGCTCGAAGTAGAGCCAGTAGGTTGATTCGTTGGCGGTATGATCCCGCTCAAAGCTAAAGATACGATGAGCGACCTCTCTCACTGACAGGTTGCCGTTGGCCAGCCAGGGGGAGAGGGTGCTTGAGCCATCCATGCCATCGAGACAATTTCGTGTCTCCTTGTAGCGGGTGATGGACCTTTCCACTTCGATAAACTGGTGCAGACGCCTCTCTGCTGCGGCAGGCCCCCCGGGCAAGGGCAGCGCCGGATGGCGGCCGTGGAGAGAGGGTGGGATATCGTCGTACTGGGCTGCCGGGGGTGGAGGCAGATACTCGGGCACTGCTAAGGGCTTGTTTATGTTCAGAGATTCGACCCGCCGCCTGAATGGGGAAAACACCCCGGGAATGTCCTGGAGTTCAAAGGGAAAGTCCTCTTGGTCAAATAAAGTGTTACCTCGATGCACTGAAATCGGTATTTCAAGTTTGCGTTCAAGGAATTCGAGGGACTTTGCTTCGTGATAGCCGTGGCATCTGGAGAGGCTGATCTCGGTAATGCCGAATTTCGCCACCAGATCAGGCAACACAAGCTCCGGTGATCCCTCGAGGACCATCAGATTCTGTCCTAATGCCTGAAGCTCGCTCTGGAGCGCCACAAGTGACTCCCGAAGAAAGCGATCCCGCTGAGGTCCCAGACCGACGGTATTGCACCATGGTTTGGGGCGAGGCATTAGATAAACGCATAGCAGGGAATCAGCCGCCGCATGACTCCGAAGCGCGGTGTTGTCTTTGAGTCGGAGGTCCTGCTGGAACCAGTGTAAATGCCGCATAAGGGGGTGCTTTTGTAAGGTGTGTGGTCCTTTACGGACCGACTGGTCCGCTGGGTCACAGGGGCGGCGGCGGGTTCCGGGGGCACCCGGTAGGCACCAAGTCGGCTCTCGACTCAGACACTCTGGGGTGTCACATTTTTTTCATATCAGCTTAACGTGACCACAACAGATTAATCCCATACTATAGAACGAATCCGCTCCTTGGAGCGGGTTCGGTCCGTTTAACATTTCCTTTTCCCAGGAGTCTTTCATCATGAAGAAGTCCGTCGCACAGTTGTTCGCGCGTAAAGCGCTCGTCAGTGCTATCGCTGGCGCCGCCGTTGTTGGCGTCGTTGGGTCCTCAAACAGCGTTTACGCCCAGGAGACATCCGCCATGGTACGTGGTGTGGTGACCGATCTCTCTGGCAATGCGGTCGACGGCGCCACGGTCGTGGTGACCTCATCGACTACGGGTATTAGCAAAACTGTCACTACCGACAGCGATGGTAGTTACTCGGTACGCGGCTTGCCAGCGGGTGTTGCCTATGATGTAACGGTTGATGCCAACGGTCTTCAAAAGGCTAGTACAGAGGGCATGCTGTTGGCGGTGGGTCAATCAGCGGTTATGAACTATCGCTTGAGTGATGAAGAAGAAGTGATTGTTGTGGCGCAACGTGTGGCCGTTGCCGAGACAGCAATTGGGCCTACGGCAATTTTTGATCTCCAAAGCCTGCAGGATTCGCCCGCCATTAACCGCAACATAAACGACATTATTGGTCAAGATCCCCGTATTTTTATCGACCAATCACGCGGTGTTGACTCAATTCAGTGCAACGGTGCCAACCCCCGTTTCAATAGCCTGACGGTTGACGGTATTCGCCTGAATGACGGTTTTGGTCTCAACAGCAATGGCTACCCAACCCAGCGCATGCCTTTTCCCTATGATGCTATTTCCAGCGTAGCCGTTGAGCTGGCGCCAATGAGTGTGGTCTACGGCGGGTTCTCAGCGTGCAACGTCAACGCCGTGACTAAAACCGGTGGTAATGAGATCTTCGGTTCGGTGTTCTTTGATTACGGCAGCGATTCGCTTCGCGGCGACAAACTCGAGGGCGATACTATCGATTCGCAGTCATATGACGAAACCCGTTATGGCTTTGAAATTGGTGGTGCCATTCTCGAAGACAAGCTGTTCTTTTATGGCGCTTATGAAAAGTACGACGGTGTAGACCTTAACGATCGTGGTGCCATTGGCTCTGGGGCTGTTAACGAAGTGCTGATCTCTCAGGCGGAGCTCGATCGTATTGCGCAAATTGCAAACGACGTTTATGGCTACGATCCCGGTACGTCAAAAGCCGAGCCCTTCGACTTTGAAGACGAGAAATATCTGGCGAAGATCGACTGGTATGTAACCGACGCGCAACGTGTAGCGCTCACATACATGTACAACGATTCCTTCAACTTTACGCCTTCAGACGGTGACCTGAACGAATTTGAATTCAGCAAGCACTTCTACAAGCGCGGTGCAGAGCTTGAGTCATACACTCTGAACTGGTACTCAGACTGGAACAGTAACTTCTCAACCGAAGTTCGTTACAGCATTAGCGACGTCAACTTCCTGCAGCAGTCAGTGTCGGGTCCTGATTTTGGTGAGATGCAGATTCGCGCCGGTGACGGCGTAAACGTTTACCTGGGTGCCGATGACAGTCGTCACGCAAACTCTCTGAATTGGGATACCGAGCAGTTGGTGCTGCGCGGTCACTACACTCTGGGTGATCACACCATCACAGCTGGCTTTGAGCGTGAGTCGATCGAGGTGTACAACCTGTTTTATCAGCACACCGATACTGAAATTCGCTTTAACAGCATCGACGATTTTGAGGCTGGGTTGGCTCAGCGTGTCTACTACGGTAACGCGATTACCAACGTCGACGCCGACTCTGGCGTGGAGTGGGCCTACGATGTCAATACTTTCTACATCGAAGATGAGTGGCAGTTCAACGATCGTTTACTGCTGACCTTTGGTTTGCGTTACGACTACTACGAAACCGACGACGTACCCAATGAGAACCCCGAATTTGTGGCCGACTATGGCTTTTCAAATACGGCAACCCTCGACGGCGTAGACCTGTTGTTGCCCCGTTTCGGTTTCAGCTTCGAAGCTACCGATAGCATTACCTTGCGCGGCGGTGTTGGACTGTTTTCTGGCGGTAACCCTAACGTGTGGTATTCAAACGTTTACTCCAACACCAACACTACCTCGGTACAGGCGCTGTACAGAGCGGGTCGAGGCGACTTCTCCGATGTATCGGCGCTCGCACTGTTCGATTTTGACTACACTTTGTGTGAGAGTGGCGTGCCCACCTGTGGCCCGGGCTACGGTGTTCCCACGGGCTTGGCTGACCAGGTCGCGGCAGGCAACGGTTCCAACTTTGAGATTGTTTACCTCGATCCTGATTTTGAGGCACCTACCGAGTGGAAATACGCGCTGGGTATGACTTGGGAAATTGGCGATGGCTACACTTTACAAGCCGATGCACAGATTACTCGCGGTGACGATACCGCCATCTATAAGCACGGCGATCTGGAGCAAGTGGGTACCAGCGCCGATGGCCGTCCTGTGTACGACAGTGTACGCACTCGCACCTTTGTGCTGACTAACAGCTCGAAAGGCAACGAGTCTGAGTCTTTCTCGGTCAGCTTGTTTAAGGCTTACGACTTTGGCTTAGACATGCGCTTGGGCTACGCCTGGACCGATGCGAAAGACGTGAACCCCATGACCTCCTCTGTCGCGTTCTCTAACTACACAAATCGCACGTTCTTTGATCCCGAAGAAGAGGTGTTGTCTACATCTAATTACAACGTAGAGCATCGCTTTACCGCAGTGCTGAACTACACGACGGAGCTATTTGGTAACTATGAGACCCGCTTCTCACTGTTTGCCCAGAGTAACTCGGGTACCCCTTACAGTATTGTATTGCCGGAATTCGAGGGTCAGTTGGCCTACGGCTTTAATCCTTACTTCGAGGGTGATGTGGTACTGGTTGAGCCCGGTACGCGTAACAACCAAGAGGGTAGCTGGTGGACCAAGGCAGACTTGCGTATCACGCAAGAGTTTCCAGGTTTGACCTCTGAGCATCGCGGCAGCGCATTCATCATCATCGATAACGTGACCAACCTGTTGAATGACGACTGGGGTGTTCTGGAGCGACCCATATTCCCTTACGGTGTAACCCAAGCACAGCAAGCCAATGGCCAAGCTGAGACGCGTGTGGGTGAGGCTTCCTTGTGGGAAATACGTGTTGGTTTGAACTATCGCTTCTAAACGACCCGCAGTAGGTGAAGGGCGTCCTTTGGGCGCCTTTTTTTATCGCAGGATAAATGCAGGGAAACTACGGCTGCTGCAAGCCTTCCCGGTCGGCAAACAGCTGATTGAGCAATAAGGCAAGCCGATAAGAGGCGAGGCGCTGCCGGGCCATTGCAATCGGAGCCTGCTCTCGCAGGTACGCCTCTGTCAGGACTGTCTGACGATAGGGGCGTAGGTATCCCGTCGCGGGGTCATTTAGAATGGCAATATTTTCATCGGCCCAATCCGCAGGGGTTTTTAGCTCGATAAGAGATTGCTTGTTGGCGTCCAAATCTGGCGACATTGCCATGGACTCACCGCTGGCCTCGAGGTGACGTGCGTAGCGACTGATGAGACCATCCCAGATAGCATGCATGTTCACTCGCTCACGTCTTTCTCCCAGTATTTGCTGTAGGTCGGACGACAGGGACAAATACACCCGATTACCTCCGAGATCTTCGGCGTAAGCTACGTGAAATGGCTGGTGTAGGTCGCCCACTAAATGGCCGATCCACATCAGGGCTTCGCGACGCTCTTTTTTGGGGCCGTCGGAACCCAGTATTGCAATCTGCTCTTGTAAGGCGGTGATGGCATCTCCCTCGTCGGGAGCGACGGTTT
>Ga0255759_10003852_pt1 | contig 13065 bp, 10 predicted proteins | sample 101ome_20_FD_179959 | JGI IMG/M metagenome (GOLD analysis project Ga0255759, IMG submission 179959) | Coastal salt marsh microbial communities from the Groves Creek Marsh, Skidaway Island, Georgia - 101404AT metaG (version 2) | ecosystem: Environmental > Aquatic > Marine > Intertidal zone >...
TGTGTGCGTGTGTGTGTGTGTGTGTCAGAGAACGGCTGTGTGTGTGTGATTCGATGACTGACGACGGTGTCGATCGGTGATGTCTTTCGCGCGAGTAGGTTACGATGTCGGCTCCCGCCGCCGCTCCGTACAAGGCCCCCGCCGGTAAGGCGGAGGAGTCCACCCAGCAAATGCACCGCATTCGCATCACCCTCACGTCTCGCAACGTGAAGAACCTCGAGAAGGTGTGCGCTGATCTCATCCGCGGCGCCAAGGACAAGCGCCTCAAGGTGAAGGGTCCGGTTCGCATGCCGACCAAGACGCTTCGCTTGACGGTTCGCAAGTCGCCGTGCGGTGAAGGTACCAACACCTGGGATCGATTCCAAATGCGCATCCACAAGCGTTTGATCGATTTGCACTCCCCGGCTGACGTCGTGAAGCAAATCACGTCCATCTCCATCGAACCGGGCGTCGAGGTTGAGGTGACCATCGTCGCCAACTAGGCGCCGCGCGCATCGTCCGTCGTGCCACCACGTCGCGTCGAAGGTAGTTCTCTAGATGTTTCACTTCTTAGCGTTTTAATTAACGTCGCGACGTACTCTCTGCTGAGTCGTGCTGAACGCGCCCGCTCGCCCACTCGCGGCGACTCGCGCGCCACTTTGCGCCTCGGCGCCCGCCGACTCGTCTGCATGCGCGCCGCGAGGTCCACCGCGCCGCGCGCCGTCGCCTCCACCTCCGCGCGCGTCGACCGCCGACGACGCGTTCGCGCGCGCGCGTTCTCGACCGACGACGCCGTCGACATCGAGCGCGAGTGGCGCGCGACGTCGTACGATTTATCCAAACGCTGGCCGCTCATCAACAAACTGTACGACCTCGAGGTTCGTCGCGCCGGACTCGATCCGGCGCGATATCGACTCGGGTGGCACGGCGCGAAATCGTACGTGGGTATCACGTATCTGTACGACGACGACCGCACGGGCGAGGCGAGAGGGGACGTGTTCGTGTCAAAGTATCTGGCGTTGGACCCGGAGTTCGCCAACGCCGTCGGGTGCGTTCGACACGAGCTCGCGCACGCGCTCGCGGGACCGACGAGCGTGGATCACGGCGTCGAGTTTTTACACGCGTGCGAGACGCTAGACGTGCCTGCGGCGTGGCGAGAGGAGAAGACGGGGGCGTTTTATAGCAGGCCGGCGACGCAGTTGATGTGGGCCAAGTGCGACGCGGAGGAAATGTTGCGAGGAAAGAGCGATGTGTTGCCGGAATTATTGTTCGAGCGCAACGTCTGGGATGCGCCGGTGAACGGTGATCGAACGGTGTTCAAGGATGACGAGAGTGGGGTGATGTTGGACGCGTTCGAGATGTACGATTTGGTTCGCGCCGAGGAGGAGGCAAACGCGCGATGACGCCGATACGCCGATGCGCGTTTGTAACTACATAGAAGGATTCTTTCTGTCTAAGGTTCGAGCGCGTAATAACGCACGACGTCACCGCCGAGAAGTCCGAACGTGAGCGTCGCGAGCGCGCTCTTTTCTCGTCGTTCGCCCACGACGCCGTCGTGAAGCATCTTTTCGATGTGTTGTCTCGTGATTTTCGCGCACGAAGTGTACAACACGATGACGGACACCAACGTGGCGTACACGCTTCGCGTGAGTTCCCACGCCGTCATGCCTCGCGTCGAGTGTTCTCGAAGCGTGTTCAAAAGCACAGTCTCTCTGCTGACTCGGTGTTTGATGTACGCGTCCACCTTTTTCGCGCCGTCGTCGACGACGTCGCCGTGCGACGGATACAACCTATTCGCCCCGTTCTCGCGCACCCCGAGTCGCTCGTAGCTCTCCAACTCCTCTTTAATCCTCACCAACGATCTCGCGTACGACGTCAAGTCCTCAAAATCCGTCGTCGACCCATTCAACACGCAATCGCCCGCGAACACCGCGCCCTCCTCCTCGAACGCGAAACACGTGTGATCCGCCGTGTGTCCCGGCGTGTGCACCGCTCTCAGCGTCGCTCCCTCCACCGCGATCACGTCACCGTCTCGCACATCCACGTACGTCCTCGCGCACCCACGCTCGCCGTCCACGCGTTCGTACTCACCCTTATCCCTCCGTATTCTCTTGTACGCCGGGACGTCGACGCCGAGCGCGCGTCTGAGCGCGCGCAACCCGCCCACGTGATCTGGGTGCCAATGCGTGCACAGCACGCACTTCAATCGCTCGCACCCTTCCTCACGCATCGCTCGCACGACGTTCTCGGCGTACCCAGTCCGTCCTTCGCCGCAATCGATCAACACGCGTTCGCGTCCCTCGCCGACGAGGTACGTATTCGTCCCCTGCAGCGTCAACGCGCTCGGATTGAGCCCGAGGATTCGCGTCACCCGTCTCGACACGCGCGCCACCGGAGGAAGTCGAGGTAAACCCCTCGGACATCCCGGCGTCGCGTAGCGCAGGAAGAGCGCGACGAGACGCTCGTACAGGGCGTGGACGTTGACGACGTCTCGACGCGTCGATGTCCCAGACGTCCGCGCGCCCATTCGCACCGACGTCGCGAGACGACGCGATGAGTCGAGAAGAGGGCGCGAGATGACGACGCGAGATGTCTTCTCTCGTCTCGCCACGTCTCGCGGGCGAGCGAGCGTTCGCGATGTTACGTTGTGACGTCGGCGCGCTCGACCGTTACCGAGGCGTTTTCGAGTCTCGTCAAAACGTGCGCGCGCCATCGCGCGTCGACGGACGACTCGAGGACTCGCGCGCGGGCGACTTGAGCGATGGATAGCTTTTGGACCGACGTCGGCGTCGGGAAAGGGGCGTGGCAGTGCGACGACGACGGTGGACGTGAGATTCTACCAGAGGCTGAGGCTGGCGTCTTCGAGGAGATTCCGACGCGCGACTCGCCGAGATTCGCCATATTGCCGGACGTGCCCACGGTGCCGCCGAGGAAAGACGACACCTTCTTGGCCGTGTTTTGGGACGGATGTCGATACAGGGTCGAGTTTCCGGATCTGCGTCGAAGCGTGGGGGAATTGAAGCGCGCATTGTTTCGAGGAGGGCTGGGACGCGGGGGCGAGATGTCGACGGGCAAGAGACGAGAGATCGAGAGCGTCGACGCGCTCGCGTTATTCTACGCGTGCGAGGAACTCAGCGATGATGCGGCGTCCGTGGAGTCGTACGGGGTGCCGTCGGGGTGCAAGATACTCATCGGATTGGATCGAGCGTTGATCGAAGCCGCGAAACGCGGACGCGTCGAAGGCGACGACGCGTATTGGGGATGAGCGACCACCGTCGTTTCGTTAGTATTACACATCGCTCCGCGTGTCGCGCGCGCGCGCTTCATTACAAGCCGAATGCATGCTTCAATCTTCTTTTTGTAATATATCCGTCTCGGGCATCGGTTGACCCGTAAACGGTTGACGCTCGCCCGAACCAAACTTGGTGAAGAGGAGTATCCCCGTGACGTAAAAGAAAATCGAAGGGGCAAACATGCTGAGCTCCCAGTTCTCCGTCTCCTTGATGAGATAACCGGTGAGAGGCACGCCGATGACCCCCGGGAGTGCCCCGCACGTGTTCGTCATGCCCAATAAAATACTTGCGTACTTTGGAGATAAATCTTGATGGTTGGAGTACAAGCCGGCGTAGGAAAAGGCGCCGAGCGAAATTCCCAGCGTGAGCAAGCCCACAGTCGCTACGGGTTGGTCGATGATGGTCACCGACATCATCGCGAGTGCAGGACCCATGAAGGCGACGGTTTGCATCGTTTTTCGGACGCGCGTCACCTTCATACCGCTCTGAATGAGTCTATCGGCGGTGGGGCCGGCGATTGTGGCCATGGCCACGTTGGCGAGCGGCGGTAATAGCGTGAGCAGTGACGCGTTCGTGAGCGTCACCCCGAGTTCATCGGTGAAGTACGTCGGTAACCAGGCGAGTAAGACGTAGAATCCCCAGTTTTGGCAAAAGTGCACGTACATGAGCGCGCGCACCGACGAATTCGATGTAAACTCTCCCCAGGGCACCGGCGGATCCTCTTTGGGCGTCTCGCCCCTGGCGATCGCCTTGGCGTCTACGGTGAACACGCGCTTGCCAGTCATACCGGTGACGCCATCGTCTCTGTAACTCTCCTCCACCATGCCCCCGTTTCCGTACATTTTCAGCGCCCACGTGCTCCACGCCAAACCGCACGTGCCGAAAAGCGCGAACACCGTCCCCCAATTCGTCGCCTCGATCAACAACGGCGCCACGCCGAGTCCGAGCACGGAACCGATGTTAAATCCACTGAACACAAACCCCACCGCGCGCGAACGCTCGCTCACGCTCACGCTTCGCGCGATGATATCCGTCGCCGCCGACGGCACCACGCCTTCGCCCAATCCCACTAACACCCGCAAGAAAAATATGCTCTTCTCATCCACACCGACGATCGGAATCGCCATCGTCGCCGCGGACAGGATGAACATCCCGATCGGCAACACCTTTGCCCCTCCCAATTTCGTCGACAGGTACCCTCCCGGCAACTGCGACGCCGCGAATCCATAAAAAAATGCGCTCTGTATAAATCCCGCCTGCGTGCTTGTCCACCCAAAATCCCTCGCCATGGGTATGATGGCGACCGATATGTTCACCTTGTCCATGTTACACACGACGAACGCAAACACGGTGACGAATAGAATCCGATACCGACTCGGTGCGCCTCGCCAGAGCGTCGTGACGTCGCTGGACGACTGCGGAAACGTAAACTCCCACCCGTCGGCGTCGTCCTCGTCAGGCCCGCCGCCGTTCCCATCGCCCGCCGTGGACGATCCCGACGACGTGCTCGCGACGATGGCGTCGTTTCTGTCCCGTCGATCCGCGCTCGCGCACGTCGCGATCGATCCACGATCGCACGCGGCGCGCGCGAGGCGCGCGGCGTCGATGAACGTCGACGGCAATCGTCTCCTTCCCCTCTCCGCGTCGTCGATGAATCGCGGCGCGCGCGACGCCGCACGCGTCGTGGTCGTCGCGCGACGCGCTGAAACACGGGACGCGGTCGTTCGCGACGCGCGCGCGGTCACCGCGCGTCCGACGCGCGAGCGCGCCGTCACCGCGCGCGCCATTCGTTCCGCGTCCGTTGTAACCGACGGATTTCTCATCGGCGCACGAGTCGACGCGCGCGAGTCGTCTCGCGCGCGCGCGGTCGGCGCCGACGGACGACAGCCGACGGCCGATGGACGTCGAACGCCGCGCCGATTCGCGCGAGACGATTCGCGCGCCTCTCGTCGAGGCGAGAGACGACGGTCCCAACTCTGACGCCGCGCCAGCGCCACTTTGTCGCTCGTCGACGCAGACGACGCGCGCCGTCCGACCGTCACGTCACGCGATGAGCGCCGCGCCGAACGCGAGCGCGATGACGCCCGAACAGCGCGACGCCGCGTTCGCCATGGCTGGACAGGAGATGGAGTACCGCGTCGAGCTCTTCAACAAGCTCGTCGGCGCGTGTTACGAAAAGTGCATCGACAAAAAGTTTAAAGAGGGCGATCTGAACGTCGGGGAGAACTCGTGCGTGGACAGGTGCGCGGCCAAGTATTGGGAGAGCGTCGCCATCGTGGGGCAGATGCTCGGCGCGCAGAGCGGGGCGCAGGGGGGGGCGTGAGGGCGCGGAGAGAGGGCGCGCGGGGTTTAGGGCCGGCGGCGGGACGGTTCGGGGACGACGAACGAAAGACGCGCGCGGGAGGTGTGATAGAGTACATGTGTTTGTTATGATTGATCTAGAGACTAAGGACTATGTTCTGAGACGTCGGTGGATGGGAGATGGGTCTGACGCGAGGCGAGCCAATTGGCGACGTCGCGAAAACCTTCGACGCGCGCTAAATCCGCGGGGGAGTATCCCTCGGAATCCGGACGGGCGTGGCGAGCAGTGATGGCTAAGTGCGGGGTGTCTAAGAGCCAAGATAACACGTCTCGGTTTCCTCGTTGAGCAGCCTTGTGAAGTGTGCTGTGGCCGTTGGCGTTGATTAAATCAAAACGCACGCCGAGAGACGCGAGGTACTCGCAGCACTCGACGCCGCCGGCGCCCATGGTGGTCCAACACGCGACGTTACATCCGTAATCATTGCACAAGTGTTGATCGCAACCGTGTTCGACGAGTTGACGCATGCATTTCAGATGACCGCGCCACGCGGCCCAGGCGAACGCCGTGGAGCCGTCGGCGGTTTTGGAATCGGCCGCGACGCCCTTCGACAAGAGGTACTCGACGACGTCGCCGTGGCCGTTTCTCGCCGCCCAGTGTAACGCCGAACGACCGGCGTACGACCGCCGTCCGCTCTGCACCGCCTTTTCCGGGTCCATACCGGCGCTCTCGACGAGAAATTGCACGCACGCCAAGTGTCCGCCGCCCGCCGCCCACAAGAGCGCGTTACTTCCGTGTCGATCCACCGCGCTCGTCGACGACGGATCCCATCCCTCGTTCACTAAAAATCGCAAACCATTCACATCACCGCGTCTCGCCGCCTCTAATCCGGGCACAGGCAACGGTTTGACGCGATTCGCGGCGATGAGCGCCTCCATGACGCCCGCGTCGCCGCGTCTCGCCGCCTCCATGCCCGCCTTCAAATCCTCTTCTCGCGTCTCCTTCTTCGTCTTATTGTGCACGTACGCCGAATCCGTGAAATCCGATCGCGACGACGACGCAGAGAGCGCGACGAGCGCGTTCCTCTCTCGCTCCACCGCGTCCATGGCGCTATCGTGGTGCTCGCCGTGCCGTGTTTTACGATGCCACCACAACCCGCGCTCGCCGCCGACGATGAATTTCCCGCACTCGTCGCACATCGCGCGTCCGCCGTCCCTGAGTTCGGCGTAACGATCGAGCGTACACGCGAAAATCGTCCCAGACTCGCCCTGCGCGACGCGAACGTCGGCGAAATGTTTCGCCGCGAACGCGTTCGGGACGCGCTCCAACGTCGCGCGAGCCAACGACGACGCCGTGTGTTCGCGCTCGATGCCCATGGCGGACACGCACGAGACGGTCGAAGACGCCGTCGTGTATCCGTCTCGCGCCCTGAGCGCGTGAAAGAGCGCGCTCGCGACGCCGCACTCGACGTCGCCGCCACCGGTACGATGGTCCGCGCGGACGAGACGATGCGCGTCAACGCGCGCCAACGCCACCCTCGCGTCGGCGTGCACCTCACACAGGGCGTCCACGAAAGCTTCGCGTATCGCGTCCAGCGTCTCGGCGCTCGGTGGTGACATCGCGCGAGGCGAGGCGCGACGTGAGGTTGGTTGTTCTCGAAGCGACGCCGAACGCGTTCGTCTTCAAAAATGCGTATTGAATTACACGCGCGTCGTCTACGGCGTCGCGCGCGATCGAAAATGTCTCGCATTCAGCGTCGTCGTCGTCGTCGTCGTTAATCTATCGGTGTCATGATCAATCGGTCGAACTCTTTGGCGTTCATCGAGGAGGACCGTTCCCGCTCGAACTCCTCGGCGATTTGGAGACGCTCGACATAACGTCGAGAGAATACGTCTATGTAGTATACAGCGCCGTTGTACACGGAGGAACCGAACGCGATCCACATGAGCGCGGTGTGGGCGTAGTAGTTTGAATAGCACAGGGGTATCGGAATGAAGGTGATGATGGTGTATCCGAGCTGAAGCATGACGAAGACGAATTTCGTCTTCGTCGACCCCGCGTCAAAGAATTCATCCTCCCCGAATAACCCAATCTTTCGCATCATGCGCAGCGCAGACTTATTCGCCGACGATTTTCGATCGCTCGCGAGCCATCGAAGAGACGTCATGAGCTCGGGATCTTGATCTAATTTACCCTTGTCCATGTACTCCGTCTTGACTAGGTAGAGCGCCTGCCAAAACAAGTACGCGAACATCGGATACACCATCAGGTGCACGCACCCCTCCGCCACGCTCACGTCGGCGTTTAAATCCGCCGCGTTCATCCTCCCCACGTCATCGCCGAACCCGAACCACCGTCCACACCACGTCATCAAACACGGCATGGCGTGCACGAAGACACTCTGCACCTTGTCCACGCTGTGAAACACCAACGAATTCCTCCACAACGGAATCGCCAACAGCACCGGCCCGTTCGCGAACGCGAACACGCACCTAAACAACATCACGCTCTTCGGCTTGACGGTCAAAAACACCAACGCCGTCACGTTCGCAAAGTAACAGAAATCATACAAAAAGTATTGCCATCGAATCATTCGATAATACACCCCCCGCGCCGCGAAAATCAACGGCATCGCCACCGCGTAAAACATCCAAAACCTCTCCGGCACCCGCGTCGCGATGTACTCCGTCATCATCAATCCGTACACTCCGGCACAGAAGGACATCTTATCGATCTGTCGTATCACCCGCGGTATCTTGACGTAGTCTCGAACCCTCGTCTCCGCGTTCCCCGTCACCGCCCGTCGCATCACCGCGCGAGGCTTCTTCGCGCTCTTCAGCAGTTCACCGCTTCGTCGACGAATCGTCTCCGCCATCTTCGTCGACGATCGCGCGTCGCGTCCGCGCGCGGGCATGCCGGCGTCGAGACGCCGGTCGTTCAATCGATAACGGTTCGTCCGGACGCGCGCCGTCTTCGTGTACGCGCGCGCGGTCGACGCGAAGCGCTCGCGGCGCGCGCGGTCGACGCGTCGCGACGCCGGTCGGCTCTCTCTCTCGCGCGCGCGTCGAGTCGCGGACGCGCGTCGTCGTCGTTCGACGATGCGTTCGCGCGCGTCAGAATGCCGCCCGTCTCTGACCTCGAGCGCCTCGTCGACGACGACGACGACGACCGTCGGCGTCGACGACGGTGCGCGAGCGCGCAGATCGTGCTTCTCGTCGGCGCGTACGCCGTCGTCGCGTACGTCGCGTGGACCATCGTCGCGGGCATGGCGACGCGCTGAGCGCGCCCGTCGATAATCCGAAGAGTTTCGGTCGCGCGCGCGCCGTCGTCGTCGGCGGCGTCCGACCCGCCCGACGATGCGGCGATTCATCGAGGACGTCTGTCCGCGCGACGTCGTCGCGCGGTGTGTCGACGAGGCGCGAGGCACGTGCGTGGTGGAGACGACGGGGACGCGACGAGCGGCGCGCGTTTCGAGAGCGCTCGCGGCGACGACGGAACGCGAGCGACGCGCGCGCGTCGCTCGAGCGCTCGGGGTGCGGATTCGAACGGTGGAAGACGTCTCGAGCGCGGTTCGAGAGGAGATCGCGCGCGCGTTGGACGCGGGCGCGGAACCGCCGCCGCGGTCGCACCCGAACGTGGCGTCGGCGCACGTCGTCGTCTTCGAGCGCGCGGGAAGCGCGGTGGTGAGTTTGGAGCCGGTGAGCGAGTACACGCTGGGGCAGTGTATGCGATTGGGATCGGACGCGCTTCAAGCGCCGGAGCGGCGGTCGTTGGCGGCGTACCAGGCGTGTCGAGCGTTGGCGCACGTGCACGAAAAGAATCTGGCGCACGGAAATTTAAGCGCGGATTCCGTGCGGTTGTCCGCGCTGAGCGGAGGCCCGGTGGGCGTGCCGTACGTGCAACTCGTCGGGATGTTTGATTCGTCGCACGTTCGAGACGGGTCGACGGGAGAGACTGGGTCGAGGCGCGTAGAGGTGTCGGAGGAGAGCGCGCAGCGGTTGCGCGAAGGCGCGGAGACGAGCGTCCGAAGTCTCACCGCCGCGTGGCGCATCGGCGCCGTGAGTAATCTCGAATACGTCGAAAAACTGAACGACATCGCGCGGCGAGGCACGGACCTCGCGTATTATCGCGTTGCGCCGTGGGTGATAGACTTCACGGCGTTTCCGCTGCGCGACGACGGTTCGCTGCGCGGTGCGAGAGATTTGACGAGGACCAAGTGGCGGTTGACCAAGGGCGACGAGCAGTTAGATTTCACGTATCGGCACACGACGCCGCCGCACCACGTGAGCGACGATTGTCTCAGCGAGCTCGGGGCGTGCGTTGCCTTGGCTCGCCGCACGCCTCGCTCGACGCTGGCTCGAATCGTTCGCGCGAACGTCGTCGCCGAGGAGTATCCCAAGCGTCTCGAACGATTGTACGAGATGTCTCCCGACGAGGCGCCTATTGACTTTTACACCAACCCGCGCGTATTCTCGTCGATTCACGAGGACATGGAGGATTTACGACTGCCGTCGTGGTGCGACGTCGGCGAAGACGCGGCGACGTACTTTATCAAAATTCACAGAAAAGCCTTCGAATCGCGCGCGGTGAGCGAACGCTTACACGCGTGGATCGATTTGACCTTCGGATACGCGACGTGCGGTACCGCGGCCGTCGAGGCGAAGAACGTCATGGTGCGAGACGATGTCGAGGGAATGATGCGATCGAGCGGACGGTGTCGCATCTTTCACGCGCCGCATCCGAAGAGACGCGTCGGCGTCGTGCCTCGAGCGCCGCCCGACGTCGACGTCGTCGTCGACCGGGACGCGGACGACGCGTCGACCACCGAAGCGCTTCGGACGACCACCATCGTCGAACCTGCATTTCGATTCGTGCAAGAGCGAGACCTTCGAGCGCTCGGTCGAATCATCGGCGCGATATACGCCGGCGTTCCGTGTCCCGAAGAGGATCGCGAGGCATCCGCGGGCGGACTCTTCGACGACGACTCCATTAGTAACAGTCTCTTCGACCGACGTCGCGAGAACGAGGGGGCTAACGCGTCTCTCAAGGCTTGGTTGGCGCGCATGCCGAGCGAAGCGCGCGACGTCGTCAAATTAATGATGGACGTGACGAAACCGATCGCGGCGGCGGCGGTGCGCGACTCGGTTTTATTTTCGCAAGACGTTCGAAATGCCGCCCGCGCGTTGGGAAACATGCGAGCGACGGAAGACTCTCGAGCAGAGAAAATTATGATCGCGGAAGACGTGTTGACAGGAGCCTCCGCCATCACTGCTCGACTCGTGTTGGAAGACGTGTGTCCGGCGATCGCCGCCTACTTCTCCGCGCCGCTCGACGAAACCGAGGAGATGCGCGTGGCGATGTGTCTCGCGCGCTTCGTCGTGACGGCGTGCGACGTCGCTTCTCGTCGCGACGCGTCAGAGATGATTCTTCCTCTCGTCGTCTCCGCGGTGAACGCGCCGAGCGCGCACTTTGAGGCTGAAGGACCGACGCTGAAACGCGAGTTGTTCGAGCTCGCCGTCGTCGACGCGATGCGCAAAGCCGTCGGTGCCGCGCGGTTCGACGACGTCTTCGTCCCCACACTCATCAAGTGTTTGCAACCCAAGTTTTGCAACGCCGACGAATTGCGCCGTGTGAAAGACGCGCTGGTACACATCGCGACGTCGATGCCGTTGCCCGTCGTTCGACAACGCGTCGTCAGAGTTTTACGAAGGGCTTTGCGGAACAATCGCGACGACACGGCGAGCGGCGCGCACGTGCTCATCGCGGACGTCCTCTCGCTCTTGGCCCGCGCGCTCGGTCCGGCGTCGGAGGAGTTCATCTTTCGAGCGACGACGGCGGCGTCGCCCACCGTGCTCGATCATCTCGACGACTGGCATCGTCGCGCGGGCGCCGAGCCCGTCGAGCGGCGCGAATGGTATTGGCTCTCTCGCGCGTCGCGAGACGAGGACGAACACGAACTCGAGGACGCGTCCACGATGTCTCAGGTGCTCGCGAACGCGTCAAACGTCACCGGCGATCCGTGGCGCGTGCACGTCGAAGAGCTCGTCTCGTGGCGCGCGCACAGTCGAGTCGCGAGACGATGCGCGCAATCTTTGAGCGTCAGCGTCGACGAACGGCTCTTCATGACGGCGGGACGCACGTCTCGCGGTGAGGGAACCGTTCGCATCTGGCGCGCGAGCGGTCCGGAAGACGATACCAACCGCGCGATGGTCTCGTACGACGGGCACGGCGCGGCGAGGGTGACGGCGAGCGCGTTTCTCGACTTTGCCACCGATGCCGACGGTTTCGTCTCTCGAGCGTGTTCGTGCGACGACAGAGGGACGCTGCAGGTGTGGGACACGCGAGGCGACCACGTGTGGCGAATTTTCGCGCGCGATTCGAACGGGTTTGAATCTCTGTGCGTCGACGACGGCGGTCGAGGCGGAGGTCCGTTCATCGTCGGAGGCACGGCGAGAGGGCGCGTGTTGATCGCCGACGCCGTCACCGGGAAGGTGCGCGGCGAATACTCGTCTCCTCGAGACGTCTCCGACGAAGGCGCCGACGGCGTGTGCGCGCTGCACAGCGCCGCCGACGGCGTCATCTGGGCGAGTAACGCGCGCGGGTTCATGCGAGGCTTTGACATTCGCGCGAAACGCGACCGTCCCGTCTACGACGTCAAGGCGCACGACGACGCCGTGAATAAAATCGTCTCGACACCGAAGAGCGAGCGCGAATTGCTCACCGCGTCCGACGACATGACCATCGGTCTCTGGGACGTGCGCATGATGCGCGTCGAGCGAGATTCTAGAAAAAGGTTCGACGCGCGCGTGCACACGTTCCGCGGGCATCAAAAGGGTGTCAAAGACGCGTGCGTGAGTTCCGTGGGCGACGTCTTCAGCGTGAGCGGATGCTCCGTCGGCGTGTTTTCTCTCGCGTCGTCGGGCGCGAGCCACTTCGCGCGGTTCTCTCCGTTATCCGTGCACGGCGCGACAACGCGACTGTTACCGACGTCGATCCACGAGCAGGCATCTTTCGGGGCGATTAGACTTCTTCCCAAGTCGCGTTTGTTCGCGTTGTTAAACGACGACGGCGCCGTGAGCGTGTGTCATTGATTGATGAGATTGATGTGAGGCCGAAACCGGTTTAGATTTGTGTAGTGCGTAGTTGATTACAAATAGCAGAGTCACCGCTCATTCCTCGCACTCCTCGCTCGGTCGTCGATCGGCCAAGACGCACGTGCATCGCGTCTCGTTGAACAACCCGTCGGCGTCGCAGCAAGCGTCGAAATCTATCCCCGGAAATCGCAACACGTCCGAGTCTCCCACAAACTTCTCGTTCGGATCGAGCGCGTGCGCCTGACACCCAAAGTGACAAAACGCGACGCCGTATTCTTTCGCGCCGTCGAAACACCCGCGTCGTTTCGGAAACCCGTACTTGCCCCAGTGTAACCGCCCGTCGCACCGCGCGCCTCGCAGCAACGTCACGGCGTCGTCAAAGCGAGGATTTCCTCTGGAA
>Ga0255759_10003861_pt1 | contig 13050 bp, 12 predicted proteins | sample 101ome_20_FD_179959 | JGI IMG/M metagenome (GOLD analysis project Ga0255759, IMG submission 179959) | Coastal salt marsh microbial communities from the Groves Creek Marsh, Skidaway Island, Georgia - 101404AT metaG (version 2) | ecosystem: Environmental > Aquatic > Marine > Intertidal zone >...
AACTGACGCACTAGGGCGCGCGGCCAGTTACCAGCCAGGCTGCAGCTCGCATCGTCACACCACTGTCGCCGAGATGGGCGGCAAAGGCCTCTCGAACCGCTGCGGTCGCTTTCAGCCCGGTTTCCTTGTCACCAGATTCAAGCAGGGCAGATAGCGGGCCAATCTTTTTTTGGAACGCCATGAGTTCATCAAGGTGATTGCCAAGGTGCAGATCTCTCTCGACAGACTCGATATTGATGTCGACCAGGCCCGCTGCTTCCAGCACATTCCGAGTACGCACCGGGTCAGCCATGGAGAATGGCCCCGGGGCGGCCGGATCCGGCGCGGGTGTATCCGCGGGCATGAACGGGGCAACTGCTGCGCCGGCGACCGCCAGCCAGGGATTGTCCTGCGGCGCCTGCCAGCAGAGGTAAACAAGCCGACCACCTGGCCTGAGGGCGGCCCTGATGTTCTGAAAGGAGGCTATAGGATCTGAAAAAAACATAACGCCGAAGCGACTGAAAACCACGTCGTGTTCGGCGTCGTAAGCTTCGATCGCGGCATCCGCGACCGAGAACCGGACGCTGGCCCCGCCATGGTCCTTGGCATTAGCGCGCTCAATCATACGCTGAGAAATATCGACACCCCAGACAGAAGCGCCATCAGCAGCAAGTTCCAGGCTGGTCGTACCGCATCCACAGCCAATATCGATAACTTTATCGCCGGCACCAGGCCCCGCGCGTTCAATGCCAACCTGCGAGATCGGCGCCAGCATCCGGTCAATATAATCCTCTACTGAAACCCAGGCGGTGCCCATGCGGCCGTTCCAGAGGTCTGCCTGTTCCTGATTGCTCATCTTTATGACTCCCGAATTACTCCTGATGTTTATCTGGGCCACTGACCGGGGTTGAACAACATCCCCATTTCGCTGCAAACGTGCCATGATAGCTGCCTCAACTAGTCGAGGGGAGTATAAAATGAGCGCTCAATCTGAAGAGAAGCCGTTCTGGCTCAAGGACAACTTTGCACCGGTTTTCGAGGAGGTCACCTATACAGACCTCGAGGTCACCGGCGAAATTCCACGCGAACTGAACGGTCGCCTGCTTCGCAACGGTGCCAATCCACAGACCGGCTGGTCGGCTCACTGGTTCCTCGGCAACGGTATGCTGCACGGCGTCGACATTCACGACGGCAAAGCCAACTGGTATCGCAACCGCTACGTCAAGACCCCGCTCTATGAAAACAAGGATATGGATCCCATGCAGACGCTGGGTGACATGTCTTACTCGGCAGCGAACACTAACATTATTCACCATGCCGGCAAGATCCTGGCACTGGAGGAAGGCCACTGGCCTTTCGAAGTGTCAGAGGAGCTTGACACGGTTGGCCCCTACAACTTTGGCGGCAAACTACAGGGTCCGATGACCGCGCACCCGAAGACCTGTGGTGAAACTGGTGAACTACTCTCGTTTTCTTACGGGATGGCAGAGCCCTACGTCACTTACCACCGCACCTCAGCCGATGGTGAGATGTTGCAGGTTGAGCCTATCACTGTGAAAGGCGCGACAATGGTGCATGATTTCAACATCACGCGGAATCACGTCATCTTCATGGACCTGCCGGTCATCTTTGACTTCTCGAAGCTGGAGAACGGCATCCCCATCGCCTGGAGTGACGACTATGGCGCCCGCCTTGGCGTTATGCCGCGCGACGGCAGCGATGCCGACGTACGCTGGTTCGATATTAATCCCTGCTACGTTTATCACCCCATGAACGCCTGGGAAGAAGGCAGCAACATCTTTATTGACGTCTGCCGCATGGAAACTCATATGAAGCCGGGGGTGAGCTCACCGCCTCTGCTTTATCGCTGGAAGATTGATCTCGAGGCCGGTACGGTCAGCGAAACCCAGATGGACGAGCGTTCGGTTGAGTTCCCACGTGTCTGTGATTCCAGGGTTGGCCTGAAAAACCGTTACGGTTATGCAGCGGCCTTCATGGGCGGCATGCCCTGCGCCGAGGGTTACATGAAGTACGACATGGAGACGGATTCAAGCTCGTTCCATGATCTGGAGGGCGGCCAGGGCAGCGAGCCCGTCTTCGTTAAGGACCCCAACGGCAAGCACGAGGATGACGGCTGGGTACTGAGTTATGTCTACCAGCCTGAGATTAACCAGAGCGAAGTCCGCATCGTTGACTCGAGAGCCTTCGACAAGGAACCTGTTGCAAGAATCCACCTGCCCGTTCGAGTCCCGGCCGGCTTTCACGGCAACTGGGTCCCCGATAACTACTAAATGACAGCTCGACGGCCGCCAGCCTGATGGCCTCGTCGGGTTCAGCCGGGCGTTCTCCCTAGGTTCTTCGCTGGGAGGCGCTCACGGCACCCGCTCAAGTGCCGTTCACGACGGCCGGGTCGACCAGCATTGGGGCCCGCAGCGACGTCAGTTGAGCGAGGATCGCGATGGCGATTTCTGCGGGCGTCTTACTGCCAATAGAAAGCCCGACCGGGCCATGCAGGCGATCGATCTCGGCATCAGTCAGGTCAAGCAGCTTCAGGCGTTCGCGCCGCTTGGCCGAAGTGCGCGTCGAGCCCATGGCACCAACAAAGTAGGCCTCGGTTTTCAGGGCTTCCATCAGCCCCATGTCATCTATCCGTGGATCGTGCGTCAGGGCAACGATTGCGGTGGCTGGGTCACTGCCGTAGGCCTTCACCGCGTCATCAGGCATATCGTTGACGAGTTGGACACCTTCGACGGGCCACTGTTCGATCAGCTCAGGTCGCGGATCGCAGACAATGACGTGGTAATCGAGCATCTGCGCCATCTGCGCAAGATATTGTGACACCTGGCCAGCGCCAATCAGAAACAATTGGAACCTCGGCCCATACACCTGCTTCAGCTGCTTGCCGGTGGTATCCAGGTCTGCAAAAGTACCGACAAACTCGAGGTGTTTGAAGCGCTCACAAGCTTCAACGGTGAAATCGCCAGCCCCAAGATCAACGCTGCGGCTGATACAGGCTCGGTCTTCGAGCCGCCCGGTGATTGCCTGCAATGCTTCCAGATGTTTTGTGTCCGGGAAAGGTTCGATAACGATGTGGAGCTGACCGCCGCAGGGCAGTTGAAAGCGTTCGACTTCTTCCTGCGTTGCGCCATAAATCAGCAGCTGGGGTTTGTCGGTCGTGAGCCGGCCCTGCTGCAGTCGTTCAAGCAGATCTTCCTCAATGCAGCCGCCAGACAAAGAGCCAGCGACTTCACCGCCATCATTACAGCAGAGCAGAGAACCGATCGGTCGCGGCGACGAACCCCAAGTCTTGACCACTGTACAGAGCCACGCCATCCGACCGGACTTCACCCAGTCGGTCAGCTGCGACAGCACCTGGAGATCTGCGTACTCCATCATTAATCACGATCCTCGTGGCCATGCGACTTACCCTGTCGGGAGCTCACATGTCTGTTTGTTACCGAAAACTATACGGCTTTGCCGCGTGCGAGGATTATACAGCAACGGCTGGCGCACAACCGCCCTGCGCTCAACCCGCGAAACCTTGCAAAGATACATCGTTAAATCACGTATCATCCTGCTTAAATCACCGCCAAGAGACTCGATATGGCATCTGCAGATCATTTCTACTTCACCAATTCATCGGATCACGACGCCTGGCTCGACAGTCGCAAGGAAGACATTCTCGAACCCGAATTGCCCATCATTGATGCCCATCATCACCTCTGGATGCGACAGCCACCCCCCTACCTGTTTCGCGAGTATCTGGCCGATGTTGCTTCCGGGCACAATGTCGTCGCCTCCGTCTTCGCCGAATGCCACTCCATGTACAGACGCACGGGGCCCGAGGCGTTTCGCCCTGTGGGTGAATCTGAATTTGTTGCCGGTATTGCGGCAATGAGTGAGAGCGGCCTGTTCGGTCCAGCTCAGATTTGCAAAGTGATGTTTGGCGCCGCTGATCTGACTCTAGGCTCAGAGGTGCAGCAGGTCCTTGAAGCTCACGAAGTAGCAAGCGGCGGCCGATTTCGCGGTGTCCGGGCTGAAGCAGCGTGGCACCCGGGCGTCGCCGGCCCCATGGACAGGCCCGGTTATCTGAAAGAACCTGCCGTCAGGCAAGCCATCGACTGTCTGATGCGAAGAGGTCACAGCCTCGACATCTGGGTGTTTCATCCGCAGCTGCAGGAAGTCATCGAACTCGCCAGGGATTTCCCCGGCCTCACCATCATCCTGAACCATTTCGGCGTGCCTATTCTAGGCGGCCCTTTCAAAGGCAAAGCGGATGAAGTCTTCGCTGACTGGCGCCGCGATATCGAGGCAATGGGCGAACTGGAGAATGTCTACTTCAAGCTCGGCGCACTGCCAATGCGCAGAGCGGATCGTTCCGACCCTGACCTGCCTCCCTCATCAGACGACATCGCGTCGGCCTGGCAACGCTGGACCGAGGTCGCTATTAGTTCGTTCAGCCCGTCGCGTTGCATGTTCGAAAGCAACTTCCCGGTCGACAAGCGTCACTACAGCTACCCGGTGCTATGGAATGCCTGCAAGAAACTCGCAGCCCCTTACAGCGAAGATGAAAAGCGGGAGCTGATGGCGGGTGCTGCGCAGCGAGCCTACCGCATCTCGCTGGACACCGGGGCATAAGTCTCACTGAGGCCGCATCCGGCATTGAATTCTCCAGCGGCAGCCTCTATAGTGACGCCGATTGCTGCACTGCAACATAACGCGACATGCTCATGCCACAACGCCGCCGAAGAAATCCATTGCTGCTCTGGGAGCTGCCCCGCGCTGCCCTCGAGCTCGCTTCGATTCCCCTGGCAACACCGGCATTGATAACGGTACCCTGGGGCGACAACCACCCCGTACTCGTGATCCCTGGCTTCCTCGGGCATGACGACCATACACGCTGCCTGCGCGGCTTCCTAGAGAGCCGGGGCTACCAGGTCCACGGCTGGGAGTTGGGCAGGAACATGGGCCTGCACCGGGTCGGTGGTCTCGACACTCTGCTTGCTCGGCTCGACGACATCTACCAGGCCAACAACCAGACGCGGGTTTCGATTGTCGGCTGGAGCCTGGGTGGTGTTTTCGCCAGGCGCCTGGCAAGAGCAAGGCCGGAACAGGTGCGCCAGACCATTTCACTGGGATCACCTATTGGCAGAATCAACGACCCCGAGGCGTACACCCAGACCGTTTACGAGCGCATTGGCGATGAGGTCGCGCCGAAGCAGGTCATTGATCAGTACCTGATGGAAAACCTGCAGCCCTGCAGCGTGCCTGCGACAGCCATCTACAGCCGCAGTGACGCCATCGTCTCGCACCACATCGCGAAAGAGCCTGAGTCAGATATCACCGAGAACCTGGAAGTGATTAGCAGCCATGTCGGGCTGGTGGTGAACCCCCAGGTGTTCTACCTCGTTGGCCGAAAGCTCGCCCACCCCGAGAACAACTGGCGCAAACTGCGTCCCCTTATGGGATCGTTGCTCAAAGTTTGACGAGTCCCTGTAACTCTTCCGGGGACATTAACCGAATCGCCACCTGTGGCAGCTGGAACCAGGCAGTGGGCTCCTGCGCTGTTTGAACGTAATCAGCCACGCCCGGGTAATTCGCTATCCGCTGAATGTAATCCTCGAGCATCGCGTAATCAGCAAAACGTTCGCGTGAAAACGCCTTGTACCAGTTACACAGTACGTTGAAGGCATGCAGATCTGCCACGGTCAGGTCAGGGCCAACCATGTACCCACTCTGTGCCGCATTGCTCTCCAGATAATTCTGAAAACCGCGCAGGTGATTGTCGTATCCATTGCTGACAAGGCCCCATTGTGACTTCCCCATGAAGGCATCGAGGCGCGCAGCAACAACCTCGTCACTCACACCACGCCTGACCATAATCTGCAACATACCGTTGAAATGAAACAACGCATCGTAGGCATGATTAACCACTTCGAGTACTGCGTACTTTTCGATTTCGCCCTGACCGAGCATCCCGTTTCTTTCCGCCAGGTACTGCAGGATAGGCAGGCTCTGCGAGATTCTGATGTGCTGATCAACATAGAGCGGTACATGATCATTGGTGAAAGACCGTTTGAGCACCTGTTCCCCTGCCGCATCGCGATAGTTCCACTGCTGCACAGAAATCTGGATCAGCTCGTAATCCACCTGTTGCAAATGCAGCAGGCAACGGATCGGCCAGGCAATACCGATGATGTCGAAGTAAACCAGCGTCGGTCGGGTCACGGTGGTCGGTGCAAGCGCAAGAATTCGCTGTCGCAGGGCTTCGATTTCTTCCGACATGGTTTTCCCTCGATTAAGCCTCAGGTTTTTGTTGTAATGCCCGCAGAAAAACGGGCAGGAAAAGTAAACCATCATGAGCGATCTGGAACAATTTAGACGGGAAACACGCGCCTGGCTCGAGGCGAACTGCCCGCCCGGCGCAAGAGGACCTGGCTACGTACCGATTGGCAGTACCAGGATTCCGCTCGAACCTGATACTCAGCTCTGGCTCGAACGCATGGTCGAGAAAGGCTGGACGACACCGACCTGGCCGAAAGAATACGGTGGCGCCGGCCTCGACAAAGATGAATACAAGATTCTGATCGAAGAGCTGCAGCGCACAGGTGCCCGCGCCCCGCTGACCGGTCGTGCCGTCAACTACATCGGCCCCACTATTCTCGAATTCGGCACTGATGAGCAAAAAGCCCGCTGGCTGCCACTGTGCAGCGGCGGCAAGGGTGCCTGGGCCATGGGTTACTCCGAGCCAGGCGCCGGCTCTGATCTCGCCAACCTCAGTACCCGCGCCGTCAAAGACGGTGACAACTGGATCATCAACGGTTCAAAAATCTGGACGTCCGATGCGACGAACTGCGACTACATCTTCATTCTCTGCCGCACCTCGCCCGATAAACCCAAGCACCAGGGCATCAGCCTGATCCTGGTCGACATGCACCAGCCCGGCGTCAAGGTGTCTCCGATTCAGCTGATTTCCGGAGAGTCTGATTTTTGCGAAACCTTTTTTGACAACGCCATTGCGCCGGTCGACGACCTGATTGGCGGTGTCGACAATGGCTGGACGGTTGGCAAGCGCCTGTTGCAGTTTGAACGTTCAACCCACGCCGGCATTAACACATCCGGTTCCGAGGGTGGCCGCGACCGCAGCGACGCTGTGCAGGATCTGGTCCTGCAACACCAGGGGAATGAGGATGGCACCGTGTCTGACACGGATATCCGCGAGTGGCTCACCCGCTACCGCATGGAGAGGCAGTCCATCGAAATCACGCGCCAGCGAGTCGTCGCCGAGACCAAGGCCCATGCCCCGGGTTTCGCCAGTTCCGCCGTCAAGCTCAGCAATGCGCTTAACGTCCAGGATGGCGATGAACTCATCATGGCCGCTATGGGCACGCAAGGATATGAATGGCAGCCGGAGGGCAGCCGCCAAAGCAATACTGCCATGAAACGCTGGCTTTACCAGAAGAGCCTGACCATCGCTGGTGGCACCAAAGAGGTGCAGATGAATATTATTGCCAAACGCGTCCTCGGCCTGCCGGACTGATCCAAAAGCCCGCGCGGGCACCTACCTGTCTCCCTCTCATTTTGACAACGCGATCAGGCGAGAATTGAGCTTGCGTGCGGCTTCCGTGGGATATATATTGATTATGTTATAACCATATACTAAAAAGTTATATGATCTTCGCCCTGCCAGGTGCACTCATTGTTGGACTCAGCCTCGGCCTCCTCGGTTCGGGCGGTTCGATCCTGACTGTACCGATCCTGGTCTATATCCTCGGGCAGGACGAGAAAGTCGCCATCGCCAGCTCACTCGCCATCGTCGCCCTGATATCTGCCGTCGGCGTCATTCCTTTCATTCAGGAACGTCTCGTCCAGTGGCGCACAGCCCTCATCTTTGGGGCGCCCGGTATCGTCGGCACTTATGCGGGTGCAGCGGTCTCCGCCTATGTTTCTGGCAATGTCCAGATGCTGGTGTTCGCCGTCGTCATGTTTGGCGCCGCCTATTTCATGCTGAAGCCCGGCAAGCCGAAGGCCTGTGAGAAAGACCCCAGCCTGCACCTCATCAGTGCTGAAGGGTTTGTCGTCGGTGCGGTCACCGGGTTCGTCGGCGTCGGCGGCGGTTTTCTGATTGTACCGGCACTGGTACTGCTGACAGGCCTGACCATGCAGCAGGCTGTGGCGACGAGCCTCGTTATCATTACCGCCAAGTCAGTCGCAGGCTTCGCCAAGTACGTCGAGATTGTTGGCAACCTGAACCTCAACATCGATTATGGCGTCATCGTTTTCTTTGCTGTCGCGGGCATCGCCGGCAGCCTTGTCGGTGGACGCATCGCCTGTCGACTGCCGCAAGACAAACTGAAGACAGGTTTCGGTGTCTTCCTCGTTGCGATGGCTGTGTTCATCCTGACTCAGTCGGCACCTGGCCTGATCACCTGAAACCTGATGCCCCGGGGCAGAGCACGTTAAGACTCGCCTTTGCTCTTATGCTGACTCCGCTTCAACCATCTAGATTTAGCCCAGGCCCAGACTTTCGAACGCACTCATCAATTCTTCGTGGCGCCTGTCGATGTCCTGCTTAATGTGCGGCTGCGTCGGGATGTAGAACAAACCCGCCCTCATGCCTCGCAAAGCGATCGCCGCGCATTCAGCTGTTGTGATCACGCGCTGACGCAGCAGCGACTCTACCTGGCGACTGAACTGAGGCCTCACCGCCGGATGATCAGGATCTTCATCCAGCATCTGAAAAGCACCCGCGACTCCTTCGGTGAGCACCGGGCCAGGCATCAACAGACTGACAGAAACCTGGGTGCCCGCAAGATCTGCACGCAACCATTCTGCCATGATCAACATGGCATGCTTGGTCGCCCCGTAGAACGCGAAACCAAGATCCTCATTGCCCGCAGGCAAACCTACAGAGTGCTCAGAGCCTGTAAACATGACATGCCCGGGACGGTCTTCTTGAATCATTCGGGGAATGCACCGCTGCGCCACATGAAGGCTGGATTCAAAGTTGGTCGCAAACAGGGCATGCACCTCCGCCAGCGGAGCTTCCAGCACGCGCTCGCTGCCGCCCGCGCCTGCATTGCTGAAAACAACGTCAGGGGAACCTTCTTTCGCCCAGATATCATCAAGCATGTGATCGATGGCTTCGGGTTCTCTCGCATCGCAGGGGATGGCCCGCACAGCACCCAACCCAGATAGTTCCGCCACCGCAGCCTCGCCGGTCTCAGCATGCAGGCTGGTGATGATGACTTTCGCGCCCTCTTGCAGGCAGGCACGGGCAAGCCCTTTGCCGATACCCCGGGCACCCCCGGTAACAAGTACGGTCTTATTCTCGAGTGATTCAAAACTCATCAGCGGCCTCCTCTATTGCCAAAAAAGATATCATGAAACTCATCACGCGAATTCACCCTTGGGAAAGGTTCAGCAGGCACAGGCTTCCCCAGGAACTCACACAGTGGTGCCCAGCCCTCACTCACGTCGTAAACCAGCAGGCGGTCGGCATCGATGGAGGCAATCACCTCCGCGGTGTGGCGCCGAAACATCTCGGCACCGTGCACCGGGTCGTCGATGTTGCCGTTTAAAGCGCCCTTCACCACCAGCTCAGCACCCAGGTTTCGATTACCCGGGTCCGTAAGGCGCGGGCGGATGACATTCAACGTCGTGGCAGACATGCTCTCAAACCAGGCCCCAGGATCCCTGACAGTCAGCAACACCTTTGCCTCAGGGTAATAATCAGCGAGCTGCTGGTAGAAGTGGCAGGCCGGCCAGTCGACACAGGCATCGAAGCCTTCGAACAGTTCATCCCAGTTCACCGCCGGATTGTCGATGGCATCAAGCCACTTGTGAGCCTCACCGGGCTTGTTGATCACTTCGATCATGTGATGGCAGCGGTTATAACCCAGGGTTTCGAGTGCGGACTTGAGTGACAGCGTGCCGGTACGACCGTAGCCGGCGCCTATTATCTTCAGAGACATGATTGCCTGCCTTCATCAAACACCATGGTCCGAAACTTAGCATGATCACGAGCGCAGACGCGATCGATACAACCCATGCTTTACATCAAACCACCGTGGATGAATACTCTATGAGATGACGATTTCACTCGGCATAGTGCCTGAAACTACGACCGTTGCAGACAATGCAGCGCAGCTCGTGCGCCGAGACGGGGCCGCCATCTTCGCGCCCGTCGGCAATTCTGCAGACGACGCCGTCGCTCTTGGCTACACCATTTTCGGCGACACCGTCCGATCCATTCCAGAGGCTGCGCGTGTCTTTGTCGGCGGTGAGATGGACCGATACGAGCAGCCTGATCATCACATGCCGCTCAAACCCCACACAGACGGCTTTGCCTACGGCGATCTTTTCCCTGACTACATCATGCTGATCTGTGTGAATGCATCACCGGTCGGCGGTGAAAGCTTTCTGGTCGACAGCTACGCTGTCCTGGATCAGCTTGCCGCGGACAATCCCTCGCTCGCCAAAGACCTGGAGCATGTCGTGGTTGACCAGACCGAGGAAGACATGCAGGTCTCGCAGTCACCCATCGTGCAGTACAACGCCTCGGGTCGAAAACTGCTGCGGCGAAACTTCAGCCAGCGTCCCCTGCCAACCAGCCAGCGACCGGAAGAAGATCAGGCGATGATTGATACCTGGGTGAACGCCGTCGACGCGGCTGGTGACGTTGTACCACGATTCAAAGTTGAATCCGGTCAGGCGCTGATCATCGACAATTACCGGATGCTGCATGCGCGGGAAGGATATGAAGATTTAAACCGTATGATGTGGCGCGTCTGGGTCTGGACCAACGAAGCGCTAGGTGTACCGGAGGTGCCGCTGCATTCAGACAGCCGATATGCGCAGAGGTAGGCCGCGCGCGGCAGAACAGGGTCGTTAAACTACGGGGCTTAAGCCCGAATTAACCGTCCGGGCCGGGCCCCGGTGTCCTGATCGTGGTCACGGGTCCGTACACCATCGATCAGCGTCGCAATGTACCCAGTCGCCCCCTGCATCAGCCTGACACCACCTGCCGGCAGATCCTGCCTGATGGCCAGTTCACCTAATCGCAGATTGTCGTAATCAATCACGTTAACGTCAGCTTTCATGCCCGGTGCTATCAAACCTCGATCATCAAACCCGAAGAGTTGCGCATTCTTTCGGGTAGCGCGATGGATCACGTAAGAGAGTGGCAGTGTTTCGCCTCGGCGGCGGTCCCTCGTCCAGTAAGAAAGTTGGTACGTCGGGTTGACCGCATCGAAGATCAGCGACACATGGGCACCCGCATCAGACAGGCCGGTGACAGTGGCATCATCCAGTTGCATCTGCCGGACCGCATCCAGGCTGTAGTCGGTGTAGTTCGTGAAAAACATGATCGCCAACCGGTCCGGCGCGCCCATCAGGTGGTCGTAGAGCAGCGCCTCTGGGGCGATATTTTGCTCCGATGCGATGGCAGCGAAAGACTCTTCCCTGCCAGGTTCATAGGTGCTCTGGCTATCGAGCATGAACGTCTGTTCGAAGTTGAGATCCAGGTGCGCAACACCGTACTCCATGGATCCCATGGCCACGCCATCAATCTCATTTTCTTCCGCAAGGATGGCGCGGCGCACCTCAGGTTTTCTCAGCTCGACAAGCCGGTCGTCTACAGGCAGAGACCGGAGGCGCTGGAAGGTCGGCTTCAGCATCCACGGATGGTAGGTCAACGGCCCAAACACAAGACCTGTGGGTCGGCTGCCAACCTGCGGGTATACCTTTGCACCCTTTGTGTTGGCCTGCCTGACCTGATCGATGGCTTGACGCCATTTGTCAGCCCAGTCATCAATCTGGAACAGTGTAAACGTAGCCGGTCGACCGCTTTCCCTGCTGACCCGTGCAATCAGGTCGATTTCCTGTTCGAGTGATGCATGCTCTTCGAAGCCCTCTCGGCCGGGGCCCAGTGTGCTCGAAGGGATAATCTGGAACAGACCCTTGCGAGCGCGCTTCAATGCCTGCGCTATCACCATCACTTCCGTGTCATTGGCGAACGTGCCGGGCACAGGCTCCCCCTGAATTGAGCGATGCCCCAGTATTCGCGATGTCGAGAAACCAACAGCACCAGCCCGCAGTGCTTCTTCAACAATCTTACCCATTTTCGCCAGATCGCCCGCAGTCGCAGCCTGGTTGGTGCGGCCCTTTTCGCCCATGACGAAATTACGTACCGCTCCATGGGCGATCAGCGAACTGATGTTAACGGCATATTCGCGTGAGGCGAGGAAGTCCAGATACTCTGGATACGATTGCCAGGCGCCCCATGGCATACCTTCATGTAACGCCGTACCGGGAATGTCCTCGACGCCTTCCATCAGGTCTATCAGGTCCTGTTCACCGCCACCGGCAACCGGTGCAAAGCCAACACCACAGTTACCCATCACGATCGTACCGACACCGTGGCTGGAAGAGGGGTTCATCTCCGAGTCCCAGGTCACCTGGCCATCATAGTGCGTATGAATATCCACCCAGGCGGGGGTGACGATCGTACCATCGGCATCAAGGGTTTCACGCGCCTGCCCCGACACGTCACCCACCGCGTCGATCCGACCGGCCGTGATCGCGATGTCACCCTGAACGGGTTCACCACCGCTGCCATCGTAAATTGTGCCGTTTTTGATGATCGTGTCGTACATGCGCTTTCGAGTTACTTTCGAATCACCTGCACAGGCAGGTAAGTGTACCCATTCACAAACGATGAAAACGTGCGTGTCGGCTCATCCTGGACGACGATGCGTTCGAACCGCGGCAGAATTTCTTCCCAGAGAATCCTTAGCTGCAGTTCAGCCAGTCGATTGCCCATGCAGCGATGGATACCGAAACCAAATGACAAATGCTGGCGAGAGTTGAGTCGCTCGATGTCCAGGTCATTGGCATTCTCAAAGACGTCTTCATCGCGGTTGCCTGAGGCATACCACATGAGGATCTGGTCATCTTTCTTGATCTGCTTGCCACCAATCTCGCAATCCGCATTCGCGGTTCTGCGCATATAGGCCAGCGGCGTCTGCCAGCGGATCAGTTCCGAGACCATCTTCGGGATCAGCGCCGGAT
>Ga0255759_10003864_pt1 | contig 13043 bp, 8 predicted proteins | sample 101ome_20_FD_179959 | JGI IMG/M metagenome (GOLD analysis project Ga0255759, IMG submission 179959) | Coastal salt marsh microbial communities from the Groves Creek Marsh, Skidaway Island, Georgia - 101404AT metaG (version 2) | ecosystem: Environmental > Aquatic > Marine > Intertidal zone > Salt...
TAAATAATATATTACTTTCAATAGCATTAATATCTTTTTGAAATTCATATAGTATTTCATAATATTTTGGTATTAAATTTGGATATAAATTATCTTTAATAATATATTTATATACTAATGTATTAATGTATCCTATTTCTGCACTGAGCTCATCAAGTTCTCCAAAAAATTTAATAATTATATTATTTTTTGATACCTTAGTTCCATTACTTAAAAATGTTGTTCCTTCTAGGATTCTTGTATTCATTTTTTAATATTGTTAATTTATTTTTATATAAAAATAAAAAAAATGATATTAATATATTAGAATTATATTAACTAATGTCTTTATCTTATAAAGCAAATCATATTGAAGATGTTTCTAAAACAAACGAGTCACTTAGTAAAAATAAAATATCTAAACCAATTATGACTGTTTATGAATTTGATAAAATCATTGGAATGCGAACTCAACAATTATCATCAGGTGCTACACCTTTTATAAATGGTGTTAAAAATGTATCTAGTAATATGGAGTTGAGACAAGTTGCACTTGAAGAATTAAAGCAGGGGAGATTACCTTTTATAATTGAAAGAGATTTACCAAATAAAAAAAAAGAATATTATAGGGTAAAAGATTTAGATTTAGTAGCTGTTAGAGATCGTATGAGATAATATTATAAAATAATACTTAATAGCATTAATTTTGAGTACATAATTTTGAAAATCTTTTAAATTTTAAATTTTTATAAAAGTTTATAGAAAATTAAAATTATGTACTCATACTTAAATTATTAATTTAAGTAATCTTGTAATATTAAAGATAAAGTACAGGTTGATGTTAGGCCATTTATTAGAGCCATTAATCCAAATATCATTAAAACAACTAATGGTATAACATTAGCATTCTTATACTTATTCATTTCCATATATGTTAAACCGCCAAGTATTAGTATTAATAGTCCTAAGAATGTTTGAACTATACGCATTATGCTATAAAAATTAATTCCCGGCGTCCCTTCTACTTTTATGCGAAGTGTATCATTATTAATTTTAATTAGATTATCTTCATAATTTAAATTATTAAATTGCAAATCTTTACTTATTTTTATATTTGCATCATCAGCAAAATATTTATCTTTTATATATTGAGAACGGCTTGCTGATCTACATACTATATAGATTTCATTGGCATATTCTAGATGTTTACGTATAGTATGTTCATTGAAACGAATCATATCCATTGGTATATTATAATATCCATAATATCTTGATGGAGCAAAATGCTTATTATATACCTCGTCACTCTTACGAATATCTATAAATATATATTTCATAATATTCCACTAATTATTATTAATATTTTTAATATAATTAAAACATTTTTCATTAGTTAATATAATACCAATAACTTTATTATTTATAATTCTATTGTATTTGAACCTACATGTGATTCAATTGATGTTATATCAAATAGTTGCTTATTACCTAATATGGCTATCGGGGAATGGGTATATATTGAAATTTTTGGTGCTTATACAATAGCAGAAGCAACTAATTTTAACGGATTTCAGCAAACTAGATGTGTATATTGTTACATATAATTTATAAAAATAAATTGGTTTACTCTCAGTGGGGCTCGAACCCACGACCACATGGTTAAAAGCCATGCGCTCTACCGACTGAGCTATGAGAGCTTGTGGAAGTAATTTACCTTCCGTATGTATTATATTAACTTAGTCTTTATATGTTTTATTAGTTATAAAAATTGATAAATAAAATGGAGTATATAATTTATACCAATGATAAATAACAATCGCCTCATTAATCTGATGATTATAATTTCAATGTTATATATTAATAACTACTTTATCATAGATATATTTAATTATTATATAGAAAGTATTGATATTGCTAAATTTATCATTAATAAAAAGAGTACATAATTTGATTTTTCTTAGAGATTTTATAAACTTTTTATAATTTTAACTTTTTAATTAATTATGTACTCATTTTTTAGACTTGGTTTTTTTGACTTTTTTGGGTTTACTACTTTTTTATATCTTCTATTATATGTATTTATTTTATTAGCATTTCAAACTCTGGAATATCTAAGATTTTTACACCTAATTCTGTCGCTTTATCTATTTTACTTGACTTCTCCGTCTTATTTTTAACTATTAAATAATCAGTTGATTTAGATATTGTTGTAACTACTTTACCACCATTTTCTACTATTATTTTTTCATATTCTTTATTTCTAAATCCAGAGAATATAAACTTTTTATCTTTGATATTAGCCTTTTCAGTCTTTTCAACAGATTTATCAACCTTTTCTTCAATACTCTTGCATTTAACACCAAGACTATCATAGAACTCATAAAATCTTGGTAGATTTTCTATAAATAATTTGGCACTTATTTCTGCAATTCCCTCTACTTTCATAAGGTCTTCAACAGATATTTTAAGGCTTTTCTCGCGATTTTCAGCATTATCTATTAATATACTAGGATATACATCTGTTATCATTTTAATCTTTTTATAACTAAATCCCCTTCCTAACATATTTGACGCATCCATTAAAACAAGACAATCTAACTCTTTAACTTTTTCAAGAGATTTCAAGATATTATCTGCACTTTTATCTTTGAAGCCCTCTATTTTTAACAAATCCTCTTTTTTGATTTTCAATATACTTTTGATATCATGAAATCCTGCATTATATATCTTGGTAATATTACCTGGCCCCATATTATCAACGTCTGCTGTTTTCATAAAATACACTATATTTTTGATATCAAAATCCGCATTTGTACCCTCGCCAATTTTAATAATATCTACATGCGTATCATTCCATTTATAATCCTTATCTAATTCACCTGGCATACTAGGTTTCCCATTTGCAGATGCTGTTAGTACAGATTGTATATGTGGAATAACATTTCCAGAACGTATAATAACAATTCTTGAACCGGGGCCAATATTATGCTTTTCAATGTATCCTGCATTGAAACCAGTAGCCTGTTTGATTTTAACATCATCTAATAAGATTTCATCAAACTTAACAATTGGTTTCATATATTTATCCTTAGATATATTCCATTCAACTTCTTTTACAATAACTTCAACTTGATCTAATGTATGTATTGATTTGAATGCAAATGAATGTTCAGGATTTTTTCCAAGTGCTATTTCATATACCTTACTTATATCAGAAATTACAATACCATCTATGACATAATTATTTTTTCTAGAATCTTCTAAGTTCTTAGATAAAATAGCTAGATTGATATCATCCATAACAATATTATTTACAACATTGAACTTCATCTTGACTAACTCGGGAAGTCCATTAGATAAATTAGGATAAACCATAGTATATGCTACGAAATCTATCATTTTCAATAAATCTTTATTTAAAATTTTAGAATTAATAGCACCACAAACAGTATTACGAGGATTTGATAAGGTTTCATCTTGTTTCTTTAATATTTCCCAATTATCTTTTGATATAATAAATTCACCACGCACAGCTAAATTATCTTGTATTTTAGGAAATCCACTAATATATTTATATAAATGAGATATATCTTGTCCTTCGCGACCATTACCACGTGTATATAATTTTATATTATCACCATTATAAACTATCATACCACTGACACCATCTAGTTTGTCACTAATTAAATAAGGACCTGGATATTTTTTCTTGTATTTTGTTATTTCACTTTCGCTATCTTTGATTTTATTTTGAGATCCCATGTAATAAGGCAATTCAACCTTATTGTCAACATCAGCACCAACTCTTTGTAGATAAGGATCTTTTGGATATTTTTTACGAATATAATCTTTTATAATATCATAAATATCGTCAGTTAATTTAGGTTGCCCAATGTTAAAGAAAGCATTATCTGCTTCTTTAAGAATATTTATGATATCTTTTTTTTTATTTGTTTTAATAAAATCCTGCGGTTTAGCATTTATAAAACTATAATCATAATCCATAATCCACTTTACTATTATATGTATATCATTTTTTATATAAAAAATGTATAATTTAATAGGAACGCGAAATGGCACACTTTAAGTATTTAATTCTATTTTTAATAAGATAAATACATCTTTTAATGTGTTTTGTCATATTACTATAATATTCGTCTGACCTATTTTTTTTTACTATAATTTTTTCATTTATATCAATATTACACATGGCATCTTCACGACAAAGACCTTTATGTTCATAAGAACTATAAATTATATAATACTTATTATGTTTTTTCTGCAACTTTCTATATTTATTTACACCCTTGAAGATTTAAAATGGCACAAAGTTCTGTAAAAAAATATTTTTATACAGTTTATTGCTTTGTGTCTTCAAGGCTTCCTAATGATTTTAGAAAGGTAAATTATGGTTGGATACATCGTGTAATGTATCTGATTGTTTGTTTCTACATAGATAGAATGGTCTTTTTAATCCATTTATATGATTAAAAGCTATTTTATAAATGTTTTTTGAACCATTAACATCTCTGTTCCATAATCCACAACCGCTCTTACAGCGTAATAGACCATGTACTAAAGAATTGTAGTCTTTCCAAGGTTTTGGGTTTTCTCTTACAAGAAACTTTTTACATTCTCCTCCTTCACAATTACAGCATTTGCAACTTGTCCTAAACTCATCTACCAAATATGTGTTATAACCTGACTTTCTAAATAAGGTTCTAATACCTTTACCTTTAATAGGTTCTTTATATTTCATATGCTTGCGTTGTTCGAAATCACCAAAACATACTACAACCTCATCAGGATTGCCAAATATTTTGTTGAACTTATTTAGCATTTTTTGTTCATGTCTTTTTCTATTGATATACCCATTTAGTTTCAGTTTTCTAAATATATATCTTTCGTAAAATTGAAATAATTTATAATTGATTTCATTTTTCTTTTTAATGTAATCTTTGTATTTATTGATATCCAAAGACTTTTTATTATATTGTGATAGTTCAGTTTCATAGTCTATAATAGACTTCCCATCAATTTGTTCGTTTTTGAACTCTAATATCAATTTATTATACTTCTTACTTTTAGTTTCTTTTCTTCTACTATCTTGTGTATATCTAAATGTAGTAGCATCTTTACAGCATCCATCAACACAATAAATAATATCACACTTTCCAGGGTCTATTGCAACTATCTTCTTATTTTGTAGATTAGTATAATCACTCAATTCATCAATATATTGTTCTTTTGATATACTGGTATTTTTAGGTTTTGAAAACTTATCTATCAAGTCATCTCTTATTAGCAATATAGAACAACTTACACCATCAGTTTCTATCATATGATGAAAAGAATAACCATCTCTCTTAAAGCATTTTCTCTGTGTTCTAAAGAAAAAGTCCCATATCTCTGCTTTCTTTTTCTTAAGATTACCTTTTGTTAAATAGCCTTCTTTTTTACCTTGTTCTTTCCTCAAGAGTAGATTTACTATTGTTGTACTATCAAGAGTAATGTGTTTAGGTATGATATCTGACCTTAAAGGAAAAACATTATTGATACTAAATCCCTCTTGTTCTATGTACTTCATCATATAAATCATACAAGGAAGATAATCAAACTGATTACAATGTATGTCATAGTGAATACTATTTTTAGCAAATGTCTTATTAGGTATGATATATTGTTTTACATTATTAATCCAATTGTGATACTTGTGATGTGATTTATAATCATTTATTTCAACATTTAGGATATCATTCTTGATTTTTCTCAATTGAGAACATAACTTATTTATTCTATTATCTTTTTCCTTTTTGGTAAAATTAAGTCTTCTTATTTTATCAATGATGTATTTTTTCTTCCAACATACATTAACAAAACGCTCTACATATTCTACATAATGTAATTGAATATTGTTTTTATACATAGTTATGATATCATCTGCCAAATAGTCCAAAATTGTATTCATATGAGTGTATGTAAGTTTATCATCTTGTCTTAATGGTTCATAATGTTCTTCATAAAATGATTGAAGTTTATCTTTCAATTCTTTTGTTTCATTAGGAGGTGGTCTTCCTGAACCACTCTTAACACATACAATCTTTAGACAATTAACTACAAAAGAATGGTCTATTTCTGGTATTATGTTATGATTATTATAATAGTCTAATAAATACAACTTCATAAACATCAATCCATGTATTACAATCTTATGCGCTCTCATAACAGCATCATTAATTTTAGGTAAATTGATTTCAGGATGTTTAAGAACATATTTAATAGGCACTTTGACACCCTTAAAGAAATCAGGAGGTTTCTCTTTAATGTTATTCATCTATTATAAGAATGATAAAATATATTTTTAGTGTTTTCGTGTCCTATATAATATTATAGTGTAATCTTTATATAGATTTTTGGGAAAACATTTAGTTTTAAAGTTTCAATGTTTTGTGATTAAAAGTTTCATTTACATACTCTGATATATTATCTTTTGTTATGTTATTATAAATATTAGATTTACTTGATTCAAACATAATATTATATTCCGTTTGGTCTCCGCATATTAGAATCCTATCACATAGTTGCATATTGGTTACATCAATATAATGATGTATATTTTCTGTTTTTATACTATATACATACTCAAACATACATCTTCCATCTTTTCCAAAAAATTCTGGGTAATTTAGTTTTATACTATTAATTGATGTAAAATCTAAAATGACATCCTTGAATGTCATCAAATCCATAACTTCTATACCATAATAGTCTTTCAATCTATAATTTTTATCAATTGCTTCCTTCAAATTGTTGCTAAATACTTTAATCATATTATACCTTCTATCTACGATTTCTAATATCATCTTCTTTTGTAAATCAATATCACCTATTAATAAAGAAAATGATACATTTTTGCATTTAGCATATTTATTCACATATTCATCAAATGTATGAAAACAATTAACTGGAAAATGTTTTTTTATCTTTTTCTTGTTTTGATTATATTCAATATTAGATAATATATGTCTTAATGCTGTATATTTCACAATATATTCATTAATAATGTTTTGACATAATTTATATTTCATTCTACATTTAGTCTTATATAATTCTCCTGTAATCATAGTTATATGATAATATAGTTTCTTTATACTATTATTTTTCAAATATGTAGTAATATTGCTTTGTGAAATCTTCCCAACTTTGTCTAATTTCAAGTTCTCGCATAATGCATTTATTAGACTTATAATTTTGAGTTTGAGTAACCAACCATCTTCCTAATTGTTGAATATGTTTATTCTTATCTGTTGATGATGGTCTTTTCTTATAGTTTATTATATAATTACTTGATTGTTGCAAATAATCATACCATATGTCTTTATTAGATTTAAAGAACAATGGATACGTATTCATAAAATCTAACCATTTATTTCTAATTACAGGGTCTTTCATAATGTCTCTATGTTTCTCAAAATTTGTCTTTTGAGTACTTACCCAACCTCCTAATTGCTGTATGTTAATATCACTATCTATTTGTGATGGTAATTTATTATGTGTTTTTATATATTGTTCCAGATTACACAAATTATCATTCCAAATTTCATGAAATGTCATGAAGATTTTTTTGTTATTTTGTATGAAGGATTCCCATAATTTCTTAATCTCATTATTTTTCATTATCCCGGTATTTGGATAGGTCTTTTTTTGCGTATATATCCATATTTTAAGAGTTTTAATATTGTTATTTGTATCTTTCTTTGATGGTAATTTATTGTATTGTTTGATGTATTCATCTACCTTATGTAGGTTTTCTATCCATTGTTCTTCTTGTGTCATAAATAATATTTTATGTTTCTCTATAAAGTTTCTCCATAATTGTTTGATATCTTCATTTAACATTATATTTTGTTGAAATTTATAATTTTGTTTTTGATTTCTTAACCACATAGCAAGTTTTTGTATTTCCTTATTTTTATCAGTTGACAATGGTAATTTATTATGTTTTGCAATATAGTCTTCAACTGTTTCTATATGATTTTTCCAAATCTCATCATGAGTCATAAATAGATTTTTGAATTCTTCTTTGAATTTTATCCATTTTTCTTTCAGACAATGAATTTTCATAAAACCTTTATTATTTTTGAAATTTTTATTCTGTGTTCCTAACCATTGTGCTAATATCTTATCTTGATTGTTATTATCACTATCAGATGGTAATTTATTATGTTTTTGAATATACAGTTTAATATTTTCAAATTTATCTAACCATATATCTTCTCTTGTTTTAATTATTGAAAATGATTGTAGAAAGTCCTCCCAAACCTTTCTTGTTTCATAATCCTTCATGTTCTCAATTTGTAATTTATAATTTTTCTTTTGTATGCTTAACCATCTACCAAGTCTTTGAATATTTTTATCTTCATCTATAGTTGATGGTTCTTTATTATATTTTTCAATATATTGCTTTAATTGATCTAAATTTTCATCCCAAATTTCTTCACTTGACATAAACAGTATATAATTGTCTTTAATAAAGGTTTCCCAAGTATTTCTGATTTTTTCATTTTTCATAATTTGTAATTTATTTTTATATTTATGTTTTTGAGTTCCTACCCATCTACATAATGTTTGTATATATGGATCTTCATCTAATATTGAAGGTAATTTATTGTTATCACAAATATAGTTTTTTACACATTCTAACATATCATACCATTGTTCTTCATTTGTTCTAAATAGATGTGAATAATTTTTCATAAATATTTCCCATTTATTTATATATATTATATTTCTAAACATATGTATATGTTTTTTATAATATTTATGTTGATGTGATATCCAATTTCTTAATTGCTTAACCATAACATTTTTATCTGTAGATAATGGCAACTTCCCATTCTCCTTAATATATTCTTCTACCATTTCAAGCTTTTCTTCCCAACTCATCACTTTGAACTCTTTTACACCAACAATACAATTACTCAATAATACTTTATCATTCTCTACTAATTCTATTTCTTTATCTTCTTTACTATGATAGAAATCTACAGCATTTACTTTAATTTTGTCCTTAAACATAATATCATATTCTTTGATTGATGATAATGTCTCTAAAATCTCATCATATTCTTCACACCAGATATAGATATTAGCAACTTTATAAGGATTATTCGTATCTGTTCTGGTTGCTCTGCTAATTCTTTGTATAGTAGTTATTTTATTTTTAGGAGCATAACTGATGTAGATACTATCACATGATGGTATATCAATACATTCATTTAATATCCTAATATTGAATAGAAGTTGTATTTTATCATTATTTTTAGCAAAGCATTCTAATGTATGCTTTCGTTTCTTCTCACTATCTTCACAACTAATGCTATTCACATCAATATCCATAATGTAAAACTCATTCAAAGTCTTCATACATTCCATCATACTCTTCATATCTTCTGTATCTTTACAATAGACTATACACTTTCTTGAACCATTATTTGCTATACAGGAATTTAAGAACTTACATCTATTCTTTATTTGATTATCAATCTCATAAATAGAAAGTTCCTTATCAAGTTCCTCATTATTTTCGTGTATAGAAGGCAACCATATTTTATAATCTGTTATATATCTATTAGCAATAGCATCTGTAAATGTCATTTGATATACAACATCTCCAAATAACCATTCCATATCAAATGCTTCATCATCATATTCAATATCATAAATCCTTGGAGTTGCTGACATAAACAATATTTTGTGGTTTGACATCAATAACTTAAATATATGATTTTCATCATCTGATATATTTGCCTTTGAAAGATTATGAAACTCATCTACTACAAATAAAGCATCTTGAAATAAATCTAAACATTCTGAAATCAAGTCCATAGAATTGTAAGTGCAACTAATAAGAAGTTTATTCTTATTTTTGATGATATCTTTGATGTTTTCTATATCTCTATTACCATCTGTATCAACTAACAAAGTATTATTTTTATCATACCCATATTCAATAAACCTATTTAAGTTTTGACTTGCAAATTCCCTTAATGGTGATAAGATAATGATATGACTATAATCAGATGATATCATATAACTTGTATATGTCTTACCACAACCACAAGGAAGAGATAAGATGCCTCTATTGTTGCTTTGGAAATGTTCTTTGAATTTAGCAACTGCTTCAATCTGATATGAATATGGTATTATTTCAGTCTTTGTAATTTCTTGATTTTTTGTATCTTCATAAGGCAACTTAACGAAGTAAATTTTATTGTCATCCGAAACTTCTAATAACTTATCTATATTAGTACTACAATCAATATTTACAACATAAGAACTTAATTTTGCTGTATATCTAATGTTTCTTGATAGACAGTTTGTATAGTAAATAAATGTAGGAACATTTTTCAAGAAATTACTCCTCATCATAATACCTGATATGTCTTCTACACATAAACCATTTGCATAACCATTTTTACATTGGACTATAGAACAATTATCACCATTTATTTGTATCACATCAATACCAATATCTTTATGACAATGTAAATATCCTTCTTTTATGTCTTTTCTTATAAGTCTCATATCATTATGAGAATGAATTAAGGCATTTTCTATCAATATGTTTTCAGGACATTCATTCCATAGGTAAGCATTCCTACCAATCTTTTGTATAATGAAGTCCTTAACAAACCTTTCATATAATAGACCCTTTTCTTGGTTATTCATATTGATATATGTATTTTATACTAATATAATCAATTTTTTATATCTACCCTACGTATGAAATAATATCGTTTTGTTCTTATATTTTTAGGTTCTGCTTTGATGGTGTATTCAGTACTCAATATTTGATATTCATTTTTCAATAAATGTCTAATTATAGATACATATGGTCTTTTAATTTTATCAGGATATGAAATTGCTGTTATAGTACTCATAGAAAAATAATTATGTATTCTTGGTAATAATTGCATTATTTTGTCTTGTAATTCTTTATCTTGGTCTATTTCATACAATATAAGACAATTGGTTTCTTTCAAGTTCAACAATTCTATTAATTCTTCTCTTATTTGTTTTTGTTGTTCTGGATACAATTCAGTTTTCAATCTCATTATGATGGTAATGTCTTATAATATATATGATATATTCTTATGTTGTTTTATATGTTTTAGGTTTTCTATATCTTGTTGATAATTTTCTTGTGTATTTTCTCAAACCTTCCTTATTGTAAGCATTATTAAAATAGTTTTTATAATTCTCTTTTCTTACCATCTTAATAGCATTCTTAATTTCTTCATTTAATTCATCATACTTTAGCACTTTCTTATTCAATTTCAGATAATGTTTTATTTGATTAAAGTAATTTTCTATAGGAGCATTTGTTATTGGTGTATAGCAAATTGAAAATAAATATTTATTACCACTATTGATAATAGCATCTTTTACAAACTGATTATTATGACTTCCAGCATTATCTAATATAATGAGATAGTCTTTGTATTTACTAAATACATATTCTTGTAAGAAATCCACAAATCTTTCTTTTGTCATACCACCTTGTTGGTATAATTTAGAACCTACACATCCTGAATTATTAATTGCTACTAAAAGTGTGAATTTTCTAAATACATAATTATCATCTGTTTTTACAACACACTTCTTACCTAACTGACATCTACTATATTCTAACATCATAGCAGGTTGTATAGAGGTTTCATCTAAACATATAATTTTATCAATTGGATATTTACTAACTTCATCATAAAACCTATTTAACTCATTTTGTTTATTCACTTCTACACCATATCTTGTTGCTGGAAAATGTTGATGTTTAGTTCTTTTTCTGGTTTTATTATTGTCCTTTAATACCTTTCCTAAATGTTGTGATGTAATATCAAATGAAGGGTATTTATCAAGTATTAATTTCTTTAGTTCATTCATAGTAATCTGTTCGTTTTGTTTTAGTATTCTAATAGCATATTTAACTTGCTCTTTTGTTATTTTATAAGACATAGATGGTCTATTAAGTCTTTCAATATGTTTATGCATCTTGTATTTCATAATCCATCTTCTCAATGAAGACTTCTTACAATCAAAAATATCACATACTTCTTCTAAACTAACATCATTTTGTAAATAGTACTTGACAGCAGTAATTTTGTAGTCTTGTGTTTTATGTTTCATAATAATACACAATAAAAAATAAATATTTGTGCCATTTTAAATCTTCAAGGGTTTAAAACAATTTTGCAGTTATCCATAATACCTGTAATAAAGGGTACTAATAATTTCTATCAATTTTTATATAAAATAATATTACATATATAATAGTATAAAAAAAATAATGTATACCTTCCTAGATATGTTTGAATATATCTACGCCATTGAAAAAAATGAAACCCAAGTAGTCAAACCTAAGCTAACGCGCGTAGATGTTGATTAAAATCATATGATATAATTATGATTTACATTTGAAAATCTCATAATTTTTATCCCAATATTCAGAATATGCAGAATTGACTAATCCATTTCCTCTATGATATTTTGTTGATGCATGAGTATTTGAAGGAACTTTCCAATCACCATATAATTGTGTTAAATATAATTCGCTATTAAATGGTATATTATATTTTTTTCCATTTAAAGTTTTATTATCTAATAATGGAAATGCAGGATTTGTATAGATATCACAATATAAATTACTATATTTAGTTTTAACACTAATCATGTTACCATCAATATTTTTCGGGTAACCATTTAGTGTTCTAGTTCTTTTTAACTCGTACTTATTAAAATCTATGGAGTTCAATTTATCCCAATATGACAAATGTATTGTAACATCAACATCTGTATCTTTTTTCATTAATTCATTATTTCTTATACAACCTAATAATGTCCCACAATCTAAATAATAAGGTATATCATGTTCATCTAATATATCAACAACTTTTTGCAAAATATAATTCATTAAACCAACTTTATCGTTTTTATAATCTCTTATTTTTGTAGCAGATATATCTTTTGAATATGGTAAAAATTTTATTGGCATAATGCTTTTA
>Ga0255759_10003867_pt1 | contig 13039 bp, 13 predicted proteins | sample 101ome_20_FD_179959 | JGI IMG/M metagenome (GOLD analysis project Ga0255759, IMG submission 179959) | Coastal salt marsh microbial communities from the Groves Creek Marsh, Skidaway Island, Georgia - 101404AT metaG (version 2) | ecosystem: Environmental > Aquatic > Marine > Intertidal zone >...
GACCAGTTTAAAAATGAGCCGTTAGCTGATGCTCCAATAAAATAAAAGGTAATCCATATTAATTGTTCACAAGTGAAGTTTGGGTGTCTAGAAAAAGACCATAAACCAGTAGTAACAAAACCTCTTTTATAGTCACCATCAAGTTTTTCATTATTTTCAATTCTTCTATATTTTTCTGTCTGGAAATCATACTGTTGTTGATCAGAAATATATTGGATAACAATTAGAATAAACATAAACCCTCCTATCAAATAATCTACTGTTCCTATTGGCTCAGAACCTTGCCAAGCTGCAAGAATTGGTAAAGTGAATAGAAAGATTAAGCCCATTTGATAAAGACATATAAAAAATAAATTAAACATTCCCCATGTCAATCTAGATGATAGAAATGGAATAGCCTTTTTCACTTCCACCCATCTATAATCTTCTTCCCCTTTCCAAAAGTATATGCTGAATCCACCTCTTCTAGCAAAATTATAAGTTAATCTTAAACCCCACAGGGTAACTAGCACCGCCATCATTACCATTCTGTCATCGTATCCAGCTGCTTGAGCAAAATACCATGCATATGCTATAGGGATAAGACTCCAGAATTTATCAACCTGACTATAATTCTTGGCAAGTTCACTGACTACAAAACAATAAATTGCAGAACCAAGATAGAGTTTAGTCATTGCTATAAGAGCAGAGTACTGCTCTGCGGTAAATGACGTATCAAAAACATCAGTTCCAAAAGTTATGTATACTAATCCACACAACGTGATTATCAAAAAAATTGCTTGTTTTGCTACCATCTAACTTAATGATTTAAATTCCGTTTTTCTTTTTATGAGTTTAATATTATCTAAAAAAATTTATGATATAAAAGAAATACCAAAAAAAACCGGTATATATTTTTTTTTAGACATAAACGGAATACCTATTTATATAGGAAAAAGTTTGAATTTATATAAAAGAGTAAATCAACACATTAACTCAAAAAGTACTAAATCATTTAAACTAAAATCACGATTTGATCACATTAGATACCTCGAGACAAAAAGTGAGTTAATAGCGTTGCTAATAGAGTCTCAGGAAATTAAAAGAAATAATCCAGTACTTAACAGAAAACTTAGAAAAAAAAGAGAAAATATTAATATCAATATTTTAGAAGATGATAATGGGTATTATGGGCTTAAAATTTCTAAAACAAAAGAAAATGTTTTAACATCTTTTCAATCCACTCGGAAAGCTAAAAGTTTCATAAATTATCTATCTGAAAAATATAATTTATGTAAAAAATTAAATTCCACTAATACTGGAAGTCATTGTTGTCACGCAATATCATTAAGTCAAAATACAAAAAAATGCTTTTGTGAAGATAGTGTGAAGTCTTACAATTGTAAATTTCAAAAAATGAAAGAATCATTAATTCTTCCTAAGAATAAGTTCTTAATGGTAGATAAAAATCATAAAAAACCTTATCCATTTGTTTCCGTTGATAGTGGTACAATTGAAGGATTTGGTTATACCAATAATCCTGATTCAAATTATAGAGCCAACCTAAAAAGATTAGATTTTAATACTAAAGATGAAGTGATAATTGTGAAAAATTATTACAAAAAAAATAATGACAGTTTAAAACTAATTTATTTATAATGATAAAATATATAGGAAAGGGTATTTATGAGCTTAAAACGGTACAAAAATTACCAATTAGTTTAAAGGAAAGTTGGAACTTTTTTTCAAATCCAAAAAATTTATTCAAAATAACTCCTGAACATATGAACTTTAGTATCCTAACTGATTTTAATAAAATGTATGAAGGTCAAATAATTAAGTATAGAGTATCTCCATTCCCATTTTTTCGAGTTGGTTGGACAACAAAAATTACTACAGTTGAAGAACCTTTTAGTTTTATTGATACACAAGAATCTGGACCTTTCAGTATCTGGGAGCATGAGCACAGATTTGAAGAATCAAAAAATGGTGTAATTGCTCACGACATTGTTAAGTTCAAATTACCACTCGGTTTAATTGGAAGAATATTTGGAAGTAGTCTTGTGAAATTTCAGTTAAAAAAAATATTTGAATTTAGAGAAAAACAATTAATTAAAATTTTTAAGAAATGAAAAACATATTAGTAGTTGGAGGGAGCAAAGGGATAGGTAGAGAAATAGTAAATTCTCAGTTAGAGAAAGGAAATTATTGTTATAATTTTTCAAGAACAGAATCAGGTATTAATAACCAAAATTTAATTGAAGAAAAGATTGACATTCTTAGTGACGATTTACCTAATATAGAAAATATTGACTCGGTTATTTATTGTCCTGGCTCAATAAACTTAAAACCTATACTTCAACTTAAGGAAGAGGATTTTGTAAATGATTTTAATATAAATGTTTTAGGTGCAATTAAAACCGTCAAAACATATTTAAATAATCTCAAAAAAGGTGATGACCCATCTCTACTATTTTTTAGTACGGTGGCCGTAGGGCAAGGTATGCCCTTTCATTCATCTGTATCAGTAGCTAAAGCTGGGATTGAAGGTTTAACAAAATCATTAGCCGCAGAATTGGCGCCCTCTATTAGAGTAAATTGTATAGCTCCAACTATAACAAGAACAGATATGGCTCAAAGAATATTAAGAAATGAAAAAATTGAGGAAAATATTGCTAATAAACATCCTCTAAAGAAAATTTGCGAAGCAAAAGATATTTCGGATATGGCTGATTTTCTAATATCACATAATGCAAAAAATATTACTGGCCAAATCATGCATGTTGATGGTGGAATGTCAACTCTCAAAATTTAAATTTTGATTCATTTCAGCAGAGAAATTATAGATAAATTAGATAAGGTCTCCAGACTAAATTTAATAAATAGTGTAACTGGATTTAAGCCTGCAAACCTGATTGGTACTATATCAAAGCAAAATCAAGAAAATCTAGCAATATTCAGTTCAATAGTTCACCTAGGTTCTAAACCTCCATTATTAGGTTTGATTACAAGACCCAATTCTGTTCCAAGACATACTTATACAAACATTATTGAATCAAAGTTTTATACCATTAATCACGTAAGTGATATTATTATCGAAAGAGCTCATATGACTTCAGCAAAATTTAATCGTGATGAATCAGAATTTGAGAAATGTGATCTTGAAAAAGAATATATTGATGATTTTCATGCACCATATGTGAAAGAAAGTGAATGTAAGATTGGAATGAAATTTGTAGAAGAAGTCAATATCAAAAGTAATGACACAATACTAATAGTTGGAGAAATCATAAACATTACGATAAAACAAGACTCTGTAGCAGAAGATGGATCCCTAGATTTTGAGAAATTAAATTCAGTTTGTATTTCTGGATTAGATACTTACTACAAGGCACAAAAAATAGTAAAGTATCCGTATGCCAGGAAGAAAAATATTCCAACAAAATGGTTAAGGTAAATATCCCTGAAAAGGTCTGTATTGTATGTAATAGGCCATTTTCTTATAGAAAAAAATGGAGGAACTGTTGGGATGAAGTAAAATATTGTTCAAAAAGATGCAGAGGAAATAGATGAAAGAAATTGCAATAATTTTTCCAAACCAACTTCACAGAGATAGTGAAGTACTAGAAAAAAAAATACCTGTATACCTTATAGAGGAATTTCTTTTCTTCAATCAATATAATTTTCATAAGCAAAAAATTGTGTTTCATAGAAGTTCTATGAAAGAATACGAAAGTTATTTAATAAATAAATCTATTAAAGTCAGCTATATAGATAGTTTTAACCAATCATCAGACATTAGAAATTTTATTAAAGATATTTCATCAGAAGTTGATAAAATTCATGTGATAGATCCCGTAGATTATTTACTTGAAAAAAGACTGAAAAAAGCATGCATAAAATATAATTTATCTTTAGAAATATATGATAATCCATCGTTTATTAATACAAACTCTGAATTGGAGCCATTCTTTAGAAATGATAAAGTAAAATTTTTTCAAACAAGTTTTTATAAAGAGCAGAGAAAAAAATATAATATACTAATTCAAAATTCTAAACCTGAGGGTGGAAGATGGACATATGATGATGAGAATAGAAAGAAATATCCAAAAGATAAAAAACCACCTAAAATAAGTTTTTCAAAAAAAAATAAATTTTATGAAGAGGCAACATCATATGTTAATAAGCATTACACAGATAATATTGGTATAATTAATGAAAATGTTATTTATCCATCAAACTTTGATGATGCAGATAAGTGGCTAAACTCCTTTTTAGAAACAAGATATAGAGAGTTTGGACCGTATGAAGATGCAATTGTAAAGGAAGAAATTTTTTTGAATCACAGTTTACTTTCACCTCTAATAAATTCTGGTATTCTCTCGCCAAAACAAATAATAAATGAAACAATTAAATGTTATAAAAAAAATAACATTCCAATTAACTCTTGCGAAGGATTCATAAGACAGGTTATTGGTTGGAGAGAGTTTATTCGTGGGGTATATAAAGTTAAAGGAAGCTTTGAAAGAACTAGAAATTTTTGGGGATTCAATAAAAAAATACCCAAATCATTTTACAATGGAACAACTGGTATAGATCCTATCGACGATACAATTAATAAAGTACATAATACCGCTTATTGTCATCACATAGAAAGATTAATGGTTTTAGGAAATTTTATGTTACTGTGTGAGTTTGATCCTGATGAAATATATAAATGGTTCATGGAATTTTTTATTGATTCATATGACTGGGTAATGGTACCAAATGTTTATGGAATGAGTCAATTTGCAGATGGTGGATTAATGTCAACCAAACCATATATAAGTGGCAGTAGCTACATTATTAAAATGAGCAATTATAAGAATGGAGAATGGAGTAAAATTTGGGACTCTTTATTTTGGAGATTTTTAGATAAACAAAGAGATTTTTTTATTAAAAATCCTAGAATGAGAATGCTAGTAAATTCATATGATAAAATGGATCCAGAAAAAAAAGAAAATTTAAGAGATACTGCTAATAAATATTTAAAAGAAATAGAAATATGAAAAAAGCTATTTACTGGTTTAGAAGAAATTTAAGAATAAATGATAATCCTTCTCTTTATAATGCTATAAATGAAAATGATGAGGTAATTTGTATTTATATAAAAAACTATTCAATATATAATCCATCAGGCATTGATCTTGGAAATATGGGTTCTTTTAGAAAAAAGTTTTTAGATGAATCCGTACTTGATTTAAAAAACAACTTAAAAAAAGTTGGAATTGATCTCTATATTTTTGATGGTGATTTAATTAAGATTTTCAAAGAAATAAAATCTAAGTACTTATCAAATAAAATTTATGCATCTAAAGAAGTTGGTTGGTATGAAGAAAAAGAGGAAGAAGAGTTAAAAGAAAATAATTTTGATTTAAATCTTTATGATGATCAATTTCTAGTTGAAAGAAATAGTCTGCCTTATAAAACTGACGAGCTTCCTCTTATCTTCACTCATTTCAGAAAAAAAATAGAAAAGGTTGTAAAAATCAGAGAAGAATCTGGAAAAATAATTTATAAGAAAAAGATAAATAAGTACGATTTTAATTTTGAGTCAGATATTAATTTTCAAGATTTAGAATTTCATAAACATTCTAATTTCCCTTTTAAAGGAGGTGAATTTAATGGAAGAGAAAGATTAAAATTTTACTTGTGGGAAAATAAAGGAATTGAGACATATAAGGAAACGCGTAACGGATTAATTGGAACTGAATATTCTTCTAAATTATCTTCATATCTTTCTTTAGGATGCTTGTCTCCAGTTACTATATATCATGAGGTAAAAAAATACGAAAAGGAAGTAAAAAAAAATTCATCTACATATTGGCTGATATTTGAGATTCTTTGGAGAGAATTTTTCAGGTACGTTTACCTAAAAGGAAAAAATAATATTTTTATTAAAAAAGGTATCAATGGAAATATTTTCAATAAGAATTTCAAAAATGATATTGAATTATTTAATAGGTGGAAAGAAGGTAGAACAGGCCAAGATTTTATAGATGCAAATATGATTGAATTAAATAAAACAGGGTTTATGAGTAATAGAGGAAGACAGAATGTTGCTAGTTATCTCGTTAATAATTTAGATTTAAATTGGGTTTTAGGGGCATCTTATTTCGAAAAACATTTAACAGATTATGATGTTACAAGTAACTGGTGTAACTGGATGTATATCTCAGGAGTAGGTAATAATGTTAAAAATTGGGTATTTAATCCAATAAGACAATCAGAAATGTATGATAAAGACGGGTTTTACAGGGAGATTTGGTTAAATAAAAAAATAGGGCAACAAAATATTCAGTTTTAGAGTATAAGTATTATTTACAATAGATTTTAATACTATAGTATAAATTAATATAGAAATGTTTAAGTTTATAAAGCTTTTTAAGCCCTTTGAATTGGTTTTACTAGTACTTGTACTAGTAACTATAGTGGTTTCTGAAATATTTTTTTTCAATGACGAACCACTTAAAGCTGTATTCTTAGGATTATGGGCACCAACTATACTTCTTTTTATCTTGATTTTTAATCAAAAGAAGAAAGATTTATAGATATAAACTAAACTATGTCTGAACTCTTAACTGAAGATTTTATTTTCATTTGGGCGGTGATCGTCTCAGTCTCTTTCATAATCTGGATTTTACTCACGGCCAAAGAATTAAATGATGTAGTTGATAAAAGAAAAAGAAAATGAATGCACATATAGCAAGTTTAGTAAATGGAATTGTTCTAGTAGTTGTAGGATTATGGGGATATATGGAATCTAGTTCTCCTACATCTTTAATTCCTGTTGTAATTGGAGCAATATTATTAGTTCTTAATAAAGGAGTTAAAAATCAAAACAAAGTAATTGCTCACATTGCAGTTCTAGTAACACTTTTATCTTTTGCAAATGTCATGCCTTTAAGAGGAGCCTTAGCTGATGGAAGGTCAGAGGCAGTACTCAGAATCATTATCATGCTATCTTCTTCAGTTTATGCTATGATATTTTTTATTAAAAGTTTTATTGAAGCTAGAAGAAAATAAATACTTTTGATAAAAAATTATCAAATTGGCAAAGCTTTACAAATTAGTTTTCTTTCTTCTTCTACTATCAAATAATATATTCTCCCAGTCAGACGTAAAATACGTTTCACCTAGTGGAAGTGATAGTAATGATGGGTCATTAAACTCTCCATACAAAACAATAGCAAAAGCATTATCTACCTTAAATACAGGAACGATAAAATTACTAGATGGTATTTACAGAGAAAAAGTTATTATCGAGAGAAATTAATAAGATTAGAATTATAATTGATAGAAATAATTAAAAAGTCTATTTTTGCAAAAAGATAAAATATGAAGATAACAACAATACATACAGATTATTATGGCGCTTTTATAAGCATATTATGTATCGTGCATTGCTTTGCTACACCCTTTCTTTTTATATCACAAAGTTATGTGATGACAGTTCCTGGATGGTGGCAAGCATTAAATTTTATATTTTTAGCTCTTTCATTTCTTGCGGTTTACAAGACTACTCAACACTCTTCAAGTCAAAATATAAAATATTTATTATTTATATCATGGAGTGCTTTAGCTTTTCTTTTAATAAGTGAAGAGCTTCGATTATTTCATATACCTGAAATCATTATTTATTTTAATGGATTTACTCTTGCGGGTTTACATATCTATAACAAAAAATATTGTCAGTGTGCTGAAGACGAATGTTGTATTGATTAATTAACACTACTCAATTAAAATTGAATTTTTAGCTTAAGACAAAATTTCTTTGAGAAAAATAATAATAGATACTGATACAGCCACCGATGATGCAGTCGCAATAATGATGGCTTTAAAAACAGAAAACTTTGACATTAAAGCAATAACTACTGTTGCTGGAAACGTCGATTTAAATCAGGCTACATCTAATGCACTTTATACTTGTGAGCTATGTGAAAAATACATTCCAGTTTATAAAGGAGAAGATCATCCTCTAAAACGAAAACTAGAAACATCAAAATTTTTTCATGGTAAAGATGGTCTGGGTGACACAGGTCCATATATACCATCTAAAAAAGCTGAATCTAAAAATGCTATAAATGAAATCATATCATTGATAAATAAACATCCAAATGAAATAGAAATAATTGCTATCGGTCCCTTAACAAATATTGCCAAGGTTTTTACATATGAACCTTCTGTTATTAAAAAAATTAAAAGTTTATATATAATGGGTGGTATTGGAGAAGGAAAGGGTAATATAACTGAACATGCAGAATTTAACTTTTGGGTAGACCCAGATGCTGCTGATATTGTATTAAACTCAGGAATGAATATCAAAATGATTGCTTGGGATACTACCCAGATCTATGGTTACCTTAATAAAAAAAATTTTGAAGATCTAGAAAAAATAAATACTCCCTTATCAAGGTTTGCTATCAACATTCAAAAAAAAGGATTAGAATATTATAAGATAAAGTATAATGAACATAAAATAGACTTAGCAGATCCTCTTGCAATGGCTGTAATGATCAATGATGAAGATACTAATTATAAGAGGTGTAATATTAAAATTATACTTGACGGGGAGGAGAGAGGAAAAGATATAATAGGTTTCAATAAAAATGGTAATATCAAATTAGCATCGAAAGTATCTCGATCTAATTTTTTAAATACTCTCAAAAAAAGTCTAGTTTAGAATTATGAAAATTCTAAATTTTGGCTCAATAAATAAAGATTTCTTTTATCAAGTTGATGATTTTGTAACACCTGGTGAAACCATTTCATCAAATAGATATGATATCAAGATTGGGGGAAAGGGTTTGAATCAGAGTGTTGGAATCTCAAAAGCAGGTAATAGGGTTTATCATGCAGGAATTATAAATAATGAAGATAAATTCATATTAGACAAACTAAAATCATGGAAAATAAACTGTGATAATATTCTTATAAGTTCCAAACCAACTGGCCATGCAATAATTCAAGTTAATAGGAAAGGTGAAAATTCAATAATAATACATGGAGGAGCAAATCATGATTTTAAATTAGAATCTATTAAATCAATTTTATCAAAATTCGATCCAGGAGATATATTACTTATTCAAAATGAAATTAATAATATTGAACAAATTATTGATAGAGCTCATCATAAAAAAATGAGAATAATTTATAATCCAGCTCCATTTAGTTATAAAATATTAAAATATGATCTAAATAAAATTTCTACTCTAATATTAAATCAAACTGAGGGTGAAGGCTTATCTAATAAAAAAACTCCAAATGAAATTTTAAAAAAATTAAATAATAATTTCAAGAATACAGAAATAATATTAACTCTAGGAAAAAAAGGATCTATATATTCCTTTAAAAATGAATTAATTAATATTAAAGCTCATCAAGTAGATACTGTTGATACTACTGGAGCAGGAGATACTTTCATAGGTTATTATGTTGCTGGAGTTGCATCTAAAATGAACAAGAAAGATAATCTAGAAAGAGCAAGTAAGGCTGCAGCAGTAACAACTACTAAATTAGGTGGAGCTGAATCAATACCAAGAATAAATTAAAGAGCTTCATTTTTTCTTTCAATGAAAGAATTTCTTCCATCTTTTTTTTTAATCAGATCAAATGCATCAAATAATTCACCCGTTGCAGTGAATGATTGATAAGTTAATTTATCACCATCAATAGAAATTACCTGAAAAAGTTGTTTGTTATTACCAACTTTATCTCTTAAAGCTCTGCTGTCACCTTCATATTCCTCCCAGTTAGCTTTTACCCTATACATTTTCCCTCCACTTACTGAAACAACATATACTGTACCAGTTTCATCTTTAACATTTTCTCCATCTAAAATATTTGTTTCATATGGCTGAACTCTACCCCTTGTATAAGTATGATCGTGACCCTGAAGAGCAAGATCAACTTTGTATTTATCAAATAAAGGTTTCCATAAGTTTCTTAATTCAACATTATCTCTTCCTCTTGAGGCTGAAAATATAGGATGATGATATGTAGCAATTGTCCATTTATTTGGATTATTTTTTAGTACTGTCTCAAGCCAAACTGCCTGTTCTTCAATCATCAAATTACTATTTAATGCAATGAATCTTACACCTTGATAGTCTAAATAATAATTTGTCTCTTCAATCCCTTTCACACCATTCATTGGAAGAGTAAACTGATTATTCCACTGAATAGACAATCTTTTTATTCCTTGATCAATATCTTCCTGAATTTGCGGATTATATTCATGGTTTCCAGGAACTGGAATTGAAGGAAGAGACCTATGAATCCATCCGCCAGCCATAAACCATTCGTGCCACTGATGTTCTTCGTGAGCATCATCAATTAGATCTCCAGCATGAATTATAAAACTAGCGTCCGGAGCTTTTTTATAACCCATCCTAATTAATCTAGACCAAAGCTCTAGTATGTAGTTCTGAGCATCGCCGACATATAAAAAAGAGAATGGTTCAGCTTCTTTTTTTGCAGTAGTAAATTGAATCCATTCACTCCAAATTTCACCATCTCCAACCCTGTAGCCATACATAGTATTGGGTTTTAGATTTTTAAAAGTAACTGAATGGTAATTATGATTTAAGTCATTAAATGTAGTTTTTTTTGGATTTTTTCTATCAATAACACCAACTACATTTTCAAAATTAAAATTAGTAGTTTTTGCCTTTATAGTATTAGCAGTACTTATAAATGCAGGGTTTTCGTTTGCAATGGCAATTTCTCCATAGCCTACTTTAACATCTTTGCTAGTTCTCCAAGTTACACTAATAGTAGAAGAGGGATCTTCAGAAAAATTTAAAACAATATGATCTGGATGTTTACTTGGATTACTCCAATTTTTAACAAATTGAGGTTTTTTATAGACACGCTGTGAAAATGTATCATTATAAAAAAACATAAGACAAAGTGATAGAATAATATTTTTCATATATGACAAAATTAAAATATTGTTTAAGAACTCGAGGCAATATTAGTATTAAATTTCTACCCCAGATAATTTACCTTCTCCATTTTTTTATAGACAGCTAAGATTACTACACCAAATAAAATACCCGCAATAAGGAGAATAATACTTGTTAAACCAGTTGCTGCAAAGGATAATCTAAGCATAATTGTTGAAATTATAAATCCTGTATTTCTAATAAGCTGAGAGTATCTCTCTGTGTACCTAAATGATATTAACAATAAAAGGACATCAACCAAAATTAGTATAGTGAAAAAGTCAACAAAAAATAAAAAATCAATATTAGTCTGACTTCCTGCAAATAAGCTATTAACCCAATCATAGAAACTAAGGATTGCTAAAACTAGTAGAACTGGAACAAGGAGAATTGATATTATTTTTTTTTGACTTATAAACTTCTTGAGCTTATTATCTATTTTAGGAGTTTTAGGTTTCCCAGCAGTAGTTTTAAATAAATAAATGAGAAAAAATACAATTACAAAACCTACAAGATCATAAATGAATTGAATATTTGCCTGATTTATTAAAAAATCATTACTTAAATCAACCATAGGCACATCCTTAAATATTTTTCTAATTAGCACAAGTGATATTATCTCATATCCTTTGACTACAGATACTGTAAATGAATTTGGTAAATAATATATGAGCAAAAAAGCCTCATAAACTAAAATAAATGAAAAGGGAGTATATAAAGCAGAGATTGGATTATTTAAAAATTCCCCACCAACGTTAATTTCAATGACACTATATGTATTCAAAAAAATTAAGAAAAGATGTATCAAAAATCCACTAGCAGCTAGAATTAAAATAAACTTCTCAAACCTTTTTTGAATTGGTTTAGAGAAAACTTTTTCGAAAAGTAAATCTATAGTAATCATATAACATAAAGATTTATACTTTTTAAACGTTTTTTATTCTTTATTGTTTTTCAAGTTGTACTTAGGAAATAAATTTGATGATAAATTAAATTATAAAAAAAGGGGCAGATATGCCCCTTTTCTATTTATTTTATATTATGATTAGAATGAGTAGTAGCTTGAATTAGGTTGTAAAACCTTTAATCCGTTAGCACCACCTATCATCAAAGGAAACATTTGTCCTATAAAATCATCTTCAGTCATTCTCCAATTTAAATATTCACCATACTTCTCATAATTTTCCCATTCTCCAACTAGATGAAGAGTATATGTATCATCGTTGAATGCCATTTCATATCTTATTGCACCGTCATATGCAACAGTAGTAGGAATTCCTCTCTCTGATTTTAATAATTCAATAATTTCATCTTTCTTACCTTTCTTAACATCAATTTGAATAAAAACTAGATTTTTAGGATAAACGGCATTAATCATCCCTCCAAAATCAAAGTAATCTCCCTGACCTATAACTTTTCCATCCTCATCAAAGTTCATGTACCAGTAGCCATGAAGGTTAAGTTCTTTTCCAGTTGCTACATTTACACCAGTCCAGTTTCCATAAGTTCTAACACTTCCATCTAAATTTCCTAGACTATCAGTCCCTGGCAACCAAATATCAGCAGTGTATTTGACATTATCAAATGCTGTATGATAACCCTTTAACATACTTACATACTGATCATAACCAGCAGTTTCAGAACTATATAGAGAAGAGTTAGATTGAATTTTGTCACTGATAAGTGCCAGTTGTCCTTCTATATCTTCTTTACCATGTAATTCAAATAATTTTTTAGCAGTTGCTAAATTCCTTTCGTAATTAGGATTTGTGTTACATCCATAAATAAACATTACAGAAATAACAAAAATTAAATTTTTCATATTCTTAATAATTTGTTTTAGAGCACAAAATTAAAAAAAAAATGATAATAGGTTTGAATTAACTTATAACCTGAGTGAATTTATATATTCCTTAAAGTGATTATAACCATTTATTTCTACTGAATTTTTCTCTTTCTTTAGAACACTTTCAAGTTGAGACGGCACATTAAATTCATTACCAATTATATTTTTAATTTCATCATAAAACTTATAAAAATGAGCTGTCTCTAAAAAAATACAATGTGATCCCAAA
>Ga0255759_10003872_pt1 | contig 13033 bp, 11 predicted proteins | sample 101ome_20_FD_179959 | JGI IMG/M metagenome (GOLD analysis project Ga0255759, IMG submission 179959) | Coastal salt marsh microbial communities from the Groves Creek Marsh, Skidaway Island, Georgia - 101404AT metaG (version 2) | ecosystem: Environmental > Aquatic > Marine > Intertidal zone >...
TACCGGCGACGCTTTAACCGCCACGATCGTGGCGAGTAATACTGGCAACGCTGCGGCCAATGGCACGGCGGTGAGCCTCACTGTGCCCAGCGGCTTTACCTTAAGCGACGCCGATGGTGGCACCGCGAGTGGCCAACAGATCAGTTGGACGCTGGATCTGGCATCTGGCGCGTCGGTCACACTGAGCCCAACGCTCACCGCGCCAGCCGCGGCTGATACCGGAGTACTGCTGGCCGAGCTGAGTGCGGCGAGTGGCAAGACCCAAAGCGCCAGCGCGTCAGTTCGGGTGACGGTGCCCGCCGCGGCGATTATTCAGGCCGGTGTGCAGTTCAGCGTCGCCGAGGCCATGGCCGGTGATCAGGTGACGTTAAAGGCGGGGCCTGCCAATGTGGGTGATGCGGCATCGGGTCAGGTCACCAATGTGGTGACGCTCGCCGCAGGTCTGACACCCGTGGGCACCGCAGGTATCACGTGGAACAGCGCCAATCGCACCCTGAGCTGGTCGACTGAGTCGCTTGCTGCACAGAGTTCGGATGTGAAGCAGCTTACCCTGCGGGTTGAGGATGCCGGGCCCTTGAGCGCAAGCCTGAGTAGCGGTGGCGCAACCGGTGAAGCGAGGATGGTGCGCACCTTCCCGGAGGAGGTGACGATCACGCCTGAAAACCCGGACTCCACTTGTAAGCTCTCGGGCCAACCAACGGTGCAGGCGGCACCTACGCCGCCCGCTGGAGTGACGTTGAGCTTCGCCAATACCGTGGGCTTCACCGTGATCGACTGCGATCGCAACCCCAACACCAGCTATCCTGAGACCCTGTCGGTGACGATTGATGTGGGGCAGTCGATTGATGGCGATGCCGCGCTTTACAAAATATCCGATGCGGGGGATTGGAGCATCGTGGAAGGCGCAGTGATCTCGGGTGAGACCGTGACCTACAGTATTACCGACGATGGGGAGCTCGATCAGGATAAGACCCCCGGCACCTTGCGAGACCCCGTGGCGCTGGCGGTACCCCCGGCCACGCCATCTGGGAGGGTGCTCGACATACCGGCCTTGCCGCTCTGGATATTAGGTTTGTTGGCATTGGCCGTAGGATGGCTGGGCTATCGGCGGCTCAAGCTCGCGTAACAGCGGCGCAATCTCAAGGAGTATCGCGCCCTGATTAGAACCCCGCCTCAGCGGGGTTTTTATTTTTGAGTTTCAAAAGTCAGGCTTCGAGATCACGACGGCTTTCTTGCGACCAAGGGCTGTGCTCAAATCTGCGCCATGAGTGACGCACCGCAACTATTGATTGTCGCCGACGATTCGGCGCCCTGGACCGACGCCGTGATGGCCTTGGCATCACCGCGCCGTCACACAGCGGTTGTCGCGCCAGAGGCCGAAGTAGACACCTCCTTAGTAGAAGTTCTGGTGGGTGCTCCACCAGATTTAGCGGTCATCATTCCGCGCTGCCCCCAACTGCGCTGGGTGCAGAGCACCTGGGCGGGCATAGATGCGATCGCCCACTTTGCCAGTGAAACGCTGCAGATCACGCCGCTGAAAGGCGTGTTCGGGCCCGCCATGACCGAGTACGTGATGGGTTGGCTGCTGGCGATAGAGCGTAATGTGATCAGCCGCGCATCGCACACCCAATGGACGCCCTCCCTTGAACCTCGCATCACAGGCAAACGGATGGGCATTATGGGCACTGGCGGCATCGGCACCGCCATCGCTCTCGCGGCGAAGTCCTTTGGAGTAGAGGTGATTGGACTCAACTCCGATGGCCGCGCCGTGGATGGCTTTGCCGCCTGCTACCCGAGTGCAGATCGACTGGCCTTTGCAGAAGGGCTCGATTATCTGGTGAGCGTGCTGCCGCAAACCTCGCAGACGGATAACCTCATTGATCACGAGATGCTGATGCGGCTCAACCCGAGGGCGATTGTGATCAATGCAGGCAGAGGTAATGCCTTGGTGGAAGCTGACCTGATCGCATCACTCAATGCGGGCCATGTAAGAGCGGCGGTGCTGGATGTGTTTCGGGAAGAGCCCTTACCTGCGGATGATCCGCTCTGGTCAACGCCCGGGGTGTACGTGACCTCCCACACCGCGGGCCCCACGCCCGACGAGGCTGTTGCCGAGGTGTTCGAGCGCAATCTCAAACGGTATATCGCCGGCGAGCCCCTTACCGATGCGGTGCGGGCAGGCCGAGGTTACTGATCGTTTTGCGCCATTTGCCGATAGGGGGAGCCCAGCATGCACTACCTGTTTGAAGTCACCGCTAAGCCCGGCTACACCATCGATCAATATGCCGAGGCCTGGGTGCGGGCGAGTGAGCTGATTCAGCAGGCACCCGGTGCGCAGGGTACGCGGCTGCACCGCAAGATTGGTGATGAGCGCACCGCTTTGGCGATCGCCACGTGGGAGAGCAAGGCTGCGCGGGATGCCTCGCCGGCGTCACTCCCAGGCGCGGTGCAGGAGATCATTGAGTCCCAGGCACCTTTTGTGGAGATTCGTTTTATCGGTGAGTTCGAGGCCCCCGAGTGGGAGGTGCTACCGCCCGATTGGCGGTAGCCGCTGTCTGCAGAGGTTACGTTAGTCGCGCGTTAGGCCAACTAACGGTTTAGCTCTCTCCCTCAGCCGCCGCCCGCGCATCCAGCACCTTTTTAAAATAGGTCCAGCTGGTGTCGTTAGGCGACTCAAAGGTGTCGGGCGCGGTGGTGTACTTGGGATAGTGCGTCTCGATGTGGGCGCGTAGCTCGGGGCGCAAGTCGTCAAGCCCGTTCATGAGCTTGGCGCTGCGACCGTGGTACAAGAGGTAGCCCGGGCGATCAGCCATCTCCATCCACGGTAACCACGGACCAGTGCGCGACCAGGTGCCAATCTCCGGGAGGGAGGTTTTTGATCGATCCGCCAGATCCGCCTTGGTCACAAAGCTGTTAAAGAGCTCCGCGGCTTCGTACCAATCGTTGGCCGTGTACTTGGGGTACTGTGCTTTGGGTAACGGGTTGGGGTAACGAAGCGGTATCTGGCGATGAAAGCCAATGGTGTGTCCCAGATCATCAAACTTGACCCGGTAAGGGCCGCGCTGGGTCTCCACCGTGAAGGGAAAGTTAACGGGATCGTTCTGGATATGAATCACCTCAACCGATTCGCCCGACCAGGGGTTATCCCAGGTACCCATAACTTCGCCGGTCTGTAAATCGGTGTATAGCCCCACCTCACGATGCAGGCGCTGATATCCCTCATCAGTGGGTAAAAAGCGGCTGGCACCCAGCACCTCCAAACCAAAGAGCTTTTGCCCTTTCTCGCCCGGATACATGCCTATCACCACTACCGAGGCATACAGCAGTACGGGTTTTCCAGAGGTATCCCCCACCGTGCGAACGTAGGCATCGAGCAGCTCCTCCGGATCGCTGAGGTCGGGCATTCCCTCCGGGTCTGCCGCGTAAGTAGGTAGCCAGAGCAGATTGCAGAACATCAGGGTGATCGTGCAGAGCAGGGATATGAGGCGTTGTGAGTTCATAACGTGACCTTTTTGTTGTGGTGGGCCGCTACTGCTTGGCAAGGGCGGCCACACGCGGGAGGCGGATGGCGACAATCCGGCCGTTCATCTCCCAGCCAATGATGGCTTCGCGATCGTTCAAGGCAATAGCCGGAAATGCTGCGGCTTCTGCACCAGAGAGTCTTTCAGGGGAGCTGAGTGTGGCTCCGCCATTGTCGCTGGTGCTGAGATAAATGCCGCGTTCCGAATCGTCGGTTTTGGCGTGCCACACCACCCACAGTGCATCGCCATGTGCAGCGGTTGCCGGCGCGTCAGAGACCGCGGCATCAGGGTGCAATGGTGTGTAGTGACCAAAGCTCTGATCTTTGTTGTCACGTCGGCCGAGCCACACGCCCTTTGGCGTCTCCATCTCGGCGTACCAGGCCACGTATTCCTGCTCACTGCCCGCCGCCACACTGATGCGCTTTAAGGGGCAGCCTTCAAGCTGCCAGCGGCCGTTGCCCACTCGCACCGCAGTTTCTGTTGATTTCAAATCAGCCGCCACGCGGTGAATGTGTGGGTCACGGTGGCTCTCGGCGTCGACCTGCCGCGAGCTCACCAAGAGCTGGTTGTTAGACCACACCGTATCGGGCTGGCAGCAGGGGCAGACCTGCTCAAAGAGCGGTGTGTCCTCGGACCAGCTGGCGCCGTTGTCTGTACTGCGGGTCCCGTACACCCATGAATTCGACTCGGTGAACTCCGAGTGCCGAGAGTCAATCCAGAGGGCGTAAAGGTCGTTACTGGGCCCGGCAGACAGACTCAAAAAGGTCGCCGCGGAGCCCACGTTACTGTGCGACGTGCTGCTGAGGTCGTTGGCTGCTGGGGTATTGAGTTGAACCGTGGGGGCGTTGCTACTGAGCGACTGATAGCGGATATTGATCACTGGTTTGCCATGCACGGGCGAGACATCCGCTACCGGGTAGAGCGCGTGCACACCCCCAGCACTGTCGATGCCAATTCGGGCCCTGCTCAGCGCTGAAGCCCTGACCTGACCTTCATCGGCGTTCACTTTGACCGGGGCCTCGGGTGGTCCATCGGCGGGCCAGCGGGTTAGATACAAGTCATCGGCAGAGGCATGGCCGGCGCCGGGTATCCGCGCGCCTTTTTGAACCCACAGTAGCCAGGCCGTGCCCTCGCCATCGTAGGCAATGTCTACCGCTGAGGCGCGCACGCCCTCTGGTGAGATCACCACCGGCTCGGCCTGCGCAGACAGCCCAGTCAACGCTGTGATCAAAAATACACCTATCGTCCCAAGATGGCGTCGAATGGCCCGAGCAGAGTTGTTGGCACCAAGCCCGAGCGCATTAGCGAAAGTAAGCATCACTGATCTCCCTGTTTATTGTTATCGGGTAGATTCATAAATGATGGCCGCAGGCGATGCGTCCCGTCCTTCAATTTTTTGTAGATTACTCCGATGCGTAGGCGTTATCACCCACCTTGCCCGCCATGTAGGTGGGCAGATCGGCCTCGCTATACAGCGTGACTACGTAGTCTCCTGCCGAGGGGTTCAAGCGCATTGGTTTGATCTCGTTTTGATAGAAGTCGTCGTACCAGAAGTTCACCGCTGAACACTCCGAGGGGAAGCGCACCATCAATGCCACGTCGTCCGCGTCGGGCTCTCCCTCCAGCACGCGGAGGGGCCGTGGGATATTCAGGTAATAGCCGCGGGCGTTGGGGTAGAGGTCGGAACTGCCCAAAGCAATGGCATAGTCACGCATGCGCTCGGCGTCTAAAGTGCGACCGGCGACCAGCATGATCACAGGTTTCTGACTATCACAGGTCATATCGACAACAGTGGTGTCGCCCGCTTGAGCGGTAATGACAACGAGGGTCATTACGCTGATCAAGACGGTTGCAAACCATCGCTCAAGCGCCTTACGGGTGAACCGTTTCATGCTGAATTTCTCTTTTTCTTGTTGGACTGATGCGGATGAAATAGTTACCTGCGGTAATCGAGCGGCGGCGCGCGATCACCCAGCAGCGGGGCATAGACAAAATCGGGCCCGCGCCGCTCCAGAAACTCCGCCGTGGCAGCCTCGATAAGCGCGGGCGATTTGAGTAGATCGATGGCAGTGGCGGCAAGCACCTCGGCAGCGACCAGCGTGCCTTTGTGGGCCAGCGGTGTTCCGCCCGTGGCGACCGCCTGCCAGGTGTGGAGCCCGGTGCCGGGGACCATTGTGGCGGTGCTCAACCCCACGGTGGGTACGTTCCAACTGACATCTCCCACGTCGGTTGAGCCTTTGCCCTGTTCAACGCTAAAGGGTTCGATCACCGATTCAGACCCGTCCTTGTACTCGCCGATGGGTAGCGTTTGCGCAATTTGCCGGGCGAAGGCCCTGTCGGTCTCGTCGTATTCCACGCCTCCCAGCCGAATCAGGTGCTCGTAGGCGACCCGCGCCAGCGCCTCATTGGGTAGCACGCTGTGGTTACCGTGTATCACCTCGTATTCGAGACTGGTGCCTGTGCCGAGTGCCGCGGCGTCTGCTGCGGCAATCACGCGGTCCCAAATAGTGGCAAGCTCGCCCGCGTTGGGGTGGCGCACGTAGTAAAAACTCTCGGCAAAGTTAGGAACTACATTGGGGGCGATACCACCCTCGGTAATCACATAGTGGATGCGGGTTTCTTCTGGCACATGCTCGCGCAGCAAATTCACCATGAAGTTCATGGCTTCGATGGCGTCGAGCGCCGAGCGTCCGCGCTCGGGATTGGCGGCGGCGTGGGACGAAACCCCCGAAAAACGAAATTTTGCAGACTTATTGGCCAGCGTGCTCGACGGGCTTGCCTTGTTCTCATCGCCGGGGTGCCAGTGCAGCACCACGTCGACATCGGCAAAGGCGCCGGCACGCACCAGATAGACCTTGCCTGAGCCCCCTTCCTCGGCGGGGGTGCCATAAAAGCGCACGGTACCTGATTGACCAGAGGCTGCCAGGTAGTCCCTCACCGCCAGTGCCGCCCCCAGCGAACCCGCGCCAAACAGGTTGTGCCCGCAGGCGTGACCCCGGGGTTTGTCATCCATGATCTCGCGGTAGGGCACCGCCGCCTGGGAGATCCCGGGCAAGGCATCAAACTCACCCAAAATGCCGATCACGGGCTCACCGCTGCCGTAACTCGCCACGAACGCCGTGGGGATGTCGGCCAGCCCCGGAGTCACGTCAAAACCGGCATCCGCCAGGGTCTGTTGTAGCAAACCACTCGATTGCGTTTCGAGATAACCCAGCTCGGCTAAGTCCCATAACGATTGTGCGGTGGTGGTTACGGTTTGGGCGTGGGGCGCCACCAAGGGCAGGCGCGTGTCAGCGCTCGCGGCGCTGGCCTCGGCGGTGGCGGCCTGAATGCAGAACACCGTTAAAACGCCCAACAATGCCTGCTTCAGGGTACGGTTGCGCGTGGCACGGATGCTTAGAGAAAAAGGATTGGCGGTAATGGGTCGTGTCTTCATGGGTGAGTGAGATCTTCGGTGATGGCTATGTGGCGCTGCAACGTCAGAGCATACGCAATAGCGGGTGCTTCTGCATCGGATCGGAGGTGCCACATACCGGCGCATTTACCGTATTTACGGTATTGTGTGCGCCCTAACCCATCTTGGCGTTGGCGCCGTATCAACCCAAACGAGTGCCCCGCACCTTTTAATCGCTGATGACGTGGAGACCAGCATGACAATGAATCGACAGTGGCTATTGCACGAGCGCCCCGTGGGGATGATCGGCCCCGAACACTTTAAATACGTGGAGACCACTATTCCCGAGCCGGGTGAGGGCGAGGTGTTGATTCGGAATCTGATGTTCTCCTTTGACCCTACCCAGCGTGGCTGGACGATGGATCGGGAGAGCTACCTACCCCCCGTACAGATTGGTGAACCGATGCGCGCGGGGTGTGTGGCACAGGTGGTGAAATCGAATCATCCGGATTTCGCGGCGGGTCAAATGGTACAGGCCACCAATGGCTGGCAGGACTATGCGGTTGTTGACCCCGCGCACCCGCCCTCAAGCTTGCGACCCATGCCCGAAGGTGCGCCGCCAGAAATGATGCTGTCGGTGTTGGGTGTCACGGGTCTCACGGCCTATTTTGGTCTGTTGGATTTAGGCGACCCCCAGCCTGGTGAAACGGTGCTGGTTTCCGGTGCGGCAGGCGCCACGGGCTCTGTGGCCGGGCAAATCGCCAAGATCAAAGGTTGCCGCGTCGTCGGCATTGCCGGTGGTCCCGAAAAATGCGCCTGGCTCACCGAAGAAGCGGGCTTTGACCACGCTATCGACTACAAGCAGGGCAACCTGAATGAGCAGATCGCCGCAGCCTGCCCCGAAAAGTGGAATGTGTTCTTCGATAATGTTGGTGGCGATACGCTCGAGGCGGCGCTCAATCACCTCAATATGCGCTCACGGGTCGTGATGTGTGGCGGCATTGCCAACTACAACGCCACCGAGCCCCAGCCGGGCCCCACCAACATCATGAATCTGGTCATCATGCGCAGCCGCATGGAGGGCTTCATTGTGCTGGATTACCTGCCGCGTGCCGGCGAGGCGATCAAGGATCTGCTGGGGTGGATAGGCGAGGGCAAGCTCAAGTACCAGATCGACATGCAGGAGGGGTTTGAGAATATTCCAACCACATTGCAGCGTCTGTTTACCGGCAAGAACCTCGGCAAGCAGCTGTTGAAGGTGGCTGATCCCGAGTAAATGCGCTCCCATGTGGGCGCTCGACTGGCGGCGTTCGAAGTTCCTCGAGCGAGCCTGTCTGGTGTGGGTAAACCACTAAAATGCGCGGGCAAAAGCCCGCGCTTTCAGTGACCGCCCTCGGGATCGACAGGCGCTGCAATGAGAGTGCTCCATGCTGTCGAACTCACAACACTTTGAACGTCGCGACTTTTTGGACTTAACGACCTGTTAGATTTCACGACCCTGTAAAGAGGCCCGATACATGATCGAATTCACCTTAAACGACCAGCCGGTGAGTGCGGACGTAGATCCTAATACGCCGCTTCTTTGGGTGGTGCGAGATCACTTTAAGCTCAAGGGTTCAAAATTCGGCTGCGGCGCGGGCTTGTGTGGTGCTTGCACCATGCACATTGACGGTGCGGCGATTAAAACCTGTATCACACCCGTCGCCTCTGTAATGGGTAAGTCAGTGACGACGATCGAGGGGCTGGGCACCCCCGACAATCTCCATCCGCTGCAGGCGGCGTGGCATGAGCACGCGGTGCCCCAGTGTGGTTACTGCCAGTCGGGGCAAATTATGGCGGCGGCGGCGCTGCTTGAACAAAATCCCAACCCCAGCAGTGATGAGATCGATGCCGCGATGTTGGGCAATATTTGCCGTTGCGGTTGCTACCCGCGCATCAAGCGCGCAATTCAGTCAGCCAGTGAGGGCGCTCTGGCCTACGATGCCATGGCCACGGCGGGAGGTCAGGCATGAATACGGTGAATGTCTCCCGGCGCCGATTTTTGCAATCGGGCGCCGTCGCGGGCGGCGGTTTGGTGGTTGGATTTTCACTCAGCAGCTGCTCCAGCACGTCGGCGCCGCTCCCGGTGGACGACGCTCAAGGGGCCTGGACGCCCAACGCGTTTCTGCAGGTATTGCCCGATAACAAGATTCGTTTTTACACGGCGCGCTCCGAGATGGGGCAGGGCGTTACCACGGGTTTGTCGACGCTGGTGGGTGAAGAACTCGACGTCAATCCTCTCGAGATGGAGATTCGCCTGGCCGGAGTGCATACCGACTACGTCAATCCCGATTTTGGCATGCAAGGTACCGGGGGCAGTTCATCGATCCACGCGCACTACCTGCAGCTCCGTCAGGTGGGCGCCAATACCCGTGCGCTTATCCTCGAGGCCGCGGCGCAGGACCTTGGCGTTGCAACCAATACGCTCGCAACGGATAACGGCTTTGTGATTCAAGGCGAGTCGCGCTACCCCTACGCACAATTTATTACGACGGCGCAAACGCTTAGCATTGAGACCGATGCTCCGTTAAAACCAGTTGCCGAATTTCGATACATCGGTAAGGAAACACGCCGGGTCGACGCCATTGCCAAGTCGACGGGCACCGCCGAGTTTGGTCTGGACGTTGATCTACCCGGGATGCACTACGCCGTTGTGGTGCGGCCTCCTGTGGCACGTGCGAAGGCACTGAGCGTTGATGCCAGCGCGGCTAAAACGATGCCGGGTGTCACCGATGTGCTTGAGGTGGGCAGCGGTGTGGCGGTGGTGGCCGAGAGTTTCTGGCAGGCGCAGCAAGCCGCCAAGCAAGTCTCGGTGCAGTGGGAGTCAGTCTCGCTCAATCGCGTGAGCACCGAGATCTTGCGCGCGGATTACGCAAAGGCGCTGGATACCGGTGACGGGGTCGAGGGCCCGAACGACGGCGACGTTTCAACCGCCTTGAGCAGCGCAGCGACGCTGCATGAGGCAGAGTACTGGGCTCCGCTGTTGTCACACTCACCTATGGAGCCGGTTAATGCCGTCGTGCGGATCGAGGGTGATTACGCCGATGTTTGGACTGGCATCCAGTTCCCTTCCGCAGTGCCCGGACTGGTATCTCGCGTAGCCGATATTCCAGCCGAGAACGTGCGCTTTCATCAGTGCTACCTCGGTGGCGGTTTTGGTCGGCGCGGCACGCCAACCCACCTCGTAGAAGCAACCCAGATTGCCGTGGCAACTGGCAAGCCGATTCAGCTGGTGTGGACCCGGGAAGACGACATTCAACAGGGGCCTTTCCGACCGGCCTCCCTGATGCGGATTAAGGCGGGGGTCGATGAGGCCGGCAACCTCACTGCTTGGGATGCGGCACGCGCCGGTGGTGATATTTCACCCGATACCTTCCGCAGTTTGTTGCCCGCGCTGTATTCGTGGATGGGTGACGGCATGATCGAAGGGGTTGCCAACATCAGCGAGTGGTACTTCGAGAATTTTGCCACTGACGAGTCCAGCACCGAGGGCTTGTTTGAGGATTACGATCACCCGAATACACGGGTGACGCACATGACAGTGGATCATGAGCTGCCGCTGACGTTCTGGCGCTCTGTGGGCCACTCCTACACCGCTTTTGCCAAGGAGTCGATGATCGACGAACTGGCGCATGCCGCTGGTCTTAACGAAATCGAATTCCGATTAAAGAACACGCGTAATAACCCCAGGCTCAACAACGTTATTCGCGTTGCCGGTGAGCACATGGCCAGAATGAACCCCCCTGACGGGCACTTTTTAGGTTTTGCGGCACATCATTCCTTCCGTACCGACGTCGCCGAGATCGCCGAGGTCTCTGTGGATAACGGCAGCATTCGCGTGCACAAGGTCACCTGCGTGCTCGACTGTGGGCAGGCGGTAAATCCCGATATTGTGCGCGCGCAGATGGAGGGCGGCGTGGTTTACGGACTGACCGCGGCACTTTATGGCGGTCTGAATCTGGAAAATGGCGCGATCAAAGAGAGCAACTTCCACGATTATCCGATGCTGCGCATGGATGAATCACCGGAGATAGAGGTGATTATTATCGATAGTGGCACAGAGCCCACGGGGGTGGGTGAGCCGGGTCTGCCACCGATTGCGCCGGCGGTTGCCAACGCGGTGTTCAAAGCCACCGGCCAGCGACTGCGCTCGTTGCCTCTGCAGTTAGCGTAGGGGCGGGCAGGATCAGCGGGGGCGGCTCGCGCCAGTGCGCCACAAGCGCACAGGCTGCGTGTTACCTCGCAGCCCTTTGTTAACACCCCGCGGCACCTTCGGGGGAGGCTCCCGACTTCCACACCTCTCAGCGCAGTGGCGAAACCGACCGCAAACGATACACTGCGTTGGGTGCAATGATGGTGTGGCGGAGGTGTAACGATGGATGTGACGGATCGAGTGGTGTTGATTACTGGTGCGAGTTCGGGTGTGGGGGCTGCGCTGGCACACAAACTGGGGGCGATGGGCGCCGCCGTGGTGGTGAACTACAGTCGTTCCGCTGACGCCGCAACCCAGGTGGTGGCGCAAGTCGAAGCGGCCGGTGGTCGGGCAATTGCCATTCAGGCAGATGTCTCCGAACAAGCGGATTGCGAACGCCTCGTGACTGCAACGGTGGCCGAGTATGGCCGCCTTGATGTGCTGGTTAACAACGCCGGAACCACCACCTTTGTGCCCCATGACCAGCTTGATGCCCTCAGTGAAGAGATCTGGCTGCGCACCCTGCGGGTCAACTTGATTGGTGCCTTTATGATGTCCAGAGAGGCGGCGCCCCATATTGCCGCGGCCGAGGGCGGCGAGATTGTTATGACCTCAAGTATCGCCAGTATCACCGCCAACGGCAGCTCTATTGCCTACTGCGCCTCCAAGGCCGGGATGAATAGCCTCACTCGGACACTCGCCAAGACATTGGGTAAACAGAAAATCCGCGTGAATGCGGTGCTGCCCGGGCTGATTGACGGCGACTGGGCCTTTAATACCTGGGGCGGCGGCGATGCCGAGCAGTACGAGGGCCTGAAAAAGATGTTCTCTGAGCAAACCCCCCTTGGGCATGTGGTAACCCCTGAAGATGTAGCCGACACCATTGTGTCGCTGATCACGGGTTCTGATTATGTGACCGGCCAACTGGTCACCTTGGATTCCGGCTTCACGCTGTAGCAGTTGAGACCCCGGTTGCGCGCTGCCTGATGGAGCGACGTGCAGAGCGGTAAAACAGCAAAAGAGGCAGTGAGATGGTTTTTGATTGGCATAAACGCCAAACCGAGCGGTGGGTCGCTCGGCTCGGGCTGAGTGCGTATCAGGCGCTATGGTGGGCGTGGGCCAAGGGTTTTGTGTTCGGTCTGCTGGTTTACTGGTGGCTGGGCGGTTAACCCCGAGACCTACAGTTGAATCCAGCGCAACGCGGTCTGTTCAAGCGCTATCGATGGCTGCTGCTTCCTTGCAAGGCGCGAGCTGATTGCGACCCGCAAAACTTGTGCAGAGTGGCGCAGGGCAGGCAGGTGGAATAACCAGGCCGTTGTCTGCCGCGGCAGTGCCTCAAGCAGCGTGCACCCCAGGAATCGCCGCCAGCAGCGACTGGGTATAGGCCTCTCTGGGGGCGTTAAATACCTCGGTCGTTGCGCCTTGTTCTACCAGTTTGCCGTGGTACATCACCGCAATACGGTCGGCGATCTGGCGAATGACCGCGAGATCGTGCGAGATAAACAGCATGGTCAGGCCGTACTCTTTGGTGAGGTCGGCCAGCAGATCGAGAATCTGGGCCTGAATAGTCACGTCGAGCGCCGAGACCGGCTCGTCCGCCACAATAAACTCGGGGCGTGTGGCCAAGGCGCGGCCAATGGCAATGCGCTGGCGCTGGCCACCGGAGAACTCATGGGGATACTTGCGCACGAAGTTTCTGGCCAAACCCACGTTGTCCATCAATTCCCGAATAGACTGATCTAGATCAGCTTTGCGCACCAAGCCGTGGAGCAGCAGCGGCTCGGCGAGCGTGTCATACACGGTCATGCGCGGGTTCAGTGACGCGTAAGGATCCTGGAAAATCATCTGCATGCGGTGGCGGAACTGTTTGAGGCTATTGCCTGATAG
>Ga0255759_10003877_pt1 | contig 13025 bp, 7 predicted proteins | sample 101ome_20_FD_179959 | JGI IMG/M metagenome (GOLD analysis project Ga0255759, IMG submission 179959) | Coastal salt marsh microbial communities from the Groves Creek Marsh, Skidaway Island, Georgia - 101404AT metaG (version 2) | ecosystem: Environmental > Aquatic > Marine > Intertidal zone > Salt...
GCTGTCGCAGCACTCCCGCCCGAAGCACTTGTTTCATCTCAATTAGAAACATTGCTTGGTGGTCTTGAGTCGGGTGATGTACCTACTTGGGCTAAACCAGCGGTTGCTCTTGTTGAACAGAACCTTGCCCAGCGGGGTATGGGTGCATCTACTGTAGGCCGTGATTCATTATTTAATGCAATTATTCAGAGTGCATTACCTATTGCACAGTCTAATGCACAGGCACTGCAAACTAGGGCTGCTCAGAACTTAACTAACCAACAGCAAGCTAATATACAGACTGCTCAGTTGGACATGACAAGGCGCATGCAGAACTTGGCTAACCAGCAGACAGCTGCAAGCCAGACCGCACAGATGGCTACTAACATGTCTCAGTTACAGAGTCAGTTTAGGCAACAGGCTACACTAGCCACTGCGGAACAGGCACAGCAAACTAGGTTACAGAACCTACAGAATCAGCAGAGGGCTGCCGAACTTAATGCGCAGAACCAACAGGCTATTAACGCACAGAACCTGTCTAATGCACAGCAGGTTGAGTTAGCCAATCTACAGATTCAAAGCCAGACTGACTTGGCAAACATGTCAGCTGAAAACCAAGGCAAGCTTGCAGAGTTTCAAACAGCTGCCGAGTTTCTTGCTAAGAACGCTGACCTAAAACAGCAGATGGAGTTAGCTAACCTGAGTGCAGATCAGCAGACAAGGCTGGCAAATCTATCGGCTTTAAATCAGGCGGGTGCTGACAACCTTAATGCAGCACAGCAGACTGAATTAGCTAATCTAAATGCACAGATGCAGACCAACTTGGCTGCTGCTGAAATCGCTAGGCAGTTAAACGTAGCCCAGCTTAATGTAGATCAGCAGCGGGCGGTACAGAATGCTACTACTGTTGCTAACATAGATTTAACTAAGTTTAACGCTGCACAACAGGTTGAGTTAGCTAACAGCCAGTTTATGCAGTCAACTACAATAGCCAATATGAACGCTAGGCAGCAAGCTGCTATGCAGAATGCTACGGCTCTAGCTTCAATGGACTTGGCTACTGCGGATCAGCGTACTAAACTAGCTATACAGAATGCACAGAACTTTCTGACGCTTGATATGGCTAACTTGTCTAACACACAGCAAGCACTTGTTCTTGATCAGCAGATGGCACAGCAGAGGCTGTTATCAGATCAGTCAGCGACAAATGCATCATTGCAGTTTAATGCAGCTTCTCAGCAACAGGCTGATCAGTTTATGGCTAACTTAGGCGCACAGATGGAGCAGTTCAACGCTGCCCAGACAAATGCTATGGCTCAGTTTAATGCTACTGAACAGAACAGGATTGCTGCTATAAACGCAGGGAACGAGATTGATGTAGCTAAGTTCAACAATCAGTTGACCACACAGCTAGATCAGTTTAACGCCCAGATGGATCAGCAGCGTGAACTTTGGAATGCACAGAATGCACAAGCAGTACAGCAGTCTAATATTGAATGGCGTAGACAAGCTAATACAATAGACACTGCTGCACAGAATGCATCTAATCAGGCTGCTGCACAGATGGCGTTTAACCTAACAGCTGCTGAGTTGTCTAACATTTGGCAGCAGCTAAGAGATGAAGCTACATATGCTAGAACAGCATATGAAAACGAACAGCAGCGTAAGACAACATTGTACGCTACAGCGTTGTCTAACGAAGCAAGTATTTCTGAAACAGGCAGTGTTTCTGCTATGGACAGAGTAGTTAATATAATTACAGGCATACTAACGAGTGGTATTTAAACATGGGATTTTTTAGCAAAATATTTAAGGGCGTAAAGAAAGTCTTTAAGTCTATAGGCAAACGTATTAAAAAAATTGCCAAAGGCGTTGGCAAGTTTATGGGCAAAATCGGCATTGTCGGTCAGATTGCTATGTCGTTTATTTTGCCGGGAATCGGAGGGGCTTTACTTAAAACGCTAGGCGGGACATTAGGAAAAGTAGCAGCATGGGCAGCAGCCCCCGGTGGTAATGCTTTAATACAGGGAGCAAAAGCTGTAATAGGAACTGCTACTAAATTTGTTACTCAAACCGCTAGGGCATTTAATACTGTCACTTCAGGTGTTAAAAACTTTTTGGGTGAAACAATTAAAACAGCCGTTAACAAAATTCCCGGAATAACTGTTGAAGGCGCAGCTGATAGTTTTCTTATGGGCAAAGATGGATTCTTTGGGGCTGATACTGCATTTGGCAAAGCAGCTGGAGCTACTGCTAATACTTGGAACACTACAATCGGCTCAAGCAAATGGATGGAGCAGTTTAATCCTCTAAGTAAATCAACTGCTACATCTTATGCTGCTGACATACCATCTAAGCAATTAGAAGTTACACAGCTTCCAGAAACTGATTTTACTAAAGATCAGCTTGCTAGGTCAGCAGAATCTTTTCCTGCTAATATGGGAGAAGGCCCGCTAACAAGACAGCCTCTTGCAGATTCTTACGACTATTCAATGGAAGTTACAGGACAGTCTATTGAACTTCCTGCCCCTCCTTCTTCAACATCGTTGCTAGAAAAAGGAACTCAAGTTACTATTCCTGAAATTAAAATGCCAGAAGTACCTACTGATCCTGAAATAAAGAAAGCATCATTTTTTAGTTTATCAGGTGAGGAAGCAATTACCGGGGCAACACAGGCACTAGAAGCTTTCACCGCCCCCGCTGAAACAGGCTTTGGCGGGCAGTCAGCTTACGGTGCATCACCTATGTTGCTTGGTCAGTACGAAGTAGAAGAAGCAGCACCACTGCCTCAGTTTGGTTTCCCCATGTATCAGTTTGATATAGCACAGCCGGGAGATGCGTATTACAGACCACTGAGTTCTTGGAAAAGATCAATGGGAGTAGCATAACATGAATCAAGATATGGCAGATTATATAACTAGGGCGGGCCGTGCTATACCCGGGCAGTCTTTGACTAACGATCCGCAAAACCCGCAGCCTTTTGAAACATCTCCTGAGTTTACTGAGTTGCGTGATGCACTTGAGTATATCTTTGTAGCTTTAACAGAAGAAGAGACTTATGTACAGATAATGCAGGAAGTTGCTAATGGCTATCCTATTATGGATTTTGTACAAGTGTTTTTGTTTGAAGGGTTTAATAACGGCAAGTGGAATCCCGACTTAATGATGCTGCTTGCTGAACCTATGACTTATATGATTATGGCTTTGGCTGAACGTATAGATATTGATTATGTTATATATCGTGGTGAAGATTTAGAAGACGAAGCTGAAGAGCAAGCATTAGGTCTTAAAAGTACAGAAGCTATGCTAGATAAAATTAAAAGTGCTAAAGGTGTACCTAGCGGAGCCTTACCTGAAGAAATTACACAAGCAATTGAAGAGATGCCTGTAGATAGCATATTAGCAAAACCAGCAGAAGTACCAGAAGAAGCCCCCGCCAGTTTAATGGCACAACAGTAAGAGGATTATATAGATGGCTATTGAACAGTTTGGACAGTCGCTCCTTGCAGGTCAGCGTCAGAGACAGCGCAGGGTGGCTAAACAGCAACGGAGACTGCAAAGAGAAGCTACTCTTGGTGCGCTTGGGGGTGCTATTACTAATCAGTTTTTAAAAAATAAAAAAGATGAGTTTCTTAATAGTGAAGCTAACAATGCTTTAAAAATTAAGTATAAAGAAAAAATAGCTAATGGTGTAAACGCTGTAGATATTTACGGCAAAGCATTATTAGCCGAAGGTGGCCCTGACGCATATATTAAAGAACAAAGAAAAAATTATTTAATTGCTGATGCACAGAAAACATGGGGCGATCAGTATAAAGAATTTGATGAAAAAAGTTTAAATATATTCTTTGATCAAGAAGCTGAAAAATGGACAAAGCAGAATATTGATCTTTACAAAAAAGCTTATGAGTCTGGATTGCAAATGGGTACGCTTGCTGAGTTTCAAGAAGCCCGGGCAAATGGTTATGAAGGCCCAGAAAATGTAGCGCAGTTAATAACTAGAGGTATTGCTAGTACTTTTATGGGGCAAACTCCTGCTAGTAGTAAAGCTACTGCTGCTAGAAACAGAGCAGACGCAATGATGGAAGCGGGTAGACAAGTTGAAACATATCAAGCTGCTATTAATAAAGGTTATGACATTAACACTGCTGACCTGTTACAAGAAGCTTTAGATGCTAAAAGAATTTCTATGAAACAAGATAAAATAGTATCTGAAAAGTTTGAAGAGGTTCCTACTTATATAAATGGAGTAAGAGTTGGTACTGATCAAATTAAAAAAATAACTAAGGAAAGAGCAGACGGTTCTACTTATGAAGTACTAGAAGGTGGAGAAAAAGGCCCAACATCTGTTTCTGAAACTGAAATTGAAGAAGCAACATCTACTTATGGGAATGGGTATCAAAGAAAAGTAGTGACTGTTACTGCTAGTGATGGAACTAAGACTACCCAGACCGGGCCTTTTACACTTGATCCCACTAAAGCTACTAACAATGCATTATTAGCTACCGCAGAACAAAATCAAGGAATAGTTGATCAGATAGAAAGAAGAGCTAGAAATGTGGCAAGTCGCCTTGGAGAAGAGTCGCAAGAAACATATTTTAGATATTTTTCATCTGGGGATGATTTATCAGAAAGTACTTTAAAGCCAAGGCGTGAACAAGAATTTCAATTTTTGTTTTCTACTGCTTTAGATATTTCCGACTCTTTTTTTCCTGAAGATAAAATAGAACAAAAATATGCTGAACCTATTGCAGAACTTCTTGCAAACTCTCATGTTCAGTCTGCCTTGTCTCAGACAACAGATAAAGGAAGAGTTTTTGATTTAGAAAATGGTTGGGATTTAAATTCATTGCTTGCAGAAACTGTTTATCAAGGCCAAACTCCCGCACCTATTAGTACTCAATATGAAGGAAAGACTAAATTAATTAATTTTGAATTGCTTACATCATATCTTGAGTTAGAAAAAACTCAGCCTTCACTTATACCTCCAGAATTAATGGACAAAATTATAAGTAATATGCCTCCAGCTAGAGATTTAGACTTTATGTATCGTCAAGGAACTGTAGCAGAACGTAGATATTTAATGCAGTTAAATACTCGATTGTATAATGTTTTAGATGCAGCCTCTCAGCAAGGACAAAACTTTGGTACTTTTGTAAATGCTTTGTCCCGATCTTTAAATACTATTGTTGGTGAATCATAATGCCTATAGGTGATCGTAATAAACAGCTAGGCGAATCCGCACAGTCTATAACAAAAAGTTACGCTGACTATTCTAGAAATTTAGAATTTACTGCACCTCCTGTGCAAGAAACAGTCAGTGATCTTTTAAAAGATGAAGAGTTTCAAGCTAACGCAGAAATTTATATGAACTGGTTAGCTACTGATGAAGCTGCTACAAATAAACTTGTTGCGGGTAATGTTTATAATCCAGATATTGCCGAGGTAATGAGGGATGAAACATTTTCTCTTAGTAGTTTAATTGAAAGATCAAAGGCATTAGAAAATGCTCCTGAAGAAGTTTTACAAGCTTACAAACATGTTAAGACTCGTTGGACAGATTCTAAATTAGACGGTGCAGCAAATTGGTTATCTGCAACACGAGATGGACTAGTTGATATATTTACAGACCCTGTTGAACTTGCAGCATTGTTAGCTATTCCGTTTACAAGTGGGGGTAGCGCAGTAGGAGTACAGGCTGCTAAAGAAGCTGGTAAAGTAACATTACGAAAAGCCATACAAAATACATTAGCAAAAGTAGGCTCTGCTGCTAAAAGCCCTGCTGGAATAACTGCGTTAGAAGGCGCAGCTTGGTCGGGCATGGATAACTATTATAATCAGAATGCAGAAATTGCAGCTGATATGAGAGATGAATTTAGTCGGGGTGAATTTGCGTTTTCTACAGGAATAGGTGCTGGTGTGGGTGGTGCTTTAGGTGCTTTCGTACCTTGGGCTGGTAAAAATCTAATGAATTATTTTACTAGCGGGACTAGTAAAGGTGCTACTAGAGAAGCTAATGCTATTACAGAAAGTAACTTATTTAATAAAGAAATAGAAAACATGCCCGAGGAACGTAACTTTCCTGATCCTTTAGAAGATCAGATTGACATGTTTCCTATTACTCCAAAAGAACGGTCTATCTTGGAGTTAGACGTACCTGAAGAACAACCTACTATTCCTACTGAGCAGCTAGATTTAATTGAACCTGAGCAATTAAATATGTTCCCACAGTTTGATCAAGTCAGACAAACTATTAAAAATAATTTAGAAGCAGATGATGTAGACATTGATTCTTTTGCTGCTCAGTTATCAAATGATTTAGAAGGTGGGGATGCAACAAAAGAAGAAATAACTGATCTGCTTACTGGTATTATAAATCAGTACCGTAAAGGCGGGGTAGAGGAAGTAGATGATGTTGTATCTGTACCTACTTCAACTAACACTACTAAATCAACAAATGGTATATCAATAGGACAACGTATTTTTTTTGAAGTATCTAGGCTGGGTAACAAATTAAACTCAAGCGTAGGTGTAGGTCGAGCAACTGGTATTTTAAACGACTTTGCTGATAAGTCACCTACTGCCCAACGTCTTCAAAATTTATTTAGATATGATTCTGAACTAGGCTGGACAGGTTCAAAGTTAGATGTTGACGAAACAATCGGTCAAGATTTTAATGAAGTTTTTAATAGTAGGTTTGGAAAGTTTGTAACAGATTTTCATACTATATTTGTTCCGGTTACTAGTGCTAAAGGTAAACTTAAAGAAGATTTAAATATTTTAATTACACAGGCATTACGAGGTGTTGAGTTACCAGAAAATTTAAATCCTGCAATACAGACAATAGTAACTGACCTAAGAAGCTTACTAAAATCAAGAGCAGATGAACTTGGTTTAGAAGTTGAAGAAGGGGTGAACTATGTACCCCGTATGTGGAAACGCTCAGTTATTGAAAATAATGAAGGCCGATTTAAACAACTATTAACTGAAGCCGGTTACACAGAAAACCAAGCTAACGATATTGTTGATGGCATGCTTTCAAAAAATACTGAGTATTTGATTTCTAACAATGCTGCTAACGATACACTGTTTTTAAGACCAAGGGTGTTAGACAAAATAACAGATGACTCAATCTTTGCTGACTTCCTTGAAAATGATTTAACAACCGTAATGGTTGAGTATGGCTCACAGACTGCTAGAAAAATTGCTAAACAAGAAGTGCTTGGTGTAGCTAATGAAGCCCAATTTAAAACTAAATGGGTAGAGCCTATTGCTAGAGAGTTGAAGGAAGCCGGATTAAGTGATCGAGATATCATAAACTTTAACAGAGATGTTAAAGAAATTTATAACTTAACAACCGGAGAAAACGTAGCTAGGTTTAAGCCCGGAGGAAAAACACAGACTACCGTTGATGCTTGGACTTTTTTAACTAGAACAGCCACTCTTCCTCTAGCTACTCTAAGCAGTTTAACAGAGGTATTTATTAATGTATCTAAAGCGGGAACTATTAACTCAGTTAAAGGTTTAGGTTCAGCCTTAAAAGACGGCTTTAATACTATTACAGTTAAAGCTTTTAATAAACTTAAAGATGATCATAATTTAACTGAACCAGAAGCATGGCGCATACTTAATGAAATGGGTATTGCTATGGATCAGTCTATAGCTGATGTGAGTGATAGGCTTGGTGGTAGCGAAATAAATAATGGATTCTTTAGAAAAGCTAACAATGCTTTTTTTAGATTAAACATGCTAGATCAGTGGACTAAGTTTGTACAGCTTACTTCTTTTCATACAGGTAGAAATTTAATACTAGATAATATTGAACAGATAGCTGCCCATGCAGGAGTCAAACAGTCTAAAAGAATTTTAGAAAAACGTAGAACTCTTTCTGAAATGGGAATTAACGTAGACGATGCAGTTAACTGGTTTGTTTCTGGACGAGATAAAAACTCCTCCTTTATGGATGAAATAAATAAAGGTGCTGGTCGTTATGTTAATGAGGTAATTTTAAACCCGTCTGCTTCTGCAAACTTAAAACCTACATTACATGCTAACCCAAGAACTAGTTTTTTGTTTCAGTTGATGGGTTATCCGGCTGCGTTTACAAATACAATTCTTAAAAATACTGCTAGAAAACTTGTAGAAAATCCATTAGGTAACACAGCTAATGTTGCGTTTGCTGGACTGCTTATGACTGAAACAGCAAGGGCATTAAACTACTTTAGAAGCCGTGGTAAATCAGAAGAAGATGGCGAAACTCAGGCAAGACTAAAAGCTATTATGAGATTTGGCGGGGCTGGTGCATATTTAGATATGATGAATAGGTTATCTAAACGGAGAGGCGGTTTAGAAGATTATTTCACACTACCATTTGGCCCTGTAGTACATGACACAATAAATGCTTATAGATACAGTGCGCCTATTGAAACTCTAGGAACTAAACTCCCCGGATACGGAGCAATGGAACTTATCTTTGGCGAGGAGTTTAGAGACGATTACCAGCAGTGGCTGCGTAATAGAGATGATGCTGTTTTAGAATTTAACAAAGATGTTAGGGACGAAATAAATGACAAAAACCGTACTTCGATTTAAAAAGGGCGGGGAAGTTTTTGATGTTCCAAAGGCTCCGGTTGAGCCTGATGAGCGCATCGATAAAATGACAGGACTGCCTTACAATCAACAGGCGGGTACTGCTTTTATTGATGAAGAAGATCGTCAGCGTTTTAATCTAGGCAGCTTAGTAGCTAAACCAACACTTCAATTTTTGCGGAAGGCGTTAAAAAGCAATCAGCCTTTTGAAAAAACAGCTGATCCTAAATATTTAAACCTGCCAGAAGATCAGCTTGATGCTGTAAATACAGCCCTTTCTGAAGCAAGAGTTAAATTTAAAACAGATCAAATAACTGACATGGACAGCACTGATTGGCTGCCAGCGGAAGAGTTTGTTGAAAATTTGTTTTATGACTTAATGAATGCCCAGCCTGTAATATCAACTGGATTACGTCAGATTGAAAAAGCTAAAGAAGTATTTAAGCCTGTTATTCCTACTACAAGAAGTAATGAGTTAAATGTAGATTTAGATCGGGCTAGGATTCAAATAGAAGAAGGTTTTAAAGAAGGGGCTGCGCCTGAAGATAGAGAAATAGCAGAGCAGCTACTTCAAAATATTAATGAAGTATATCCGGGATTACCTCAACGTAGGGATTTAGATTTATACGGTGATCCAGAACTGTCTGAATCTGAAATAAAAATTAATCGCCTAAAATTTTTAGAATCCTCGCAAGAAAAGAATCCTATGTTTCGTTCTACTTATGGTGGGTTTGAAACAGATTATGATGTAGCGTTTCCCGCAGCTAACGAACTTGGCTTTCATTTAGGCAATGAGGGTCAGTCTTTACAAAATCTTGCTCGTAATATTTTTTATGAAAGTGAAAGCCCCGCTGTTTCCGTATTTAACAAGCATGCATTTGGAGGAGGTTTTTACAATCGAGAAGATGCTAATAATGAATTTAAAAGAGCAGGTATTGATTTAAATAAATTAATAGATACAGGGGAAATACAAGGTGCAGATGGACTACCTATCAGAGTAGAACGGGGCTTTATTAATGTCCGTTCTCCTTTAGTAATTGATGAAGACTTTGGAAACTGGTCTGTTTATGGAATAATTGGTGACCCGGATAAACTAGACCGAACATTAGAATATATAGCAAATCAATCTGATGTTTTACAAACTATGTCTTCTGCTAGAAAAGAGCAGATTCTTGAGAAGCTTGTTGAACTATCTATGAAATCAAGAATACTTGCAGAAGAAGAAGCTTTGAATGAAAGCGCAAAAAGAACTACTTTGTTTTTTGGTTTAGCCCGTCAACAGCAGGGAAAAGAATTACGCAGCCTTTTAAAAACATTAGGCTTTGATTCTATTAAATATCGCAATACCGGAGAGAACGCCTACCGTACAGATTATAGTAAAAACTCAGCATATTCTTATATTTTATTTGATCCCGAGCAATTTAAAAGCGACAAGGCTAAGTTATTTGACATCAATGATCCTCGCAAACGTAAAGCTTTGGGCGGGTTTATATCTCCTGTAGCTAAAGGTTTGTTTGACGTAATAAAAAGTTACTCTAAAAGAAATATCTCAGATGAACAGGCTCAGTATGCTGCTAATAAAATTAGTAAAGAAGCGTTTCCTGATTTTGGAGATGATGTTGACACTCCTGTTGATGAAAGCTTAGAAGAATTTCTTTTAACAAATACTCGTGCTTTACTGGATGAAAAGCGTGATATGAGCTTAGAAGATATTCGTGCAGCAGGTTGGATAGGAGATATCAGCGGAGAAGAGTTCAGCAAATGGAGAGGATACACTCCTGAAGAAATAGAAGTCTTTGAAAGGTCTAATGAGCTTGCTGATGAAGTTTTCCAATCAGCAGATTTTAATTATTTAATTACTAATGTACTTGATGAAATAAAAGCAAGAAGTCCCCAAGCAACAGTCGAGTCTAAATTAAACAAAGCACTGGCAGACATTAAAGAACCTATCCCTGTTAAATCTTTAACTAACTACTTTAGAAGAAAAGGAGTTAAAGATATTGAAGTAAATCAAGCAAAAGTTAAAGAAGCTATAGATACTCTTAAACTTGGTGCTAGAGAAGGGGAAGCGTGGGGTCTGGATACTAAAGGTGGTGCTATACCTATGTCAGAGGTAGGCTCTAGAGGTAGAGTTACCCCCGAAAATGTACCAGCATTCGGTGCGTTTAGAGACGATATCGAACAAATGCGAAAAGTAATAGAATATAATGCTGAAAATTCTCTTTTAAAAAGACAGGCTAGAGATTGGGATATTACTTACGAACAAAGTGTAAATGAAGCTTTTGATTTTTATAAAAAATATTTTGGAGCAAGTGAAAATATACCAGATAATTATAAATACACTTTAGACGAATTTTTAGAAAGCCCCGTAAGGTCGCATTTATTAGGTCGTATAGTAGAAGATGTAACATCAGGAGGCATGACTGAGGAAAATACTAAGCTTATAAATTTTTTAAGAAAAGCTTATGACGTTTCTAAAAGTGAAGAATCAGATAAAGAATTACTTGACTCAATTTTTGGAGATGAAGAATATGTAATAATAAATGCGCTTTATGAGGCAATGCGTAGAGAGTTAGGTGATGAGAAGACTGAAAACATACGAGACCCTATTAATCAATTTGTACGCAATGAAAGAGATAACAATCCAATGTATCCTTTGGGGGGCATTAACGATCCCGGGGAAGATATCGGGGAAGTAGACTATTTAGGTGTTCCTTTTTCTGATATTACTTTACCAGATACTAATCAAGATACTTATGCAGTAAGGCTGTATAAAGACCCCAGAGTACCAGACGATTATTCTAGTTTTCATTGGACTGATGATGGCGTAGCTTTTCACACGAGAACAGATGTCCAAGGGGACTCATTACGCATACAAGAAATACAGTCTGATTATGTTAATGATTTAAAAAAATCTACAAACTTTAAGGATAAAAATAAAAGCTTTCCTTTTGTTAAACAGGCACTTTACAGAGAAATAGAGAACGCATACGATCAAGATTTAAATAAAATAGAAATAGCAATAAAACCTAAAGGTGTAGAAGCGTTATTCAGATCATCACAAGTGCAAAAGAATTATGAAACATTTATTGCTAAGACTGCAAAAAGTGTAGCAAAACAAATAGGTGCTAAAGTTTCTGAAAAGAAAGGATGGTTAATTATTGCACTACCTGCGGGAGGTGTTACTTTACCGTTGTATGCCCAAGAAGAAGACAGAGAAGAATTCTTTGAAGGCGGGAGAGTCCTTGGCTCTGCATTAAAATCAATGGTAAACAAACTTAAAAAAAGCGGGGATGCAGTTGGTACTAAGGTTGGTAGCTTTATTGGTATTGAACCTAGCGATATACAGTGGGCTAACTCTCTTGGTAAAAAGTTTGGACAAAGAGAAGAAATGGACGGACGGGGAGATGCAGCTCGGCATCTTGCTCTCGGCTGGCTGGCTCAAAGGTCTAACCATCCTGAGACTGCTAAGTTCTTTATTAATGCAAGAGAAGTTTTATCTAACGTACCTGAACGGGAAATGGATCAAAAGAACAACAACTTGGGGTTTGCACTAGAGGCAGACAACAGAGCAGAAGCAGAGAAACGAATCATGCAGTTAATTGATAAAGGTGATGCTTCTTATATGACTCCCGCCCAAAGTCAGGAGTTACATGGTTATAACAAAGGCGGTAAGGTCATGAAGGCGTGCAGCAAATGAAGTACTTCACAGAAGATGAACTGAAATGCTCTCACTGCGGGGAGCAGGGTATGAACGCTGAGTTCATGCAGAAAGTAGAAAAACTACGCGAGGAGTTAGGGTTTCCCTTTCCCGTTACCAGTGCATACCGCTGCCCGGAGCATCCAATAGAAGCTAAAAAGTCTGCCCCGGGCGCACATGCTAGTGGTCGTGCAATTGATATAGGTATCTCTCACGAGAACGCCTACAGGTTAATTCAGGCTGCTATCAACTCCGGCTTTACTGGTATAGGTATTAACCAGAAAGGCTCGGCCCGTTTTATCCACATCGATGATCTGGACTACGGCATTCGTCCTACAGTCTGGAGTTATTAAACGCAGATATCTCATCCTCGAGATATTTGTGTAATCCCTTCAACTTTACTTCAGCCTCGCTAATTGCTTTATAAATTAGCGGGGCATCATCTTTTTTAAATACTTTTGATATCTTATCTTTAGGCAACATACTTACCTCGGTGATCAAGTCACCTTGTAAGTTAATTAACAGTTTAAAAGATATTAGATTCCCTTCCATACAACATTCTCCTGCTTACCACGCAGTCCTGCTTTCATGTAGGCTGTTGCTCTGCCCTCAAAAAAATTCTGGTGTTCTACACCAAGAACATCATCAAGCCAGTGCAACGGGTTGTCCTTAACCTCGTAGTTAGGCTTCAAGCCCAGTTGTAGCAGTCTGCGGTCAGCTATATAATGAACATAATCACTCATCTCTGATCGACTTA
>Ga0255759_10003878_pt1 | contig 13025 bp, 15 predicted proteins | sample 101ome_20_FD_179959 | JGI IMG/M metagenome (GOLD analysis project Ga0255759, IMG submission 179959) | Coastal salt marsh microbial communities from the Groves Creek Marsh, Skidaway Island, Georgia - 101404AT metaG (version 2) | ecosystem: Environmental > Aquatic > Marine > Intertidal zone >...
CGCTAATGACATGAAAAGCTCCATAGCTTGTTTTATATCAGCTGTAGATAAATTCTTAAAAAAAAGAAAAAAATTTAATGGTTCAATAAGTTTTCTGATAACTGGAGATGAAGAAGCACTCGCGATTAATGGAACAAAGAAAGTAGTAGACTATTTAAAAAAGAAAAGAGAGAGAATAGATTTTTGTATTGTTGGTGAGCCTACAAATCCGAATAAGCTTGGAGAAATGATTAAAATAGGCAGACGTGGTAGTATATCTGGAAATATTTTAATTTCTGGATCGCAAGGACATGTTGCTTACCCTCACCTTTCTAATAATCCTATAAATACATTAGTTAAAATATGTAAAAAACTTAATGAACATAAGCTGGACAAGGGTAACAAAAACTTTCAACCTTCGAATTTAGAAATTACTTCGATAAACGTTGATAATACTGCTGCTAACGTTATTCCAGCTAGTGCAAAAGCGCAGTTTAATGTTCGATTTAACAATCTTCATAGCTCAAGCAGTTTGAAGAAAAAAATTAATTTAATAGTTAAAAATTTATGCAAAAAAAATAAATGTAAATTTAAAATAGACTTTCATGTTAATGGAGAGTCTTTTCTTACTAAACCCAATAAAACTATTTATATGGCTAGAAATATCATTGAAAAGGTAACTAAAATAAAACCTAAATTTTCTACAACCGGTGGAACTTCTGATGCAAGGTTTATAAAAAAAATTGCTCCATGTCTTGAATTTGGTTTAGTCAATAAAACTATGCATAAAATTGACGAATGTGTTTCTTTAAAAGATTTAAAAAATCTAACAAAAATTTATCAAAATATCCTTGAGGATTATTTTAGGTGAAGCTTTATAAAGTAAAAAAATCTAAAATTGATAATTTTGGTCTTTATGCTTCAAAAAATATAAAAAAAGGAACTCGAGTAATTGAGTATAAAGGAAAAGTAATTACTAGAAGAGAAGCTGAAGAAAATCCTAAGTATGATAATGGTAAAGCAATTTACCTTTTTAATTTAAACAAAAGATATGATCTTGATGGAGATTTTAAATTCAATACAGCAAGATTGATAAATCATTCGTGTAACCCAAATTGTGAAGTTACTGGAACAGGGCTAAAGGTTTGGGTTTACGCTATTAAAGATATAAAAAAAGGCGACGAATTTTCATATGATTATGGATTTAGTTTTGATGAAGATTACAAAAATTACCCATGTCGATGTAAATCTAAAAATTGTTGCGGTTATATAGTAAGGGAGGGTTCTAGATGGAGAATAAATAAGTCAATTAAACTTAAGAAAAAATAATTTAAATATTTGTCCTAATAAAAGCTTTGCTACTATATCTATAATCAAACACTTCTCTAAATTTAAAAATTTAAGTTATCCTCTTTAAATTTTTTTTTAAAAAATTTAGTAAATTCATATTGTTAATTTATGGAAATAATACAAAAAATTATTATACATAAATATTCAATTATGTTATATATCAAAATGATTTTAAAAAAATCTAATAAAAATTATTATATACTTTTTATTTCTTTTTTTACTTTTTCACTTTTTTTTTTAGGATTTTTTTTACGGGAAAACTCTGCTGGGGCAGGAGGATACAACGGTGATTTCGGCCATGTATGGAACAATCTTTTGCTTTTTAAAAATTTTGGATTCTGGGAAGGAGTGGATGCTACCGCAGGTATAGGTGAAAATAAATATAAAAGTAGTCGGCCACCTTTAATTTATATTTTAAATGCATTTTTCAACCCTTTTAGTAATTCCAAAGAAAGTTATATCATAAGCATTTTTTTCTTCTCGATATTTACATTTATTTTATTTTTTTTAACTTTAAAAAAAAAATACGATAAAGAGTTAGATAATTCATCAATTTTTTTAATATCCAGTATTATTTTATTGAGCCCATATTTTAGAACAAGTTCTTATTGGGGTTTAGAGGAAAACTTTGGATTATTTACATCTATAATTTCAGTTTTTTTTTTTAAAAAAATTCAACTTAAAAATTTTTTGAATATTAAAATAGATCTTTTTTTGTTAGCTTTATTTAGTTCTGCAGCTGTTTATTTTGGCCAAAATCTAATAATAATTCCATTATATTTTTTTTTAAATATTGTTCTAAACGCTCAAGTAGATGTTTTAAAAAAGATTCAACTTTTTTTTTATTATATTATTTTTTCGATACCTTTTTTTTATTTGATACTTATATGGGATAATATTTTACCGGCTGTTGACTCTGAAGCAAGAGAAACTCTTAGCAAAATATCTTTTAATCATATTGGATACTCGTTAACAATAATAGCATTTTATATTTTTCCTTTTCTTTTTTTTAAAGAAAAAAATATTTTAGAATTATTTTTAGAGAAATTTAAAAGCTATAAAATAATTTTTATACTTTTATTTTTCATTGTTGGCTTTTATTTTATAAATGTTATTAGTCCACTTGAGAGAGAGCCTTTAGGTAATGGAGTTATTTACAAATTTTTTTTATTATTTTTTAAAAATTTCGTAATAAGTAAATATTTTTTATATTTAAGTTTCATAATTTCAGCAATAATTATATTGCTTTATATAGATGACACTAGAGACTATTTTTTAATGTCTTATTTGCTACTTAGCTCCACAATTATTGCCCCATTATATCAAGAATACTTTGATCCTATTTTATTAATAATGTTACTGTTATTCTTTTATACAAAAATAACATTTAGTATAAAAAAACTATTATTTCTTTACTCTTATTTTTTTATCTTTTTTGTAGTGGCTAATGTCTACTATAAATCTAATTTGTTTTTATTTTTTAAAAGCTAATCGTAGTATACCTAAAAACATTTTAAAAGAATCTTTTAGTATGCTCAATTTACTTTGATTTACATGATGCCATTTAACTGGCAGTTCTACGATTTTATAATTTAATTTTTTTGAAATTATTACTATTTCTAAATCGTGATCAAAACCATACATTTTTAATTTTCTAAATATTTTCTTTGCGGCAGTAGATTTGTAAAGTTTGAACCCACATTGAGTATCTTTAATTCTAATATTCAAAAAAAATATAATTAAAATCCTAAATACTCTACCTATAAATAATCTAAATTGAGAGGATTTTACTTGCGAAGCAACTAGGGCTCTAGAACCAAAATAAACATTAATTTTATTATTTATAAAATTTTTTTTAAACCAAATAATAGTATGACTTAAAGGAACTGAAAAATCTAAATCCGATGTAAGAATCCAATCATTTTTTGCTTCTAGACAACCTTTTTTTAAAGCGAAACCTTTGCCAACATTTTTTTTTGATTTTATTAATCTAAAAGTCACTTTTTTATTTTTTTTGAATTTTTCAAAATATTTTTTTATTAGATTACTACCTTCATCTGTACTTCCATCATCGATAAAAAGAATTTCAATTTTAGGTACAAAATTTCTTTTGAGAAAAATTCTTATATTAGTAAAAGCTAAATGTAACCTTGGTTTTTCGTTATAAAAAGGAATTACAATTGATAATGAAGTTGGTTTTTTAAAAGTTTTTTTTTTCACCTATAATTATAATAGACACACCAAAAGGAAAGTCTATATATTTTAAAAAAAACAGCTCGGCTTTAAAAATGTTCATTAATAAATTATTTATAAATTTATTTGGTGTGTTTTCAACTTTCTCTATATAATCTACTTTTAAAAATTTTAAAACAAGCGTAATCAAAGCGATTGGCACAAATAAAAATGTATTAAAAAAAGTTATTCTTAAAACTTTAAAATTTTTGGAAACTAAATTTTTTATTTGATTAAAACCATATCGTCTGTAATGTTTTAATACTACATCCTTTTTTGAAAATAGATAATTGTAAGCAGGTATGGTCAAAAGAATTAGTCCTTTTGGTTTTAAATTTTTTTTTAAGTTATTTAGAGCCTGATTGTCATTTTTAATATGTTCCAACACATCAGCCAATACTATACAATCATATTTTAAAGTCTTTTTGATTTTTTTGATTACCACTACTTTTCTATTTTTTTTATACTTTAATGATAAATATCTTGAGGTTTTATAATCTTTTTCGTAGCAATGGACTTGCCCAAGTTTAGTTAGGGCGTTAATATTTGTGCCGCTACCGCACCCATAATCCAATATTTTTATTCTTTTTTTTTTTGAAAATTTTTTTATAAATTTGAATATTAAATCTCTCCTAACGCTAAACCACCAGTGAGTTTTTTGATTTTTAATATGTCTTTCGTATACTTTTTTTTCCATTATTTATTTCAAAATTGAATTGTAAAGTTATATATTCGTATATCATTAATGAAAATTCCTAAAATTACAATAATTTTACCCAATTATAATAGTTTTTTATTTATAAAAAAAACAATTAATTCTGTTATCAATCAAAGTTATAAAAATTGGAAGCTAATAATTGTGGATGATTGTTCTAACGAAAAAACAAAGTCAGTTTTAAAAAAATTTTCAAATCATAAAAAAATTAAAATATTTTGGTTAAAAAAAAATAAAGGTGCAGCTTATTGCAGAAATTTTGCTATTAAAAAATCAAAATCTAAATATTTTGCCTTCATTGACTCTGATGATGTGTGGAAAAAGCAGAAACTAAAAAAACAAATTAACTTTATGGAAAAGTTTAATTATAATTTTACATATACAAATTATGAAACGTTTGGAAAGAGCTTGAATTATATTAATCCACCAAATAAAATAAATTTTGAAAAGTTTATTCATAATACTTCCATCGGCACAAGCACAATGATTATTGCTAGTAAAGTTGTTAAAGGGATTAATTTTACAAATACAAAAATTTGTGAAGATTACATTTTTAAGTGTAAAATTTTGAAAAAAGTAAAATATGCTTATTGTTTAAATCAATATTTAACTAAATATCGTTTAAGAGATAATTCATTACAAAGTAATCCAGTTAAAAATTTTTATTGGATCTGGAAAATCAACTATATTTATAATCAGTTGAGTTTTTTTCAAAATTGCAAATCGCTTTTTTTTATAACCATTAACTCACTAAAGAAATATGGTTTAAAAATCTAATATTTTACAAAATTTAAGTATAGCCCACATGCAGGGGCCGGGGGAGCACATTTAGATCTATTTTTTGATTTTAAAGCTAACTTAAAATCATTAAGAGTCCATTTATTCGTAGAGAGATATTTTAGACAGCCCACCATTGATCTTACTTGATTTTGAAGAAAAGATTTAGAGATAAAACTTATTTTTATAGTATTTTTTGTTTTTTTAATTTTAATTTTTTCCATTTTTTTTACTGGTGAGCTCGCTGAGCAATTAGCTGCTCTAAATGTAGAAAAATCATGAGTCCCTTCTAATAACTTTGCTCCTTTTTTTATTAAATTTAAGTTAATCTTTTTTTTTACATGCCAAGCTCTATTTTTGTTTATTGCCAAACTACCTTGCCTATTTATAATAAAATAATCATATATTCTTAGTTTAGCATTGTATCTCGCATGAAAATTGTCAGGTTTTTTTTTTATATCTAAAATAGATATCAATTTTTTTTTTAAAAAATAATTTACCGAATTTAAAAACTTTTTTTTATCCTCAATTTTTTTTTTTACCTTAAAATTAGCATATTGTGAAAGTGCGTGAACACCTTTATCAGTTCTGCCTGCTCCAATAATTCTTACTTTATCTTTTAAAATTCTTTTTAAAACATTTTCAATTGTATCTTGCACCGATTTACCATTTTTTTGACTTTGCCAACCTACAAAGTTTGTTCCCTCGTATTCAATTTCAATTAAATAATTTATCACCTTAATTCAAAATTTGACCGATTTTAAATTTATTACCTTTTAAAAATTCATATGCGGACATTAATTTTTTTCCCTCTTTCTTAAGCTCTAAAACCTCTAAAGCATTTTTTTTACATGCAATAATCATTTTATTATCATCGATAATTGTTCCTTCTTTTCCCGATTTGTCTACTTTTTTAGCTTTAGTAATTTTAATTCTTATACCGTTTAACTCAAACCAGGTACCTGGATTTGGATTTAAAGCTCTAACCTTAGCTAAAATTTCTTCAGCACTTTCACTCCAATTTATTTTAGACTCAATTTTTTCAATTTTTTTTGCATAAATAACTTTTGACTCATCTTGTGGTATAAAATTTGCCTTATTGTTTTTAATTAATTCAATTGCATCAATAATTAATTTTGCGCCTAAATCTGACATTTTTTTACTTATTTCTTCATAATTGGTATCTTTGTTAATCGATAACTTTGATTGAATTAAAACAGGTCCCGCATCAAGCTTAGGAACAATTTTCATTATTGAAATTCCCGTTTCTTTATCTCCCTTCAAAATAGCTCTTTGAATTGGTGCTGCGCCTCTCCATCTTGGCAGTAAAGATGCGTGTATATTTAAAAAAATTAAGTTTTCTATATTTAATAGTTTCTCTGGTAAAATTTTACCATAGGCGACAACTACAACTAGGTCAGGTTTTATATTTTTAAAATAATTAATCTCACTTTCTTCATCCAGTGTGACTGGGCATCTTACTGGAATATTTAATTTATTTGCATAATCATGAACTGCAGAATTTTGAACTTTTAAACCCCTATTCTTTTTATTAGGGGGTTGAGAATATACTTCTAAAATTTTGTGATTGGAGTTGTTTATTGCTTTCAATATAGGAACAGAAAAACTTGGGGTGCCCATGAAAACAATTTTAAATGACATTAAATTTACAGTATTGCTTTATCTAGCTCTTTTTTTTGTTTTTTTAATTTTTTTATAATCATATCTTTTTTTAATTTAGATAAATAATCTATAAATAAAATTCCATTTAAATGATCAATTTCGTGCTGCACACAAGTTGATAACAGACCCTGAGCTTCTAGCTCCGCATTCTTTCCATGGTAATCAATATAATTAATTTTACATTTAGCTGGTCTTTCAATTTCTGCGAAATAACCTGGTAACGATAAACATCCTTCCTCATAAATTGAAGTTTCTTTTGACTGAAATGTTATTTCAGGATTGATTAGAAAAATTGGATTTTTTTTTTCTTCTTTTTTAGAAATATCTATTACTATTACTCGTTTAAGAATACCGATCTGTACTGCGGCCAAACCAATACCAGGCGCAGCGTACATAGTTTTCAGCATATCATCTAATAGTTTTCTGGTTTCGTTATTAACTTGTTGTAAAGGTTCACTTTTTTTTCTTAAAATAGGGTCTGGTTCAATAATAATGTTTCTTATTGACATTATTTATGCTCTTTCAGGAAACGCTGAAATTATTACTTTGTTTCTGATAGCAACTAGACTCATTTTGTTTAACAAATTAGTCACAAAGTATATTGTTTCAGGATCCAACTGGTAAATTTCATCCTCACCTATAATTTCAACAATTTTTAAACTTAAAAATGCTTTTTGTTTATTATCAATTAGTTTTAATAAATTTTCTGGTATTTCAAATTTTTTTGATAACTCCTCATATTTAAAACTTTCGGGTAAAGAAAAGCCATCATTAATAAGTGCGTCTGCTAAGGCTAGATCTTTTGCTGATATAAAATACTTTTTATTTTTTGAAACTTTTTTAAAAATTTTATCTATATCTTTTTGTACCTTTTTTTGGTCCTCCCCTTCTACAAAGTATTTTAATATTTTAGATTGATGTAAAACCTTGTCATTATATTTAATTTTCCCCTGAAGAAAATTAGTTTCAGATAAAATTCTACTTTGAGCAGTTTCTTGATACTTTTCCGGAAGATTTTCTACCCCTATTTTTTCAATTTGATCGCTAAGGAATTTTGGGTAAATATTATTTAATTTAGATTTTAAGAACAAATCTTCTAAAAGAAACAAGTACTCTATTTTATTTTCATTAGACTCGGAAAGTAAATATTTTTGATAAATTAATGCCCTTGCATCACTTTCATTAAAAGTTTGATAATTATTTTTAGCATTAACTAAACTATTTAGATCAAATGGAATTTGTTTATAGAACTCAAAAATTTTTTTTTTATCTAATTTGTTGTTATTCGCTGCAATTTCTAATTCTTTTATTTTTTCTTTATTTGTAGCGTCCTCAAGTTTTATTAAATTTGCTGAATTTAAATATCTCCAAATCTCTGGTTTTGTTTTTGGCGTAGGTTGATATTTAAAATTTGGGTTAGTAATACTTGAAAGATAAAAATTTAAAAGGTTTTTTTCATTAATTTTATTATCTGTCTTTTCAGTTATACCTAAAAGAAAATTGATTTTATCATCATAAAATTTGCTAGATAAATTTTGTTCACGTAAAAGATCCAGTAAAAGTTGAGCTTCGGAATTTCTTTTATCAAATATTAAACAGTAAATTTTAAATTTTTCTAAGTATGGATCTTTAATTTTAGCATCTATGAATTGGATCCTATCACAGCCATCTTTAATTTTTGCGCTAGCAATATTTTTATCAACTAAAAACTGAACAGCTTTACTTTTGCTTTCAAATTCTTGGTTTTGTTTTAAAAAACTTTCAATTAATTCAATCCTGTCATTTTTAATTAACCAATCTATCTTTAAATTTACAAATTCTTTTTCAGTCATCCCTTGAGGAGGGTAGGAAAATGAAAACAAAACAATTTCTAAAATTTCTTGAGATGAATTTGAAAGATTTATTTTATTCAGTCTTTTTAAGCTTGATCTTAAATCTTCAGCTTTTGTATTAGACCACATATTTAAATCAAAATTATAATCTGCTGGTTGAAAAATTCCAAAAACATTTCTTTCCTCTGTTTCGATTTCGTTCCCTTCTTGAATTACTATTTTTTCTGAGCTCTTAATTACGTTAGGAGCTTTTGTGTTATCAATCTCTTGAATTTCTTTGCTTAAAGAATTAGAAGTCTCGATATTATTATTATTATTTGTATTGTTTTTCCAAATATCTATTTTTTCTTCACTCCATAAAGAAGTGGCTAAAAAAAAAACTAATAAGCTAATTAAACAGTTAAAGTTTTTTAATCTCATTAGTCACATCAATTTTAAATTTTTTTTCTGGACTTGGAAATTTGATTTTTTCAATTAAGAAAATTGAAAAAATTATTATAACAATTACTAAAATTGTTTTAATTAGAATTCTAAATAGTGTATTTCCAATTTTAGGTTGCCTGTTGTATTTAAGTTGCATACTTTTTGAATTTATTTAAACTCAATAAATAAGACATAATTATGAAAAATCAAATCTTAAAAATTATTTAAAATGGAAAAAAACCTTACTTTGACCGGTATGATGGGTGTGGGTAAAACAACTATAGGTAAAAGACTGGCAAAAAAATTAAACTATGCTTTCATAGACATAGACAAAATTATCGAGAAGCAAGAAGGAGAGTCTATAAGCTCAATATTTAAGAATAAGGGAGAAAATTATTTTAGAAAACTTGAGACACAACAAACTATAAAAGAGCTTAAAAAAGATAACTCGGTAATTTCACTTGGTGGTGGGGCTTTTTTAAATTCCTCAATAAGACAATACTCAAAAAAACATTCTATTAGTTTTTGGCTAGATGTTCCAATTGAAACATTGTTAAAAAGATTAAAAAAAAGTAAAAACCGACCTGTGCTTAGAAAAGAAAAAACTGATGATTCAATAAAAAAAATTTATTTTTTAAGAAAAAAATTTTACAATATGGCTGATTATCGAATTAAATGTAAAAAATTAACCTTAAAACAAATTATTGAAAAAATTTTAAATTTTTATGAAAAATCAAGAAATTAAGTTTCAAAATAAGTTTGAAAAGTATTCAATATTTATTGGTGAAAATTCAATTAATTTATTAACAAATAAAATTAAAAACTTATGTCCTAAAACTAAAAAAGTTGGTGTAATAGTAGATAAGAATATACCTCCAAATTATAAAAAAAAACTTAAGAAAAAATTAAAAGGTTATGAGGTTACCTTTTTACCATTTTTAGCTAATGAAAAAAATAAATCATTAACCAAAACTTATTCATTATTAAATATTTTATTGTCGAAAAATTTTAATCGTTCAGATTTGATAATTGGTTTTGGTGGAGGCATAACTGGTGATGTTGCTTCTTTTGTTGCTAGTATTTTTAAAAGAGGAATAAATTTTATTAGTATTCCTACAACTTTGTTAGCACAGGTAGACTCATCTATTGGTGGAAAAACTGGAGTAAATTCTAGTCATGGCAAAAATCTTATAGGATCATTTTATCAACCTAAATTAGTATTAATCGATACTACATTTTTAAAATCATTACCAAAAAAAGAAATGATTTGTGGCTATGCCGAAATTTTAAAACATTCAATTATAAAAGATAAAATTTTCTTTAACTGGTTAAAAAAAAATACAAAATTAATTTTAGATAAGAAAAAAAAAGAATTAATCTACGCAATCAAAAAAAGTTGTATGATAAAAATGTTTTTTGTAAAACGAGACACCAATGAGAAGAATCTAAGAATGACTTTAAATTTTGGCCATACTTTTGCTCACGCAATTGAAATCAAAAATAATTATTCAAAAAAGTCTACTCATGGAGAAGCGGTTTTATCTGGTATAATATTGGCTACTAAATTTTCAGTCTATAAAAAATTATGTTCAACTAAGACATTAAATGAAATTAAAAATATTTATATTCAAAATAATTTAGATTACACTTACAAAAAATATTCTAGTAAAGAAGAAATTGATAAACTTCTACCATTCTTAAAGAATGATAAAAAAAATAATGATGGGAGAATAAATTTTATTTTGTTAAAACATATCGGTAAAACAACTTTATCGAATCAAAATAAAATATCTTTAAAAGATTTTAGAAAAATTACCTACACTATTGCTCAATACTAATTTCCAAAGCATGTATTTTATTTGAAAGTTCATCTTTTAAGACTTTCATCACTTCTTTTTGAGCTGTTACTCTTGAGAGTGAATTTAAATACAAAGATTTAATTTTTAAGTGTAAGTGAAATTTATCTGGTGAAAATGATTTATGTTTAATGTGTTTATGCGAATTATCAACAATCTCTATTTTTTCAATCTCTATTTCTTTTTTTAATTTAGCAATAATATCTTCAAAAAAATTATTCATATTTAAGATTTTACTATATAGATAAACTTTATGAAAATAATTTGTGATTGGGAAAATTGTAAAGAAATTGGATCTTATAAAGCTCCAGTGGAAAAAGATAACAGTAAAAATTACCGATTGCTATGTCTTAATCATATAAAAATATTTAATAAAAATTGGAATTATTTTGAAAATATGAATGATCAGGAAATAGAATTTTTTATTAAATCGGATTTAACTTGGCATAAATCTACAAAAACTTTTGGATCTTCTGATAATTTTTTTAATATTCTATGGAATAATGCTCTTGATGATAAATTAAACATTTTTAAAAGCTCTAATTTTAGGGATTTCAAAAAAACAAAAATCTCTCAACAAGATAAAGATGCTTTACAAGTAATGAAATTAAATGATGAGGTAAAATGGGACCAAATACACTCAAAGTTTAAAGAACTTGTAAAAAAATATCATCCTGATAAGAACCAAGGAAATAAGAAATTTGAGGAAAAATTAAAAAAAATTACTTTGGCTTATAGCCAACTAAAAAAAACTTTAGGAAAAAAATGAGTTCACAAAAATTGGTACAAAAACCTGACATTAAATTATCAGTTAAACAAACATTCGGGTTTGAAAGCGATATGCAGGTAGCAGCTTTTTCAAAAAAAAATGAATATGTTCCAAAGATAGATAATGATTACAAATTTGATAGGGATACAACTTTAGCAATTCTTGCAGGTTTCTCTTTTAATAAACGAGTTTTAATTCAAGGTTATCATGGAACAGGCAAATCTACACATATTGAACAAGTAGCAGCGAGACTAAATTGGCCATGTGTAAGAGTTAATTTAGACAGTCATATCAGCAGAATCGATTTGATTGGTAAAGACGCAATTGTTTTGAAAGACGGGAAACAAATAACAGAATTTAAAGAGGGAATTTTGCCTTGGTCGATACAAAATCCGGTTGCACTTGTTTTTGACGAATATGATGCAGGAAGACCAGATGTAATGTTTGTAATTCAAAGAGTTTTAGAAAGCGAAGGTAATTTTACTTTATTAGATAAGAATAAAGTTTTAGAGCAACATGATTTTTTTAGAATCTTTGCAACTACTAATACTGTAGGTCTTGGAGACACAACTGGATTGTATCACGGAACACAACAGATCAACCAAGGACAAATGGATCGATGGAATATTGTTTCAACTCTAAACTATCTTCCTTTTGAAAAAGAATTAGAAATAGTATTAGCTAAAAATAAAAATTTTAATAATAAGGAAGGAAAAGAGCTTCTTTCAAATATGATAAAGGTTGCTGATCTAACAAGAAAAGGCTTCATTAATGGTGATATCTCAACTGTAATGAGCCCTCGTACAGTTTTGCATTGGGCCGAGAATACAGGTATTTTTAAAGATCAAGGGTACGCTTTTAGAATTACATTCTTGAATAAGTGCGATGAATTAGAAAAAAAAATAATTTCTGAGTACTATCAGAGATGTTTTGGTGAAGACTTGCCAGAGTCATCTATCAATATCACTTTATAAAGTGGAAAATAAAAAAGAAAAAATAGCTGACTTTAAAACTGCAATAAGTTCCACAGTAAGATCGTTATCTAATTCAGAAAAAATCGAAGTTACTTTTGGTAATGATACCTCTAAATCCGAAAAAAATTCAATCAGGCTTCCAGAGCTAAGTTCAATTAATAATAAACTTAATTATAATCAAATAAGAGCGATAGCAGACTCTAAATCCTTAAGACATAGATTCTCTGATTCTAAAACATTTAAACAATATGAACCCGATGGAAATATATCTAAGCAACTATATAGAATTTCAGAAAAAATAAGATGTGAAAAAATTGGAGCTAGCTATTTTAAAGGAGTAAAAAACAATATTGAAACTTTTTATCAAGAGAGAATAAATGGCTTAGATCTTAAAAATAGTGAAGATAAAATTGTAGAGTCTTTTGAAAATTATTT
>Ga0255759_10003879_pt1 | contig 13022 bp, 9 predicted proteins | sample 101ome_20_FD_179959 | JGI IMG/M metagenome (GOLD analysis project Ga0255759, IMG submission 179959) | Coastal salt marsh microbial communities from the Groves Creek Marsh, Skidaway Island, Georgia - 101404AT metaG (version 2) | ecosystem: Environmental > Aquatic > Marine > Intertidal zone > Salt...
GTTGAAGTTGCGATGCAGTACCAAAATTTAGAAGAACCTTTTTGGGGTGCTAATAAGCCTAAATTAGAAATAGAGTGTCTTGAAGAAAACGTAGATCTAACAGCTATTGCTTTAATGGATCTTTATAAAAGAGCTATTTTTGATTTTAACAGATGGGTAGAAATTGTCCCTAAAAACTTACGTCATTTTAGAATGTATGTGATTGTTTCTGAGATTAGACAATTTCAACAAGATATTGCTGCCAGAAACACAGATTCTAGAGGACGCATTGGCGATCACGATCCAAAGGGTCAAGGTGAATATGCTTCGGCTGATGATACGCCTCTTAATACTGAAATGAGTCTAGCGGCTAAGCCATTTGTTAGATTACAGTTTGACTTTTGTGAATTTAGTATTGATGATATTAGTTCTATGTTCGCAGATCTTGGCAAAAATCCTGAACTTAAAAAACCTAAAATCGGTATTTTTTGGGAATCTGCTAAACAATTTGATCAAAGCTTTAATATTTCAGAAGATGAAGCAACTGAAGGGCTAGCAGTTCCAGGTAAAATTCCAGATTATCAAACTGGACCATTTGATCCTAAGCAAGCTGTACAGGATATTGCTAAGAAAAAAGCACAAGAAGTTAAAGACGCTTTTGATGCTAAAAAGAAGAACATTCAAAATGCTCTTAATCCTGAGTCTAATAGTGAAATTGGTAATGTATTCGGTGGACCTGGACTTTTTGGAGGTGCAGCATCAACACTTGTTGGTGGTTTAGCTGATTCAGTTGCAGGTAGACTACTATTAGGTAATGTTCATGGATTGGGCGGCATAGGTTCTATTCAAGATGCTATTCAAGCTGGTAGTATTAACGCCGTGGCTAATTTAGCTGGTCAATTATTTGGTCAAAGAAGTAGACCGGGATCAGGTGACCTAAGCCCTGGCAACATTTATCCTAAAGACAATTTTGCGCTTGACTCATCACCTGACGGCAATATTACACCTAAAACAGTATATGATCCGATCGCTCCAGATAGAGACGATCCAATAAACGATAACGTACATGAATGATAAAGAACTTTACAAAGACAATCTTAGAGAGACGCATTGGCTTGGTGAGGTCGTTATCAACGAAGATCCACTATTAAAAGGTCGATGTAGAGTCAAAGTATTCGGTAAATTTGACCTTTTACCAGATGATGCAATTCCATGGGCCACTCCAATGAACCGCGATCAAGTCGGTGCACATGCAGTGCCAAGAGTTGGTGATATTGTAGCAGTACGCTTTGATAATGGTAACATCTATCACCCTGAATATTGGTTTCAAGTTGATCAAAACAACGACCTAAAGACAGACATTCTCGAAGCTTCTGATAAGCCTCATGATGTGATAAGCTTAGTATATGATGCTGAAAGAAATCTTCGCATCTATCACTCACCAGAAGACGGCTTAGTGATTACGAGAGGCAGCGGTGCTAAGGAACGTCCAATGATTCAGATTGACGAAGAAGGTTTTATTAAGATAAGCACCGATGCTAAGATGTTCTTAGACTCGGGCGATATATTTGTCTCAAATACTGGTGAAAGCGGTGCAGATGAAACCGAACCGGCCGTTAGAGGTCAGTCTTTACAAGATTGGTTGCAGGCTTTATTAGATGATTATGTTGCACACATTCACCCAACCGGCGTTGGACCTTCTGGTCCTCCGATGCCACCTACAACAACGACTGTTGGCAGGTTATCAAGTACACATATTAACTATCAACAAAAGAGTAAGTAATCATGCCCGTAATTTGGCCAACATTTATATCAGCGGCAGCAAGTACTATCTCTAGTCAACAATTTACAAAACCAGGAGGACTTGCGACACAGTCATATGAAGTGCCTAAGGTTGGATCTGATCAAGTTGAAGTCTTTCCACCGAGTAAAGCACTTGCAGACTCGGTAAAACCTGGCAATCCAGTAAATGCTAATTTAGCAACAAATCCTGCTGATTTTACTAATATTGGAAGTACTAATCTATTAAGCGGTAGATATGATTTTGGTGTAGCGATAGCACAAGACTATCTTAATGCAGTTAAAAATGCAGCTCAAACTCCAGTTGGTGCTTTTCACATTAATAATCCAGCTGCCGAAGAGTTTTTAAAAAATGGGTATGGCCTAGTATTTGAGAGAATGTTAAAAGAGGGTGATTTACCCTTAATGGATCAAAAGGATGCAGACGGTAATATTATTTCAATGGGTAAAGAGTCACATCCAGACTATGCAGATTTACTTTGTCCAGAACCCGTCGAACCACCAGATCCAGTAGAAGAAGAAAAGAAAAGAATTAAGAAGTTTAATAAATTTATTGAAGATCATAAAAACGATCCTAAATATGGTTTACTTAAGTTTAAGTTTTTTGAGTTTCATTGTTTAGATGGTAGCGAATCAAATGATGATATTATAGCTATATTTGCAAATAGAATTCTACAGAAATTTGATACTATAAGTAATAAAGATAATCAATTTAAGTATCTTAGATGGGCTACTAGTTTGGGTAAACAAAACTATAAAGATTTAACAGCAGGTGAAACTGCTAGTGCAAACTCTAGTTGGAAACAAAGACTTCCATATCCTAATGTTAGAAGCGGTGTTAGAAACGATATTCAAAATGCAGGATACAATTGGGAAATTATAGTAGACGGTGTTTCTAGGGTAGTTAAAGAGGCTATGGACACTGTTTTTCCGGCATATGAAGTTGTAGAAAGAAATTGGCAGGGTGATATTATTAAAACATATGTTGAATTAGATTTATATAAAAGAGTGTCTAGAGGCAGAAAGGCGGCAACGCCGATGCCAAAACCAAGCTCTAGTGAAGAAGAATTGTGTCCATTAGATCCATACAAAATACAGGTTTCTTATAATAGAGAAAGTGGTACGTATGAGGCTATTGGTGACGACGGTCAACCTAAAACAGAAATAGTTGAAAGTAAAAGGCCTAAAATATTAACTGATAATGTAGTAACATTTTTTACATATGATGGAGATGCTCAAAAAACGTTTTACACATATGCTGCTAATAGTGTTGAAGACGGAGAAGAAACTAATGTAATTATTAATAATTATAAAATTATATGGTGGGATAAAGACTTGTCTTATGTTGATCTTAAGTATGTAGAAAATGAATATGAAAATAAATGGTCTAAAATACCACCAGCCGTAAGTAGTATTAGTCCAGATACTTCTGATCCTGAAGCGGCCTTAAATCAATTTTTAGCAATAGATCCAAAAACGGGTGGAACACTTTTTAAGTTTCAATATTATCAAACAGAAAAAGCAAAACAAGAAGCTGAAGAATGTGATGCTAATGAACCTGAAAACGATATACCATATAGTTGGCCAGGTGGAGATCCATATGAAGAATTAGCACAAATAACTATCACATATTGGTATTTGTGTATTGTAAAACCATTTCAGCCTGTTACTTCAATGCCACCTGCATTAATTCCCCCGCCTCTAACTGGTATTTATATACCGATTTATTATGGTGGTAAAAAACGATTAGCTAATAACTTAAGAAGGGCTTGGAATACTGGTAAAACATTTAGTCAATTGCCAGCGCCTCAACCACCGGCAATTGCAGTGGCAACGGCTCTGTCTTTTGCGTATGCAATGCACTTATTAGAGTTTAAATTAATCTATTTAGGGGGTATACCAACACCAGTTGGCCCAGTGCCTATGGTTGGTTTTGTACCCGTCGTGTTCTAAAAAGTGAAGAGATATATATTATGTTACACCTTTAATATAAAAAATAATGACTGAAAAAAAGAAAAGAGCTAGAATCGGAGAGGCTACAGCCGAAACTAAAGAACTCAACATCAAGGTAGAAGAAAGAGTAGCTGAAAATATCGATAACATTGATCAACTTAAAAACGAAGAAGATCAATCTACAACAGATTCAGAATTTTACGACGCAAATGGTAACTTTATGTGGGAAGCATATGAAGCTACATGTCCTTCGTTTACAAGAAAACCAAACCCACACATTCGTACAAAACCTGGTGATAAAGTCTATTCAAGGGAATCTTATGCCCAAGAACTTTATGATATTTACAGCAATGTAGATAACTATGACAATATCAAAACCAAGGTATTGCCAGGTGAAATTCACGAAGGAACCATCTTTGGCATCAGCACAGAATGGATTAGTGTTGACGTTGGTTACAGAGAACTTGTTTATGTTAAGTATGGTAAAGAAACACCAGAAGTACAACAAATGTCTGTTGGTGAGGAGACTTCTGTTTTAATTACTAACGTACAGCCAGGTGAACACATTAGCGGATCTATTAGCGGCGGCGTTAAGCAAAGGGTATTTATGGATCTTAGAGATGGTGTTGAATCAGGCGATACAGCTTGGGTCGGTCGAGTTTCTCATATGATCGAAAATGGTGGTTATATTGTTAGAATTCAAGGTATTGATTGCTTTATGCCAGGTTCATTAGCTGGAATTAATAAACTGCATGACTTCTCATCTATTGTTGACACTGAGATGTATGTTGTTCCGGTTAGTTTCTCACCAGAAAGAGGTACATTAGTAGTTTCACACAGAAAGTATTTACAAGCCCTAATTCCAGATGCAATTGAAGATCTTAAACAAAATATCGAAAACGAGCAAGTTGGTAATGTAACGGGAACTGCTAGATACGGCGTCTTTGTAGAGTTTAATAAATGCTTGACGGGTATGATTCACTCTAATGACTTAGATCAAGAAACAATGGCTAAGTTTAAGGCTAGAGAAATTAAACCAGGTGATGAAATTAGATTTAAAGTTAAAGATATTATTAATCACAAAAAGATTACGTTAACTCAAAAGACTGAAGTTACACATGATCCATGGATGAATATTAATTCTCGCTATCAAATGCCTTCAGTTGTAACAGCTAAAGTTAAGACTAAAAAAGATTATGGATTGTTCATTACAATTGAAGAAGGCGTAACTGGATTGCTTCATGTAAGTGAACTAGGAGAAGACACAATGTCTGTTTTTAAACCAGGCGATGACATCACTGTACAAATTACTAGAATTGACGAAGATGCGATGAAGGTATTTCTTAAAATGCCTGAGTAACTCGAACGAGAGTGTGATATATAATCCAAACGGTAATATCATACTCTTAGATGCAAAAGCTAAATAAAAATTCTACTAGGGAACAACTCTTGAACTCTGCGCTTGTTGGCGTGGAGTTCGAGTTTTATTCCAACCTAGAGTTAGAAGAGACCAAAAAGTCATTATCTGAACTTTTGGGAAGAAAGATTCAATTAGAGGATAAAGCTCATTCAGACTTTCAACCTGATGATAAAGTCTTTAAAATGGAACCTGATATGTCAGGCGGTAAAGGACTTATTGAGCTGGTTACAGGTGCAATGCCTTATAGAAATGCTAGGATTGTCATCATTAAGATGCTTAATTGGATCAAAGAGAATGGCTATACAAATGATAGAGCCAGTATTCACTTAAACGTTTCATTTGATAATCAGTACTTAGAAGATCCTACGATGATTTCTAAGATGAACACTCTAAAATTTATCTTGGAATTTGATGAGGCTAGAATATACAAATTCTTCCCTAATCGTGAAAATTCTACATATGCTAAAAGTATTAAGTGGATTATGCCAAAAAGAGAGGCATACTGGTTTGACGAAGATCACATTGAACCTAATAACTTTAAGTTTGCTGACACAAAGTATTACGGCATTAACTTCTCTAAAAAAGAGAAGAACTATTTAGAGTTTAGATACCTAGGTGGTGAAAATTATCACGAGAAAAAAGAGGCCATTTTACACCTCTTAGATCGTTTTATTTTACAAGTTTGGAATTCATGTAATGATCCAAGATTTACACCTGAAAATAGAATAGAATTAAAAAGAATCTTAAACAAGAATTTACCACTTGTTGAGATGCTTAGAGACTATAAGAAACTTAATAAGTATTGGCCTAAGATTAATCTTTTAGTAGACCTTCAGGATAATGATCAAATCATTAAGGTACAGTGGGATCGTATTAAAGAAAGAGTATTAAATCTCATAGTAGACGGATCTTTAGAAGCTGGTACAATTAACTATGACTCTGATTATTCAACGATTCAGGTTAAAGATGGGGTTATGAACACTGCATATAACATCGATGGTTTTGAATTTATAGATTGTGAAATTAGAGGTAACGTAATGAATGCTTCTATTTATGGCGGTACAGTTGAAGGCTCTATGCTTACAAGGTGCAATTTGTATCAGGGCGCTGAAATAAAAGACAGTAAGGTTGAATCATGTTATGTTCATGGTAGTGTAACTGCAACCAATTGTTTTGTATTCGGTAGAGATGGCGTCTTTAGAGGCAAAATGGTTGGAGGTATTTATAGAGAAGGTTTCTTAGGCAAAGAGGCAAGAATAGATGATGCTACTGAAGTGGTAGTAAGTAAAAAAATAAAATAAAAGATGAGCGAAATTAGAAGCGGTAGCGAAAATAATCTAACTACTCCTAGAGATTTTGGTGAAAACTGTTTAAATTCATTTTTAACCGAAATTGGTGATGAGATTACCGGCGCTTGTATGGTCCCTGTTAATTTACCACAAAGAGAGGTGGTTAACATTATTAAAAGAGCTAAAAAATGGTTCTATAAAAAATATGAGGATTCAGTAAAAGAAAACTATTACCACATTCCAAATAGTGTCTTTAGTAGCGAGTACTTTAAAAATAATCGTACATTAAATTTGCCAGGCCCGGGTGTTGACGGCGGTGGGGCTGTTTATTCAGTCTATGGCGTGTATGATTTAGCTAGTGGTTGGAACTCAACTGGCACTGGCATGGATATGAGATTCCAAGGTGGCGCTGATTTTGCTATTGAAAGAATGTTGTTTAGAGGTATGTATGATGGTTCAGGCCCGGCTGAAGCTGCGGAAGAGTTGCAGTACTATGTTCTAAATGCCAGTTTAGCTGATATGTCTAGAATGATTCTTGAAAATCCTATTTCTTATCAGTATTCAAGATTGACAGGTGAGCTTAAGTTTATGGGTGATACACCTAAAGGTGATGTTATTCTAGAGGTTTATGAAACTCTACCAGACTGTGCCCTTTACGATGATGAAATTTTCTTTAGATATATCAGTGCTAAGATCAAACAGTCATTAGGAGCTAAGCTAGGTATCTTTAAGTTCGCTCTACCTGGTAACGTTGAGTTTGATTACGGTGCTATCAAGGATATGGGCGATGAAGAATTAGCTGCGATTGAGGAAGAAATCAAAGGCGACGAAGGGGTCGATTGGATGTTCCACAGCTAAAAAAATCAGATACATATATAAATGGAATTTTACATTAAATACATAGGCGACCCTAACTATCAAGCTGATCAAGTTCAAAACAACGGTGAGATAGAGCAGTTAATTACTCAAATTGAGACGACACTGTTTACTAATACGGGTGATGTTTTAGGATCACCTGATTTTGGTTGTGCATTAGAAGATATGATTTATGAATTAAATCAAACTGAGTCGGCTATTAAAAATGTAGTAGATTCTCAAATAAAAAGTTACTGCCCGTTGGCAGGTAAATATAATGTTGTTTCTAAGGTTAGCTTTTTTAAGGGTGAAGTTAGAGACATCGCGTACATAGATATTACAATAGATAGTAAGTATTTAGTACAAATAAATATTAGGTAAAATGGCTGAATTAAAATTTTTAAGTACGCTTAGATCTTCTGCATCTCAAATTAGAGACGATGCTAGAACCTATATTACTAGGGTCTATAAGCGTGCAAACACACTTTTTACTGAGGCTTCTCCATTTGCTCAAATTCTTTCAGTCTTATCTGAGATAGCTGAATTGATTATGTTCTATATCGAAGATGCTACAGTTGAACAAAACATTTACACTGCTCAACACCCAGAATCTATTTATGGTTTATCTAGGTTGACAGGACATGACGCTACTAGAGGTTTTGCTGCAACTGGTGAAATCGAATTTAGATGGAAGCCAGGTGCAGATTTTAGCAAGATTGCAGGTACGGGTTTAACAATTGACTCTAGAGCTAAACTTAAGTTTGATGCTAATGGTTTAATGTATACGCTACTTACCGATAAAGATAAATTTAGACTAGAAAAAACTAATAAATTATCAATTAAAACTGCTATTATTCAAGGTGAATTTGAATCACAGAAGTTTACAGGTTTAGGCACAGCATTACAATCATTTAACGTACAAACTCGAGGCCTTTCTGATCACAGTAAAGTAAGCGTAAGTGTTAATGGTGAAAAATGGACTAAACACGAATCACTTTATGATTTGCAAAGAAATGAAAAAGGCTACTTACTTAAAACAGGTATTTCTGGAGGTTTAGACATTTATTTTGGTAACGAAGCATTTGGTATGATACCACCACAGGGCGCTGAAATTGAAGTTGAATACGTTAAGCATAATGGACCTACTGGTAACTTACCTGATGGTGCAGACTTAACTGTTAAATGGGATGCTGAAGGTGAAGATTCATTGGGCGAAATGCATGATCTTAATACATTCTTAGATGTAACCATTACTTCTTCACCAAAAATGGGCGCTGATAAAGAGTCAACTGTCTTTACTAAAGTTATGACTCCACTTGCTAGTAAATCGTTTGTTTTAGCAACACCTGATAATTACGAATATTTCCTATCAAGATATGGTCTATTCTCATATATTGATGCATATAATACAACTGATGATCAATACCTAGATGACGATAACGTAATCTATATTTTCGCAGTGCCTGATGTTAGAAAAAAATTGGCAAGTGGCCAAGACTATTTCTCAATTCCACAGCAAGAAATGTTCTTTGATCAAAATGAGTATGATAAAATGTATCAAGTACTTCAAGATAGCGGCCAACAAATGGTAACTACTGAAGTTGTTTTTGTTAAGCCTCAAATTAGAAAGTACAGCATGGATGTAAACATTAGATACTTTGAGGGTTTCACTAAAGAAGAGCTTGCAACCGAAATTAGAGAGCGCATCAGCACATATTTATTAAATATTACTAGAAGAGATAAATTACCAAAATCTGATATTGTGTATATCTTAGAAGAGATTGAAGGTATCGATGCTGTTAACGTTAGATTTATTTCAGAAACCGAAGAGACTGCTAGAAGACTTGGTTATTTTGAATCTGTAACTACAACTGTGGTACCACAAGAGCCCGTAACTTTAGAAACGGTCGGCAATGGTAAACAAAAATATGTTTTCTTTAAGCGTATTGAAGAGGTTGAAACCGTAGATGTTGATGAAACGACTATTATTCCAGAAACAGTCAAAGGACTTGATCAATGGGGTGATATTATTATGGAAAAAGAAGAAGTTGCTGTATTTAGAGGCGGATGGCAAGACAGAGATGGTGACGAAATCGTTGACGATGTATTGATCAACGCTGAAGCCGCATTAAGTATTAACTTCGACGGAGATCCTGTACCTAGAACAATTTACACTAGAGTACAAGCTGGAAATAGAAAAGCAATTAGATAATGTTTGATAATTTATTTTTATATAAAAGAGCAAAGATATATGATAAGTCTAAATCTAGAAAAGATGCTAGGTTAAATGTGGGCTATGACTATACTCAAAAATCTTTTATGGCTAAAATGATTTCAAGACATATTGTTAGAAATCAAACCCTAAATGACTTTTTAGTTTTTATTGATGACTATATTTTTAATCTATTAAAAGGTGTTAAAGTTTTAAAGAGTTATAAAAACTACACTGTGAAAAAAGACGACAAATACATTAGATAATGTACAATAACCTAAGATTTTTTAATGGGTTAACCACGGATTTAAACTTGGTTAAAAACTCACAAGGAGTTTGGGCTGGTAGAATTCATATGCCTGAAGTTTCTGTGCAGTTATATGAAACTGTCAACCTTTTTGTTTTAGAAGAGTGTAAGTATTTGGGTGATTTAACGCCGAATACACCAGTTGCAGAATCAGTTGATCCAACTCAGTTTGTTTTTAAGTGGAAACAAAATGACTTAGGCGAATCTCAAGATATTATTTTATACTCAGCTAAGTTAGAAGATAGCATGTATAAAATAGAAAATCTTACTGAGGTTAGACATGATCTAATTGATAGCTCAGTTTCTCCAGGTTTTGATGTGAATGGTATCAGAGAAATAAACACAAAACAAAACGTAGCACTTCAAGTAAATGTAGCACTTAGCTCTAAAATAGAGGGCCCACACAGAAGAACACTAGAAGTTTATGAATCAGTTAATGGCACAGAAACTCTAATCGCTTCAATTCAATTTTATGGTGAAGTTGAGGCTGAAGATGAAAGACTTAAAACCCTACTTCAAAACTTTGGTGCGACATTAGACGAAGGCGACTTCTTATTGTTTAAGGACCATGATATTAGTGAAATGTCACCCGATTATGTGCTACTTAATCAAAAAAGAAAAGAGCTTTTATTAGAGTTACACAATATCAAGCCATTTGTTGGCACATATAAAGCCATCTTAAATGCGATCGACTTTTTTGGTTACGATAGAATTACACTTAAAGAATATTGGATCAATGTAGATAAATCAAGCAATAGCTTTGGCAAACTCTATGCTGTGCCAGTGCCAAATGCATCTAAGAGAGGTGAAATGATTCGCAAGAAGATGCGTTTCAAAGTGCCTAGTAACACAACTAAAAAGACAAGTAGATTCTCTTTAGTTTACAGATTAAATGAGCCTAATGGCACCTTTGATTACTGGGATATTCCTAATGTTGACGAAGTATTTGACTATACACCAGATGAGGTTATCATCAAATTATATGGGCTAAAAAATAAATTACAACGAGAGTATTTACCACTTAATGCTAAGATTATAGATATTACTGGTGAAGGTGATTATTTTGCTCAAAAAAACTTAAACGTTTGGAATATTCAAAATGGCATTGGCTTCTTTAGTGAGGGGCATGACATTAAATTTGAAGCACACCCAAAACACAGACCTATTTTTATTGAAGACACTTCAATGGTTCTAAAATCTCTATTAGATCAAAATGATCCAAATTCCAATTATGATTTATTTTTAAACATGATTCCTGGAACCGAGGATCAATTAACCGAGGCACAGCGCATTGAACTTAAGTCTATTTATAATGAGTTTTATGAAAATTATCAGAACGTAGAATTACATTCATATAATCAAAACATTCCGATCGGTGCACCTATAACACTAGACGGTACCTTAACGTTTGATGATATTTGGGACGAAGCTATCTTTACATGGGAAGATGCGATGGATGCTAACTCAAATCTTAAAGTTACTTGGGACAATTGGTGGAAACGTTGGGTTTATGAAGTTGAATGGGTCGTTACTAACCACGAACGAGGATACAATCAATCGTTTAGAGGACCAATCGATGATTTCTTAGTTTTACCTTTAAATTTGCCATATAGCGGTAAATACAACGTAGAGTTTAGAACGTATGACCTATTTGGCCATAGATCACATTACAGAAAAGACGACTTTGTTGACGTTAGACTAAAAGAACTCGAACTCTATGGCATTTATAAGTGGAAAGAAGAAACTGCATGGAACGATAAGAAATTGGATTGGAATAAAAGCGGTGGATATTGGGATTTCCCCCAAGACAATAAAACCACAGTTGAAGATGATATTGCAACTCTTTATCTAACACTTGATAGAGCAAACTATGTTCATATAGAAGATGATCAGGGTGTAAGGTTCTCAACTGTTAGAAGATATTTTGACATTTATTCTGAAGATGGCTTTAGTGAAACTACAGGCCCATATCAGTGGAATGAATGTGACTTTAGATGGAATGATAGCAAGCACTTGTGGTGGAAAGCAATGAGAGTTGGCGCTGATCTTACAGCTAGCTTTAAAATAGACCACATTGAAAACGGTGATCAATTGGTAATAGAATATACAGATCCAATCACTAAAACTGTAACTACCGCGACACATACAATTGCCTCTGCAACCCCTAATAATGAATTTGATTTAGCTGGTTGGAATGCTATTATGAATGAATTAAATGCTAGTACTGACCCTATTATTAGTAAATTTAATTACAATGCAATATTCGAAGACACTGATGGAACGAATCCACTGTCTTCAGATATTTTTAGATTTATTTTAGCGGTTGGTTGGGAATACTCGTACACTTATGATTATTCTGATGTATACATAGTAAAGGTAGATCCTAATAGTGATTCAGCCGTTTCAGGTGAGACGCATGTTGTACATTATAATCCAACATGGGATGACACTCGAGTATTTAAGAGTTTTGCTGAAGTTGAAAGATCAACTCACCTTACGATTTCTACAGATATTTCTAAATTTCCAGGGGCTAAAAACGCTATTTGGAGAATTCAGAATATAACTAACCCAGAAATCACTGATATATACTATAATAATATGTGGCTTACATACATTTTCAAATATCCAGGGTACTACTCTATTGAACTTGAAGCGGAAGACACATATGGTAATAAGAACGTTGTAAAACGAAACATGTTAAAAGTAAAATAAACAAAGAAAATGGCAAACATTACTGAAATCTTAGGTACTGACTCAGTATCTTCGTCTAGACCAATTATCAATACTAATTTTGAGTTATTGAATGATGAGTTAGCTAGTGTAATTTCTCTCTTAAATCCAACAACTCAGGTTTTAAGTGGAGTTTCTAATATTACAACAGCGGCTATTACTGTTTCGCAAAACAACTTAAACCTTCTCCAAGTTAATGGTAACGGTGGCGTTATCAACACTGACTTTGCATTTAATAATGCTATCACAATGGGTGGTAAAGTTATTAAGAGCGGTGTTGTAGGTACCACAGTTGCTCCGACTGCAACTTTGCAGCCGACTACACTTGAAGCTTCAACTTATTTTGTTGACGCGGCCTTTACATTGCCTTCAGGTGATGACGGTCAAGAAGTAACGGTAATCGTTGGATCTACAGCTTCAGCTGCAGTTTCAATTTTAACCGGAGCAGGTGTTACTTTAGGCGCTACTTCTATTTCT
>Ga0255759_10003880_pt1 | contig 13021 bp, 8 predicted proteins | sample 101ome_20_FD_179959 | JGI IMG/M metagenome (GOLD analysis project Ga0255759, IMG submission 179959) | Coastal salt marsh microbial communities from the Groves Creek Marsh, Skidaway Island, Georgia - 101404AT metaG (version 2) | ecosystem: Environmental > Aquatic > Marine > Intertidal zone > Salt...
TAAATACATCTTCATCGTCCACCTCGTCGTGATTTCGTAATCGTTCGTCTTCTCGATCGAATGCATCGTGTATATCGGTTTAAACACATTTTTCAACATCTGGATGTTAAAGTTGTACCCGCTAAAACTCGTGTACTTTGAGAGGGGATCGGTAAAAGTCACCTCCGGCGAGTACAAGTTCGGATCGATACCAACGTCGTCGAATAAGTGCGACAGATCTTCCGTCAAGTCTTTTTTCAGCTTCGAGAGCGTTTCGCCGGTCAAACCTCTCTCTCTTGTTTCTTCTTTTTCCCGTGCTGCGGTCTCTCCGTCGACGTCGACGTTGGTGGTCTTTGACGACGCGAGGCTGGTGAGATTTATGCATCTTCTTCCTCTTCTTCTCTCCGTCTCTGCGCGCATTCGTCGACGAGTGGGAGCAGTGGGAGCGAAAAAAGACGACGAGCGCGAAGAAGAAGAAGAAGAAGAACAAGACGCGGAGAAGGACGAGCGCATTTTATATTGTGTAGATATATTTGCGTGCACAGATAACGCGCGAGATTAATGGAAACAAATTGTGTCACACATTTAGGGAAAAAATATCTCATCAAACAACAGAAAAAAGCGCGGGGATTTTAAAAAAAGAAGAAGAGATGAAAAGCGAAGAAGAAGAACGACGGGAAGAGAAGAGCAGCTCGTCGTCTTCTTCTCCTTTTCCGTCGATGAAACAGTCGTCTTCGTCTGGAGGAACGGGACACTACGGGAGAGTGTTTTCGATGAGCTTTTCGCCTCCGTTTTACGTCGACGACGACGACGATTTTGCCGACGAGGAGAAAGAGTCGAATCCCCTAACGACAACACCAACAACAAAAGCAACAACGCGCTTTGGGAAGACGAAACGACGAAGAAGACTTTTGGCGACGAGCGGAGAGGACGATTGCTGCAGATTGTGGACGACCACCGAATGGTGTCATTCTGGTGATTGCGATGACGAGAAAGAAGAAGAAGAAGAGCAACAACAACAACAACAACAACAACAGCAAGTGCTCTTGGAACCGAAACCGTACGGTTTGAGCGTTTTGAGAGGGCACTCGGACGCGGTGTTGAAGTGCGCTTTCGGGGCGAGCGGCAGCGCGCGCGTTAACGACGGGGAGAAGAGTTGCTCGCGTTTGTCGTCGTTTGTGTTAGCGACTGGGTCGTCAAACGGCGAAGTGTTTTTGTGGCGAGTCGTCCGTCAAAGCGGGAAGGAGAAGGACGGGGAAGGCGGCGACGGGCTGTTGGCGAAGTTTGACGCGAATCGAAGGAGGGGAGGGGAAATCGGCGCGCGCGCGGACGGAGGAGGAGGAGAAGAAGAAGATAACAACAACAACAACGAAGTGTACGGGTTGAAGTTTTTAGGAGCGAGGGATCAGTACTTAGTCATAGCTACGGACGCGGAGTTGATTGGCGTGGAAGTGACGAGGAATGTGAGCGAAGACGGTTCGTCATCCGTGGGAGAGTTGAAGGAGATTGCTCGCGCACCGATTGGATTCGCGTTGAACGAAAGTGAAGGCGATGCCAACAGTCAACGAGGTAAATTCGATATAGCGTACGCGTTTGCGATGGACGCATATGCGATGAATAGTAGATGTAGTAATAGCACCAGCGACGACAAAATGGGAGACAAACACATTTTGTCGGTTGGATACTCAAACGGCACGATGCGCATGTACTGTTTCGATGCTAAAGCGCGAGAGTTTTATCTCGTCGGGGAGAACGCGAGCGTTTTTGACGACACTAACAGTAGTACTGGTCGGCTGAATATGGCGTGCACGTCGTTAACTTTCGTGAACCCAGCCGTAGGAATGGAACTCGAACAGTTTCCGAACGTGGTGTTGTGTAATCGCTTTGGCGTCCTCGCAATGTCAGACGCGAAAAATTGGATCGAGAAGACAAAACCGAGAATGAACATGCAAACCGATTTCGCGTTAACGCACGCGATGGCGGATGTTGGAAACGGATTCGTCGCGTGTTGCGGTCGCATGAAGGAGCACAACAGGAACGGAGTAGCTCTGTTCGATGCCTTCGATGTGCAAAGAGGGTCGATGTTCTTGAACGCGAGCGAGATGATGGGCGAGCACGCGTCCAAGTATCCTTTGTTGTGCGTGGGAGGTTTCGCGGAAGATGTCGTCGAAGAGGAAGCAGAGGCGGAGGAGAGTAATATACGAACTAGAATAACCGTAGTCGCTGCAGGCGGAATGCCCGCAAAATTAGTGAACGAGAATTTCTCGAGTAGGAACAACGCAAAGAGTTTAGGATTTAGCTTGGCGAAATTGAAAGTAGGGGTAGGTGTCGGAAAGGCGGAAGAGGATACGAAGACTTCGCGACTCTACGCATGGAATTTTGTAATTTAAGATCACAAGAATCTCTAGTTACGCATAAGGTTATAAATACACGGCTTGAATACTGGTAATTAACGCGCTACTACTTTATCGAGCACTTCGCACTGCTTTTTGAAATCTACGAGCTCGTGCGCAGCAGCCCAACCCCCCGCGGCTACCGCAGGTAACCCCGGGCCCGGGAAGCGCGAATCCCCTACTAACAACAATTTTTTCAAATTACTCTTCGCGGAAGTAACAGGAACTGCGCCCGCACCGTCTTCGCCAGACTCTTTTTTCTTTATCCACCCCGTACCGCCGTACGTGCCTTGAGAGTTTTCTCTTCGTAAAAAGCGCGCTTGCGTGAGAGGCGTCCCAACCATCTCAATTTCCGCACGGCTTTTCAAATCTTCGACAGTGATGTTATTCAGCGCTTTCGCGACCGCATGATACAACACTTCGCTTCTCTCTTTCTTCAATTTATTGTATTCTTCGGAGTTATACTTTACGTTCTTCCAAAGCTCTAAAGGCTCGTTACCGGGCGTATAGGCGTGTATGACGTGTTTCCCTTCAGGCGCCATGGACGGATCTTTAATCGAAGGGATCGAGACGAGAACTAGATTTTGCTCCGCATCCACGCCTTTGTCCCAATCACCGACCCACACGTGGTGCATTTCCAGAGTTTCTGCGTCTGGTAAATTCGTGGCGTCTATGCCAAGGTGCAAATGCATGAAGGATTGGCAAAATTCGACGTCATCGTCGACTATTTTCTCGCTTTTCGTTGATCCAGTCGTCGACGCGTCTCGAACGCTTTGTCGCCTCCCTTCCGAGCAATCTTTCAAAAGCGCCTCGGTATCCCAAATCGTCGCGTTTGAGATCACCGCTTTCCTCGCTCTTAAAATCTTCTTCTTTCCGTCTCTTTTTTTCGTCACGATCCCAGTCACCTCTTCTTCTTCATCTCCGTCTTTCTTTTCGACTAGAATCTCTTCGCAGTGCGTTCGCAAGCGCAAATCGCCGCCGTATTTCTCAAATCCTCTCACCAAGCAATCTACGAGCGCACCGGATCCGCCGATGGGAAACTCTAGAGCAGCGTCAGGGGCGTACCAGTCCGCAAACATGTAACCAATTTCCGCACCCATTGTAGCTTTGGACTTACCTCCGGAAAGCAAGAAGCAGAGCAAATCCATGTAATCTCGAATAAACTTCGAGTTGATGTCATTTTTATCTAAAAACGTTTCGTAATCCGATAAAATCGCGTTCAAACTCGGCATTGACTTCACCAAACCTGGAATGAATCTCGCTAAAGTCCACGCGGCGAACATATCCGTCCTTACAGCTGCTGGCGGCAACGCCGCACTCGCCTGCGCCAACGGTTCCATCTTCTCTTTCAATTTTCGCCAATCCGCGACGGCTTCCGCGTCGTAATATTTCTCCAAACACTCGATGAACTGATCGTTTCCAACCTCAGTAACGAACGTCGCCTCCGGAAAGTGTACTTTCCACGTGTTGTATCGTATACATTTCAGCGGTTCATCGATCGCGTGTAAAATCTGCCCGAGCGGGTTGCTCGTAGGGAATTCGGACAGTCCAGTATACAAACTCGGTCCGGATTCAAATGTGTATCCGTTTCTCTTGAATTCGTGCGCCGCACCACCTGCGTGTTCGTGAGATTCGACGACGACAACTTCTAATCCATATTTAGCCAGCAATGCTGCGGCAGAGAGGCCTCCAATGCCGGACCCGATGACGACGACGTCGAAGGTTTCTTCTTCTTCTTCGGTGGTGACGTTTGATGACGACGACGAGGACGTCGTCGCTTTTGGTCGATCGATGCGTCGCCGTCTCTTTTGCTGAAAAGAAGAAGAAGAAGAAGAAGAAGAACGAAGAGCAGAGGCGCGATTTTGATGAGCGCGAGGTCCGGCGCACAGATGCGAAGACATGATGTGTGATTTGTTTGTGCGTATCTAAATGCCGGATTAGTGTTTATTCTGGATTTTTGTGAGCACTTTTACGCGTTTAATCTTCATCATCACACGAATCTCTCTCTCTCTCTAATCATCATCGCGATCATTTAAACAACGAGGAAACGTCGTCTTTGATGCTCTCGTCAGCATCGTCGTCGTCACCGGAGGAAGAAGAAGACGAAGACCCGAAGAGCGTGGAGGGCGCTTTCTTTTTCTTTGCCTTCTTCGTCTTCGTCTTCTTGTTCTTCTTCTTTTCGCTCTCGCTCTTTTCGTCGTCCTTGGCGGCGGCGTCCTCGTCTTCGTCTTCGTCTTCGTCTCCGAAAAGGCCTCGCAAGCGGTCTTTTTTCGTCTTTTTCTTTTCTTCTTTCTTCGCGCTCTCGTTAGCTGCTTTCACAGTTTTCTTTTTCTGCTTTGGCTTCTTCCCGAAAATGCTCACGTCTTCGTCCTCTTCGCTACTCCTTCTATCGCTATCGCTAGTACTACTACTACTACTACTACTCGTTCGTATTCTTCCTTCACCAAACAGCATCGAGGCAGGTTCATCGACACCGATATCGCTATAGTCGTCGTCGCCTTCAACACTCAATAAATCATTCTCTGAAGTCAGGGAAGAAATGCTGCTCTTTTTCTTCTTCTGCTGCTTCTTCGCTTTCATTTTCTTCTTCTTCTTTTTCGTCGATTCGGCGAGGAGCAACACTTCCTTTGCGAACCGCTCGCGCATCTCCTCGATGGTTTCGTCTTCCTTTTTTTCCTTCTTTTTCAGTGCTCCTCCGGCTGCTTTTCGTTGATTTTGCATGAGTTTTTCTCTCCTTCGCCTTCTTCTGCGCGCTTCGATACTTCTTCTGCCTACGGTATCTTCGTCGTCGCTGTACGAATCCTCTTCCTCTTCTTCGCTTTCCTCCTCCTCCGCTGAAGAAGAAGATACCGAAGAGGATTCCGAAGTCGACGTTTCGCTCGACGTATCCTCGTCGTCATCGTCCGAGGAATCATCGTCCGTGGATGAAATATACGGCCCAAACCTCTCTGGATTTGGGTTCACCGAGTTCGCTAACCCTAACGTCGAATCCTGGTAAAATGAAGCAGTTCCGACGACGTGAGGCAGCGGTCTCCAAAACACGTTCCCGGTCAACTTCACGTCGCCGCGATGATTGTTCCCGAGCCATCGTTTTTCGGTTTTTTCGATCGCTCGAGAGAGATGTTTGTTTCGTTCTCGTTTTCTGAGCTCTCTGCGTTCGTTTCGCCTCCTCTTATTCTCCTCGTCATCGTCATCCGTCGAATCCCCTAATCGCGCGGCGCCTCCTCCTCGTTCTTCAACTGTCTCCTCTTCGCTCTCTTCTTCGTCTTCTTCTTCTTCTTCATCCGATGAAACGTCTTCAACTTTTCTCTCCACGCCAATTGAACTCCCCATCCTCCCCAGACCAATCTTACACGCGTTCAAACGCACGTTGACCTTCTCTGAAATCGAGTGCAAGTGTTTCATCTTCAACTCTAAACTCGAGGATTTCTCGTGCGTGATGTCTTCGTGAATTTTGTGTAGCAATTTTAGGAGTCTTTTGTCGTGCGCGGAGGACCAATTATTGCTGGCGTCTTTTTGGAGCGAATTGATGAGCGAGTGGATGGAAGAGGAGGAAGGGGAGGAGGAAGTCATCGTCTCTGGTGGCGGTGTTCCGCAAAGGGAATACTAATATCCCCAAGTTTTTAAAGAAACGTTTCTTCTTTTGTGGGAAACGCGGGGTACCACAAGAGTCACACACAAAAAAACGTGAAAGTAAAACTTAGTATTACTACCTTGTAGTATGACATCTCGCAGCATTTATTATTAGACGTGACATTAATTATTTACAACGTTTAGAATATCCTCTCCGTCGACAAACTCTTTGATCCTCTCCGCTACGCTATCGATTAACCTCTGTCTGGTTTCTACTCGCTTCCATCCGATGTGCGGGGTGAGCGTCACGTTGTCGTCGAAGATGTTTTTCGGATTCCACAGCAACGAATCGTCGTCCGGAGGCTCTTTGGTTTGGACGTCTAGACACGCGCCGGCGATTTTCTTTTCCTTCAATATTCGTATCAGATCGTCTTCGTTACATATGGCCCCGCGAGCGGTGTTGATTAAATAACTCGTCGGTTTCATCAGCGATAATTTCTCGTAATCCAGCATGCCTCGGGTGGAGTCGTTGAGCGGGCAGTGGATGCTCACAAAATCGGACTCCGACAACAACTCCTCTAAAGATTGATAGACGTCGTACAACTCCGTTTTCGTCTTCGCGGACCTAGAGTACACGTACGGTTTCATCCGAAACGCTTTCACCAATTCGCACACGCGTTTCCCGATCGTCCCTGCCCCACCAATCAAGCCGACTTTTTTACCTTCCAGCTCGAAGTGCGGCAAGCCGCTAAAGTTGGTAAAGTGTCGGCGTTCGCCGCGCTCCAACATCTTTTGCTGTTTAATCATGCTCGCGGAGGAGTTCAATATCGACGTGATGACTAAATGCGACATCGCTTCCGTGGAATATTCTGGCACGTTCGTCACTCGAATCCCTCGTTTCTTCGCTTTCTCCACGTCGATGTTGTTGAACCCGGTCCCCGCCTCGCAAATCAGTTTCACGCTTTCTGGCAGCATATCGACGTCTATTTCAATCTCTTTCGTGACTATGCAATTGTGACCGCGAGCGCGTTCGGCGACGACATCTGGCGTCGGCGAGGAATCCGCGTGCGCGGTTAAGCTGTTACTGTTGTTCTCTGCTGCTGCCGCCGCCGCCGCCGCTGCATCACCACCTCCACCAACACTCAACCCGAGCGCGCGGGAGATGGAGTGCAAGTTGAGCTTCTTATCAAAATCAAGTCGACCGGCGTTGACGATGCAGACGTTCGCTATCCTTCTTCCCGAAGAAGACATATATTTCCTTTTCTTCGTCGCGCGCGCGCGGAAAGATTCAGAGAGAGAGAGTCGAGAGAGAGAGAGAGAGAGAGAGAGAGAATAGCCAATCGAGCGCGAAACCAACGCGCGTTCTCTCTCTCGGATTCTTTTTTTGTGATGCAGAGAGAGAGCGAAACAGTTGTGAGTTGAGAGAGAGGAAAAACAAAGAAAAAGACCCTCAAGAGACAGAGCGCCCCCTGAAGAGAGAGAAGAGAGAGAGAAGAGAGAGAGGAAGAGAAACGTGTCGGCAGCGCAGGACACCTTTTTCGCGTAGATCTCTGAGAGAAAAAAAAAAGAAAAATTGTATCTTTGATTTTCCGGTTTTGTTGGTCCGCTTTTTACCTTTTTTACTATTCTTCCCTAGAATTTTTTTTTTCCTTTTTGCCCCCATTGTTGACACATATTAAAACTTAGAGAAAGAAAGAGATCTGCGTCATCATCGACATCGCGTTGGAGTCATCGGCCGTTCTCTCTCTCTCTCTCTCTCTCTCTTTCGATCGATCGATCGATCGCTCGTGGATCCATTTTTACGAGAAGAAGAAGAAGGAAGGAAATTGCAAAACAAATTTCCGCCCCCATTTTTGAGAGAGGGAAAAAGAAAAAACGGGAATATTATCCGAGTCAGATTCTCTCTAAAGAGAAGACACACAACGCGTAAACGCGCGCTTCCACGCGTGATATAGCAGCGATAAAAACAAAAAACAACGAAGAAGAAGAAAAAATGGCGGTCCGTTTTCTCCGACGAGGAGGAGGACCGAACGAAATGCTCGGCAACGACGACGACGACGAGCCGTTTAACCCGACCGATTTAGGCGCGATGCTCATGTCCGTCGCCGGTTTTACGTTGCCGTCCAAGGAGGAAATCGAGCAGTCGCTGAATACGTTTTGGAACCGAGCGTGGTGGATGTGTTTTGGAGGAGGAGGAGGAGGAGGAGGAGACCGAACGATACCGACGACGACGGCGTTTGTGGCGTTCGCGTCGCTCAGTTGCTTCGTTTTAGCGCTCGTTGCGGTCGTTTTACTCGGGATGAAGTACGATATTTCGCGGTTGGCGATGATTTTGAAGGAAGCGGCGAGGTCGTCGAGGCAGAATTTGTCGGCGAACTCGATCAAGTCGATTTGGTTTACGCTCAGTTCGCTCGTGTTCGCGCGAGAGCTCGTGAAAGCGGTGAAGCGGAAAGTTTTTAAGAGACGCTTGAGGAGACAGAGAGAGTTGAGAAGACGGTTGCATCAGCAACAACAACAGCAGAGAGAACACCGCGAAGGACAACAAACGCGAGACGGAGAAGGAGGATCGGGATCTCGTTCCGAGAACATGGACGACGGCACCGGTGCAACCACCAGAGGTGGTGGCGCGCGAAGACGGCTGGAAAAAATTTCGGAAGATAATAGCACCAACAATAGTAATTCTTCGAGCAAAACGACGGAGAGCACTTTTTCGTCGATGCGCGACGAAGGCGGAGAACAGAACAGTTCTTCTTCGCCGAAGGCGGCGCCCAAGGGTAACTTGCCCAGACGAGGTTCCATGCTCGGTTTGTTCGTCAAAGAGTCCAGGAAACACTCGCACCAAGAAGCTTTCTTTGACGTCGCGAATGAACGAACGATGTTTAAAGGTGCCGGAGTTGATAATCCGGACGTTGTACAAAAATTAGATTACGAGAAGTTTCGAGACCGATTAGCCACGGGCGAACTCTCCTCAGCGGCGAAGAAGAACCAGAAAAACAGCAACGACAACCCTAGGTTTTTTGAAGACGAGCAGGTGCCAAAGTGCGATTACGGCGAGTGGCAGGAGATGATGCGCAAAGAAGATAAAGAAACCGGGAGCACTTACGTCGCGTGGCGTCACATTCTCCCGTACGGCGGGACGGAATACCTTTCGAAATCGACGTTCCAAAACTGCACGCCGGAAGAGTTGTGCGACTTTTTCAACTCAGACCAAACTAGAAAGGCATGGGATCCTTTACTAATCAAATCAGAGATCATCGAAAGGGACGTGAACACCGGCGCGGATCTCGTGTATTGGGAGCGTAAATTACCCGTGATTTCAAATCGCGATTACGTCTTTTCTCGACGCACGTGGACGGAGAAGCAGAAAGGTTCCGCGAATCCAATGTTGGACGATTTGTCGCCACCGACGACGCCAATGAAAGGTGGAGGGATGAGATCGACCACAGATTTTGTGTCTTTTTCTACGAATAACAAGAACAAGAACGTGTATTATTCCATCACGAAAGGGATGAGTCACCCGAATGTTCCAAAATCGAAAAGAGTTTTGCGAGTCGATCCGTATTACTCGGCGTGGAAAATCGAAGCCGTTCCCGATTTCGAGAACGAGGACGAAATGCGCGGCTTAAAGCCGTGGACTGCCGCACGGTGCACGCTCATTCATTTTGAAGAGCAGCACGTGCAACACGACGTCGCGAGACTCGCGGTGAGACACGGCATGTGGTCCGTCGTGAAGGCTATGCTTCGCGGATTCCGAGCGTTTCAACGAGTTCGGGAGACGAAGTTTATCGAACAAGATTCTGGCGGCTTCAATCAAAGAGATCAAGATATGCTCGAGGACGTCGTTCACGAGAAACAAGTCGGATTTAGAATGCGCAAAGAATTAGGAATGGCGATGAAAACCTTTGTGGTCCCAATGGTTGTGGGCTTTTTACTCGCAAAGCAAAGCTTTGGCGGCGGTTCGGATGCGAACAAATTAGACGCGGTCGGGAAGCTTTTACGCGCGCTCGAAAGGAGAGCAAACAGAAGAAGAGGTGATGGTTCGAGAAACAACACGAGCGTCGTCGTAGATACTGCTGTCGCTCCTCCTCCGTCGACGGGATTCTCCATGGAATCGCCTCAAATAAATTTAGAAGTCAGATGAACACGGCGTGTACACATCTTTTGCAATACAAAAATTTTCAACTTTTACTACAATCTTTCTTTTACTTCCTCCGCGAGCGCGCGCACGCGTATCACCACATCATCGTCGCTATCACTACTACTACTACTATTACTTTTACCATTGCTACTCCTGCTATTATCAATCATTTCCTTCAAGTACACCTCCAACGCGCACGAAAGTTTCGCGGCGGTTGTGCTCACCACCTCCACCTCTTCGTTCTCTTCCATCTCCTTCAAATCCTCCTCGTCCGGGGGCGTCAACGCGTCCGTTAAAAGCTGAGACCGCTCCGGCCCAGGCTCGTACTCTAACAAAAACTCAATTATTCTCCTTTCTGGAGGTACCGCAGTCGTAAATAGCGTTTTAGCTTCTTCGGTGTTCAATTTTGCGCGTCCGATGAGTTCCGTCGCGCTCGATTTCGCCCGCTCTCGATTCATCACCTTCTGCGAAAGCGCGTTCTCAGTCCCGGTCTGTTCCATCGCTTTCGTCAACGCCGCCCAGCGTTGTTTGACTTGCGTTTCGATCGAATAATTTTCCGATGAATCCTCTGTATTACCACCGCTTCCATTCGCCGATAACTGCTTCTTCAGCGTCGCTTCGTGCGCGGATATCGAATCCCGCATGGTCTCCGGGAACCCAATCTCGCTGGCGCGTTCAAACGTCGCTCTCGACTCCACCAACATTAACGTCCTCCCAGCTAACGCGTCCAACTCTTCCGCTTCTTCTTCCTCCCCGCTCTCCATCTTCTCTTCTATCGTCATCAACATCCGGTCGAAAAACAAAGTCGTCAGTCGCGTCGCGTTCTCCTCCACGAAGGTTTCAAAGCCAACGTCGTCCACGGACTTTGATTTCAAGAGGAGCGCATCCATCAACGCTCGATCGCGACGCCCGTCGTCGTCCTCCTCCTCCTCCTCGCTCTCCTCCTTCTTCTCCTTCTTCTTCTTCTTCTTCTCGCTCGTCGTTTTCTTCTCGCTCCTCGTCTTTTTCTTTTCCGTTTCTTTTCCGTTTCCGTCGTCGTCGTTGGAAGCGGTCGCCCGCAGCCGCCGAGAGGTGGAAAAGTAGCACGACGCTCCTCTCCTCCTCGACGCCGACGACGACGACGACGACGATCGCGGAAAACGAAAAGCTGTGCTTTTCTTCATCCTCATTCGTATCGTTGTCGTCGTTTGCATCGTCGTCGTCGTCGTCATTGTCATTGTCATTGTCGTCGTCATTGTCGTCGTCGTCGTCGTACTTAAAAAAGCGTGTTCGACGAAAAGTTTGGAGAATTTTCTTTCCAAAATTGGAAGAAAATTCTCGACAAAATTGAAGCGCGTGGATAGATATAGACACACAAATACACTCGCTCGCTCGAACCGAGAGAGAGAGAGAGAGAGAGCCTACTGCAATGACGACTATAAATAACGACGAGTTGGAGATTGCCATCGCGAAATCGTTGGCGGAGATTTTCTCCAGCAAAGATTTAAACTTGGAGCTGTTAACCGTCGCGTCCATCGTGGACCAATTGGAAACGAAATTGAATCGATCGAATCTGAAACAGACGAAGAAAAAATTCATCCGCGCGATGGTGAAAGCGCACTTGGACGAGAGCCACGTCGGGCACGAACGCGCGAAGAGAGGCGAGCCGTGGACGAGCTCGGAGAAGATTCGAGAGGAAGAGGAAGAGGAGTTGAAGAGAGAACAAGAAGAAGAAGAAGAAGAATCGGAAGACGAAGAGTCAGAAGAGGAGGAAGAGGAAGGCTATTACAGCGGGAAGCGAACGACGAGAGGCGACACGAAACCGTCCTCGAGAAAGAAAAGTAAGCCGAACGTTAAAGCATCGAGGAGAAGAGAGATAGAAATCAAAGATCCGAACAAACCGAAAGGTCCTCAAGGCCCGTACATGTGCTTCGTGTCGCACAACCGCGAGAAAATCATCAAAGAGTTCCCGGGGATTAAGTTTGGCGAAGTCGGAAAGAAGTTGGGGCAAAGGTGGTCAAATTTGAGCGAGAAAGGGAAGGAGATGTACAACGAAATGGCGGAGAAAGATAAGGAGCGATACCGAAAGGAAATGGAGAAATACGTGCCGATGAGCGATACGGAATTGAACAAGTTGAAGGCGAGAGCCGAGAAGGAGAAGCAAGAGAAGAGCGAAAACAGCGGATTTAAGAAACCTTACAAGTGTTCGGAGAGATTGAAAACGTTCTTAAACGGACAGGAGACCATCAGCAGAGCGCAGTTAACGAGCGAAATGTGGAAGTACTTCAAGGAGAAGAATTTGATTGATCCAGAGAACAAGCAGTTCGTCGTGAGCGACGACAAGTTGTTCAAACTCATCGGCGAGCGGAGGTTCAGAGCGTTCGGGTACGCGAAGTATTTGTCCAAAGATTTGATACCGATGTAGAAAAGAGAAAGAGAGAAAGAGAGAGATGCATGAAGAAGCGCTCTTTCAAGAAATACCGCGTCATCACTAGCAACTAAATAATTCAATACAAAACACGTACTTAAAACTCGAGATCCGAACGAGAGAGAATCCCCTTCTTCTCTCCAAGAGCAAACCTCGTAAAAATTTTCCTCCCCACTCTTTCTCTTTACTAAAATCTTCTTCTTTCTCTTCTCTTCTCGTCATTCGCGCGCGCGCGAGCAAGAAGAAGAAGAAGGTGAAGAAGAAGAAGAACGACGTGCGCGCGTCTTTCTTCTTTGTCGGCTTTCGCGGTCGCTCGAGCGGCGGAGAGAGAGAGAGAGAGAGAGAGAGAGAGAGAGAGATTAAAAAATACGCGAGAGAGAGAGAGGAAAAAAATGTTTCGAACCCAGAGCGCGCCGCTGACGACGACGACATCCTCGTCGTCCTCGGTGCTACTTTCCCCTCGGTACGATTGTAAATCGCCGCGATCGTTGTACCACGCGAAGACGCAGAAGAAGAAGAAATCGCCGCTCT
>Ga0255759_10003895_pt1 | contig 12982 bp, 10 predicted proteins | sample 101ome_20_FD_179959 | JGI IMG/M metagenome (GOLD analysis project Ga0255759, IMG submission 179959) | Coastal salt marsh microbial communities from the Groves Creek Marsh, Skidaway Island, Georgia - 101404AT metaG (version 2) | ecosystem: Environmental > Aquatic > Marine > Intertidal zone >...
TCGTCGTCATCCTTCCCAGCCAACGATAAACCTTCGTGTAGATAGTCTGTGTCTAAGTATTCGACTTGATCGAACGAAGTCTCTGCGATGCTTTCAATGGATGAATCAGCCGGCATCCGAGCGTAGGCTTCCATGTCGTACTCGTTTACGTCTTTATTTTTGTCGAATGGCGCCTTCGGCGGTCGACGAAGAAGCGAAGGGCCGACGTTTTTGCTCACCTCGTTCAGGCTCGCGTCTACGTCTAAGAGACCGAACAAAATCCCGCACTTTCTGGCTTCCTTTTCGAACTCCGCGTCGAAACCACCCAAACCGAGCGCGCACTCAAAGATTGGTAAATCAACTTCCGCGAAGGACGCCGCGACGTCGTTTTCGTCTTCAGGCAAACGCGACGCTACGATGCCCGCGAAATCTCCACGATAATTGCCCAAAAGAATTGCACCGTCGTAAGATGCGGTCACGCCGACTTCGTGCTCGGGAATCTTCAAAGATCCATCGTTCAAGGCTAATTTACGCAAATCGTGTCTCAGCATGACAACCTCCGCCGCCATCCGAGCCGTTTCGATTCTGGATCCTTGCATTTTTCGACGCGCTCCGGTGGCACCCGCGAGACGTCCGATCAGATTGTGTATCTTCTCATACATCTCTTGCGTCTTCTTTTGACATTTTTCAAAGGAATCCTTCGTCGTCTGCGCGATGTCGATGATGCGCCTGAGCGCGGTTTCGCGCTTCTTCTCGCACGCATCTATGGCTTCTTGCTTGAGATCCACCAACTCCATCTCTCGCATCCAGACGTGCGCCGGGATGTCGAACGCAGTCCTTTTCATCGAGTAGTCAAACTCCACGCACAACTCTTCGAAAGATGCAGATGAAAAATCTTCGAGAGGTTTCTGTTCGAGCGCGTAAAACGCGCTCTCCGGATCCTTGGTCAACTTTGCGAGCTTGCGCTCAGCCTTCGTGAGCTCGATGGATGGACCGTTGTCGCGATATATGGTATCGCACAGTTTGTCCGCGTACTCGTCAAAGTTCGCTCGCAGCGCCCTTCGAGCGCGACCCTTCGGCATTTGCTTCACCGCCTCGTCAAAGGCGGCGCGCACGTTCGCCTCGCTCCAACCGTTTTCGTCAACCTTTGCTCGCAAATACTTCGCCATGTTGACGATGAAACGATCGCTCTCGGCTTCAGATATTTCATCGCCATCGTTTTCAGACTCTCGCGGTCGTCGCACGCCTCCCACGGTCGCCATGTCGAATGCAATCGCCCGCCTCGCCTCGCCTCGCCTCGCCTCGCGTCTCCTCCTACGTCCCTCTCTTTTTTGACTGTCGACCCTTGCGCTTATTCTTCTTCAAATCCTTCGCCACCTTGAGATTTTTCTGGAAATCCTTATTCGCCGGATTTCTCTTCCCTCGTCCACCCTTACGATTCGCCAGCTTCAACGCCGTCTTCGCCTTTTTCCCCAACGCCTGCTTGGTCCCCGCGCCTCGCGTCTTGGCGATCTTCTTGCTCGCCTGTTTCAGGTTTAATTTCGCCCAACTCGGGACGTCGTCCGGCACGTAATACTTGTTTACGTGCACCCCGTGCCTCGGCATGCGCGCGCGCGCGCCCTCGCGTCGACCGACGCGCGCGTGTCCCGCGACCCACCGGCGGCGCGATTCGTCGCGCGCGCGCGCCTTTTCCCGCCCGTGCCCGTGCGGTCGACGACGGACGACCACGGACGCGCGCGCGTCGCTCTTCTCGTCTCTCTCTCGCCCTCCGGTCCACGATCGAGCGCGACGGAGTGACGACGGGACGTGCACGCGCGCGTCGCGACATTGGATGAAATTGAACGTCTTCTTACAATTACTGTGAAACGGGACGACGCGACGCTCACATACCGAAGACGGAGGGGAAAGAACCCGGCGCCTTGGAGGCGCAAATCTTACCGTCGGTCGTGCCCTCGCACTCGATCTTGAGATCGTCGGACAAGAACTTGACGTCACCCTTCTCGGCGGCGTTTTCGCAACCCAAAAAGTTTTGCGGGAATTGACACAAGCCGTCGGTGACGAGACGCGAGCGTTCAAAGTTGGCGCTCGACGTCGCGGCGCGCTTCTTATCGTTCAATTCCTTGTTCGCCTCCGTCTTGGCGAGCAAATCAGAGGTAAGATCGGCGCGAGCCGGGGCGACTTGAACGCTCACCGCGGCGAGACCGGCGAGACCGAGGGAGAGCGCGCGCTTCGCCTTCTCCGCCTTTTTCGTCGTCGGCGCCTTGGCCGCGTTGACCTACGCGCGCGCGTCGAGTCGACGCCGTCAGTCGATGCGCTCGATACCCCGCGCGCACACACACGTCTACGTCTACGTCTACACGCATCGCACACATCCGTGAATCATCCTTCGCATCATTCACCGTCACGAATCATCGTCGTACGTATCCCTCTCTCTCGTCGCCCTCTTCCTCGTCGTCGACGCGTACGAGGGATAGATACGCCCCGATCCGTGCGCGGGACGAGGACGACGAGAGAGACGACGAGAGAGACGCGACGACGACGACGAGAGAGACGAGAGAGACGAGACGAGACGACCGTAGAGGTCGTGATCGTCGTGATCGTCGTCGTCGCGATCGTCGTCGTCGTCGACGAGACGACCCGCGGGTCGGTCCCATTCGTCCCACGCTCTGCGTGCGTCTTCACGCGGAATCGATCCCACCGTCATCGTCCCACCGCGACGACGACGGTCTCGCGACGACGCGACGACGACGATTGATGGAGAGATGGACGCACCTGAACAATCTTCGCGCTCGTCACGGTGAACATCCCGTCGTCAAACTCGTAGTGACGATCGATCGATCGATGGCGACCGAGCGACGCGATCGGCGATCGAGAGGGTCGGGAGGACTCGCGTTTGAGTCGTGACTCGTGAGATCCTCGTCCGTGTCCGCACCCGTCGCGATCGATCGCGGGCGTGGATGGATTCGACGGATGTCGGGTGGATGGAGTGCGTGTGATTCGGGGGTTTTATAGTGGGACATGTCTGTCGACGTGAGTGAAAAAGGTGGTGCTGTACAAGACGAATGAATCGAATCGACGCGAGTTGGCGACGTGAACGATCATCGAGGCGTTCGCGCGATGTCGGCGAAAGAGCGACCGGGCGTGCGAGCCGGTTTCATCGGCGCGGCGAGGGTCGTGTCGGCGACGTCGACTCCGGCGTCGGCGTCGTCGTCGACGACGTCGGCCCAATCGGCGGCGCCGCCGAGCGATTTGAGCGTCGGTTTGGGCGTGACGGCGTCGAGAGGGGCGAGAGGGACGCGATCGGCGGGGAAGTGTTCGTTTCGAATGCTTCCGAAGAGAATCTGCGCCATCGTGGGCGCGTGACCGAACGGAGGGATGTTCTCCTTGCCGTCGGCGCCGCGGGCGCGCGCGCGGCGCGCCTTGACGCGAATCTTGGACCGCTCGCGCTCCTCGGCGAAAATCAAATCGTACGTCTCCTTGGGCGTGCGATTGCGAACGATGTTCCAGAATAAACCACCCGTCGTGCGCTTGCGATCGCCCGTCGCCGTCATCTCACCGCCGTTTTCTTGAAGCGCGCGCGCCTCGGCGGCGAAGGCTCGGCACGCGGGCTCCCCGAGCGCGTCGACGGCTCTCGCGAGCAGTCTCACCTTGGGTTCATCCAACGTCTGCGCGATCTCTCGAGCGATTCGAGACACATCAGACCCTCGTCCACCGTCCGCGGCTTTACGCCTGTTCGCCTTGACCGCCGGCGACGCCACGCGTTCGCGCTTGTGCGTCGGGTGATTGGTGAAAAAGTCCCCCAAGGATGCATTCAAACGCGCAAACATCGTCGTCGCCGCCGTCGTCGTATGTCCGCGTCTCTCGCTCGGCTTGACCGCGACTTCGCTCGAATCATCCACGTCCATCGCCACCGTGAGCACGCGCGGCCCTTCTCTCGCGCTCGCGCGCGCCTCCTCGTCGTCCGACGGCGTCAGCGTCACCATCTCGCTCGCCTCGTCGTCAAACACCAATCTCGCCGCCGGGTGTTCGGACGCGCGCGTCTCGCGCATCACGGCGCGCATCGCGGTCGTTCGCGTCGTTCGCGTCGCGCGTTCGTGCGTTCGCGCTCGATCGACCGACCGCGGCGCGCTCTGCGGCGCCCGCGTCGTCGCGCGACATTTTTAAATTTCAAATTTTTCCTTCAAACGGTTCTTCAAACGGTTCTTCTTCTCTTCAAAGTCGCGCCCGATGGCTGATGAATGACGCGTGTGTTCGACGCGCGGTGTGCGTGTGCGCGACGGACGATGGACGATGACCGCGCGACGATTCCCGCCCGTTCGCTCGGCGACGCGTTCGTACCGCCGAAAACGCGCGTTCCCGATCGATCCCGACGGACGCGCGACGATTCGCTTTCTCGCACTCGAGGCGGACGAGGCGGACGCGCGACGAAGACGCGGTGGACGACGACGGAGGACGCGCGCGAGGCGAGCGTGCGATTGAGTGTGAATGATGTGTCATCTACTATGAATCTACTTGATGCCGACGATCTGAATGCCCACGGTGCGAGGACGCGGACCGTCCAACTCGACGAACATGCAACTCTGCCACGTGCCGAGCGTCGTCTTCCCGCCGCTCACGGGAATGCTCTCGCTGTTTCCGATGAGCATACTCAACAGGTGGGAGTGGCAATTCTCGGGCTCTTGCGCGCGCCACGCCTCGTCTCCTCCGGGCCAATCCGGCGGTCCGTGTCGTCGATCGAGATCGTTGTGTAAATAAAAACGTCCCGGCGGGACGAGCTCGTGGAAAAACATCCTCGCGTCGTCCACCAATCGATCCTCCATCTCGTTGATCGTCACCGCCGTCGTCGTGTGACGAGAGATGACGTGCACGGTACCCTCGCGAACGCCCGTGCGCGCGATCATGTCGTCGATGCGCGAGGTGAGATCGATGAAGTGCGTGCCCTTGAGCGTCACGCCCAAGTCAAAAGTTTCGTATTCGTACACGGGCGCGGGCGCCTCGTCGCTCGACGTCGCGCGCGGCGCGCGCGCGGACGCGCGAGACGGCACCACGGTTCGTCTCGGCGTCGGTGCTCGCGCGCGCGCGACGCGCGATGAACGCGCGACGGTCATCATCACGGCGTGGATACGAATGACGCCCCCCTCTTGGAATCGCGCGCGCCCTCGACGCCCTCGACCACACACGTCGTCGCGCGACGACCGCGAGAGACGCGCGCGAACGTACGCGCGCGCACACGCGCGCGTTCGTCGCGCTCGACGATAGGTTGGCGACATGCGCGTCGCGCGCGACGCGGGGCTCGCGACGAAACCGTTACGCTCGAGGACGATGCGCGCGAGCCGACCGATGCGCTCGACGACGACGAGGGAGGGGCGACGCGCGTCGACGCGTGAGACGACGACGACGATGGTTTTGAGGACGTCCACGCGCGCGGTCGTTGGCGCGGACGAGTTCGATAGATGGACGCGCGACGCGACGGGGACGCGATCGGCGCGACGACGCGAGAGGCGGACGACGACGCCGTCGGCGACGAATTCGGCGAGTGAGAGCGCGCCGACGGCGTCGTTCATCGGGTTTAGACAAAATTTGAGCGTCGCATGCGTCATGCTCGCGGTGTTTTTGCACCTGCTCGGGTTCACGGTGACGGGACCGATCACGCCCGGGTTGGTGCAACGATTCGACGTCGCCGCCGAACACGTGGGATATCTCACGAGCGCGTACCCGTTGGGGATGTTCGGGGCGCTGTTTTTCTGGCCGCAGTTGAGCGATAAGATTGGGAGGAAACCCATCATCGTCACGAGTCTCATGGGTGTGGGCGTGGGGTTGATTTTACAGGCACTGTGCGTGCAATCCGGGTGGTCGCTGCAAACGTTTTTGGCGCTGCGCGTGTTGAGCGGAGCCTTCGCGGGGGCGAGTCCGGTGGTGAAGGCGTATCTCGCGGACGCGTCGACGCCCGAATTTTTGCCTCAATTGATGGCGTGGCGCGAGGCGTCGTGCACGCTGGCGTTCATCGTCGGTCCGACGCTGGGTGGGGTGTTGTTTGCCGGATTTAGTCTCTCAGCGGCGATTGCCGTCACGGGATGGGCATCCGTCGCCGCGGCGATGATGGTGTTATTATTCATGACGCCGCCGCAGAGCATGAAGGCTTCGATGCGTGAGGTGGTCGGTGATGCGTCGACGTCGAGCGACGCGGTGGAGGCGAGTGGAACGGCGAAAAAAGAGAAGGAGAGGAAGAGTCCGACGGCGGGCATTCCGACGGAGACCAAGCAGCCGCAATCGCTTCCGGGCGTGTACGATCCAGACGCCCTGAGTTGTCCGCTCGGACAACAGTACTTACCCGCGGTGGCCACCATATGCGTGACGAGTTTCCTGTACAACGCCGGTCAATCGACGTTTGATTCCTTTTTCCCGCTGTTACTGTCCAAGAAGCTCGCCATGGCGCCGACGCAAATCGGCGCCCTGCTCACCGCGTTATCCGCGGTGTCTTTCACCGTGAGCGCCACGCTCTTCGCGCCGACGCAAAAGTTTTTCGGACTCACAAAAACCACCGTCATCGGTCTGACCCTCGTCGCCGTCGGTCTCGTGTGCATAGGTCAAGCGAATCCAGCCGCGGTGCCGCCCGCCGCCTTTCTCTACGTCTCCGGCTTGCCCCTCTTCACGCCCGCCGTCCCCATCCTCCTCATGCAGTGCGTGCCACCGACGCGACGCGGCACCGTCATGGGCGTCGATTCCGCCATCAACGCCATCGCTCGCATCATCTCACCCATCGTGTTCGGTCGCGTGTTCGCCAAAGATCCCGCCCTCGCGTTCGCCGGCGCCGGCGCCGTCGTCTTCGCCGCCGCCGCGTTGGTCGTCGCGAGAAGAGCCATCGTGCTCGGCGCCAACGCCACCGCTCGCGCGTTCAGCGGTTCGAGATAAAAAAGAGGCGCGAACAAATTAGTAGGTTAGGTTGTTGTCGTCGACGATGGGCGCGGTCATCCACACCTCTTTCCCTCTTTCCCTCTCGCGCGTCACTCGACGCCTCGCGCCGACGTCGAGTCAGCCCGACGATGGGACTCACCGAACGTCGCGCCTTTACGACGCCCAATTTCCCTCGCGACCCGATCGTGTTGAGCGTCCAGCACGACGCCGACGTCGTCCCTCTGCGCACGGGATGTCGCCTCTGGAGCTCGTCGTACGCGCTCGTCGACCATCTCTCGACGCGCGCCGACGCGCTCGTCGTTGGAAAGCGCGTGCTCGAACTCGGCGCCGGCGTCGGCGCGTGCGGGCTGGCGTGCGCGAGTCTGGGGGCGAGCGCGGTGTGTCTCACGGATCGCGACGAGGCGACGTTGGCGCTGGCGCACGCGAACGCGCAGAGGAACGGATGGTTTGACGGAGACGCGCGGGCGGCGGCGTGCGACGTGTCAGTAAGACGGTTAGATTGGGGCGACGAGACGACGTACGCGACCGAGGAGACGCACGATGTGGTCGTCGCGGCGGATATGTTGTATCTCGAGGAACACGTCGAGGACTTGGCGAACGCGGTGGACGCGCACGTGGGGGAGCATGGAACGTTTATCGCCGGTTTCGGCGTGCGAAGACGAGAATTGACGGCGGCGTTCGTCGACGCGTTGAGAGCGAGAGGGATGACGGTGAGGATGACGCCGATGGCGTGCGTGAACGAGGAGATGCGAACGACGGCGGAGGAACACGAACACGACGATGAGATCACGTCGAGGGGTGGGTACGCGCTGTTGGAGGCGGAGAGGGAGAAAAAGGCGGAGACGGAGGCGGACGCCGCGCTCGCGGATTTCGCAGAGGAATTAGAGGCGTTTTCGATCGGTGCGTACGTTCGCACAGGCGACGCGACGCGAGCGTGTGATGATGAGGATGCGTCCACGAGCGCGGTTCGAGTTGATTTCAGCGACGCGCGCGCATGCGTGGTGGAGGCGAGCAAAGAAGAAGTCGACGCGGGCGCGCCGGAAGCGGGAACCATCGAACACGCTGCCGAGAGTTTACGCACGCACGGATTCGTGATAATACGAGCGGTGAGCGAAGATGAATCGTTGATTCCTGAAGGCGCGTTACGCGAGTGCGCAGAGGCGAGCGATGCGCACTTGAACGAATTGCTCGTGCGCGTCGCCGATCGAGGCGTCGACGCGACGACGGAGATTTTTCGCTTTTCAGAGATATGTTCGCGAGCGAGAGGTGGACTGAGATACGACTTCACGCGTCCCGAGAGCGATGCCGTGAGGGATCTCGCGACGGAGACGGGAAAACGCGCCGTTCACGCCTGGGAGACTGTACAGAAATCGTGCGCGCCTTGGATCAAGCCCGTTCTCGCGCGCGCGTACGGCGACTGTGGCTTCACCGTGAAGTCTCTCGGGTGCGTGAGCTCCGAACCGGGCGCACCCGAGCAACACTTTCACGCGGATGGACGGTCGTTTGGTATTTTTAACGTCTTCGTCCCCGTGAAGGACGTACATCCGACGGATGGACCGACCGAGTTTATTCACGGTTCGCACGAGTGGGATCACGACGCCGCGTACGTGACGTCGACGGAGTGTAAATCGCAAGAGGCGGCGCCTCGTTATCGACCTCACGTTTTGAAAGCGGGGTCGATGCTCGTGTACGATTATCGCGTCATGCACAGAGGCGGCGCGAACGATTCGCCGACGCGTCGCGCGCTGGCGTACGTCATGTATTGTTCACAGTCGACGCGAGACTCGTGGAATTTCCCTCTAAACGCGTCGGTGTGGGCCGAGGACGATGTAGAAGACGTTTAATTTTTTATAGACACACACACTAGCTACGGTACTGCATTTATTCAACCTCCTCGAGGTAATCGGCAATCTCACTCGCCGTGAGAATTCTAAACTTTCTGTCCGCACCCACGATGCCGATTTCAATATTCTCCGCGGAAATTTGCCCGTCGAACCCCTCCTTCAGCGTCAAAATGGCGGTGTGAATGGCGTCCTCCAACTCCATGTCCTCACTGTAACGCTTCTCCAAGAACGTCTTCGCGTTCACCATGTTCTTTCCGATGGCGCTCGCCTTCCACGCGAAATACGAACCGCTCGGATCCACCTGGTACAGATTCGGTCCTCTGTCATCGTACCCCGCCATGAGCAGCGACACCCCGAACGGTCGCATCCCCCCCCTGCTGCGTGAACTCCTGCATCGTCGTCGCAGTCTCACGCACCAACTGACTCACCGGCACGCTCTCTTTATACGTTCGATAATACGTTTGCGTCTCTTTTCTCGCCAAGCGCGTCAACACGCGAAAATCTGGACCCATCCCACTGTACGTCACCCCGATATCATCCGTCAGCGTCACGATCTTCTTCACCGTCGACGCGTCCACCAACGCGTTCGGCAACTTCTTCTCCGTCGCCAGCACCACCCCATCCCTCGCCTTGATCCCGAGACTCGTCGCCCCGGACGAGATCGCCGCGAGCGCGTGTTTGATCTGCAGCAGCTCCCCGCTCGGGGAAAACGTCGTGAGCGAGAACGAGTATCGACCGTCGCTCATGTCGAGTGCGAGAGTGCGATAGAGATTGACGTCGTCCGCGCGTTTCTTCACCCCGGGCGCGCGTCGCCGTGTGACGCGACGCGCACCGAATCACATCCATCAATCACTTGACTCGTGTCTTTCCTTCATTCGTCCGAGGGACTCGGGACGGTCAACGACCCGCCAGACGGCGGCGGTCGCGCGAGGCGCACGGGCGCACGGGCGACCGCGCGACGACGACGACGCGAGCGTGAGGTGCGAACGAGGCGACGGCGATAAAAATGTTTCGCGCGATGCGACCGCGCGGCGCGTCTCGGGCGTGATGAGCGCGCGTCGAAATGCTAATCTTCTCACCGACCGCGCGTCTCGCTCGAGGTCGCGCGCGTGGGGAAAACGCACGTTTTGAATGTCATCTTTGCTCTGACCCGAGACAAGGGCGCGGCGGTGCGGCGGCGCATCGTGGATTTGTTGTTTTTTCTTTCTTCTTCTTTTCGCGTCGTCGTCGCGACTCGAGGCGCGTCGATACAGCGTGTGGGACGGGTTCATTGATCGAGGCTGGCTTGATACCCCAGCTGTGCTCTGAGCCATCATTATTATTTTAACACGCGACAGTGAACGCGGGGTATAATCGGAGTTTCCGTCGTATCAGTCGACGAGGAACTGTGAGCAAACCTCGGGATATCTCTTTTCTTTTTCCGAAGGACGTCGGCGCACGACGCGGAACGAACGCGACTGACGTGACGCGCGTTTTTCTTCTTTTCGCAGGTCGTCGTGTTGTAACTCTAAAAATGTATTTCACAAACGAATGAACGCGCGCATCGTCTTCCTATTCGAGACACTCGACGTCATCACGCATCCGGGACGTATTTCCTCTCCGGCGCGTAACGCTCTTGAATGTCGAGAGTCGTCGACGCCGCGATGACGGCGGGCGAGACGCCGTTTCTCAAGTCAAACGCCTCCTCGGCGTCGCGTTCTGCGCGCTCGCGAAGTTCATCGGCGCCCAAACGCGCGCCTTTGTGCGCACCGATCGAGTACCCGATTGATTTATCCACCAACGTCGCCACTCGACTCACCGTATCCTCGTCTTCGATGGACATCGGCACGAACCTCACGAGACCAAAGTCTTCGATCACCTCGCACAAACCGGCGGTGAGTTTTTTATACTTTGCTAATTTCGGGTCGTTCCCGATGTGTTCTATCAAGTAGTCTAAATCCATGACGTCGGCGTAAAAGTCTAAATTGAACGCCAAATCCCCGTATTTCTCCAACATGTCCACCTTGCTCAACACGCTCACGTGCGGCGTCTCCAGGTGAAGCATCGCCTGGAGCGTCGCCACGAGCGCGCTCACGTACTTTCCCGGGTCGCAACACAGATGCGAATCGCTCAGGTGCACCGTGCACAATCTATAGTGCCACTCGTTCATCATTGTGTGTATGATATTCCTCAACGATTCGTGCACGTTGAACAGCTCCAACTGTCCCGGACAATCGAATATAAAGTAGTGCGTGTCCCGCAGCGGCGCCAACGCGTCTCTGAGCCAGTCGGCGTTCTTCTCCAGGTACTCCATGCAGTATATCATCGCCCCGTTCGGCCCCAGTCCGTACTCTTTCTGCACCTCGTCCACGCTGATCAAATCTTCGATCGTCACCGCCGCCTCGTACGGCGCGACATCGTTCGCCGGGTCGAGATTCACGATCGCCACGCGACGACCGCGGAGTTCGAGAAAGTGCTTCATGCCGACGCAGTACGTCGTCTTCCCGGCACCGGGCGGGCCGGTGATGAGCTGCCCGAACCCCATGACGAGGCGACTCGACGCGATTCGCGTGCGTGCGCGTGCGGACGGACGCGCGGTCGACGGACGGACGACGAGTGCGGGACGAATGGGCGCCGCGGGGAGGACACTGTGATACAGGGGAGCGCGTCGACGCGCGTGGTATTGCAACCTGAGACTCTAGACGCCGCCTCCGATGAGACTGGAGATGAGTCTGTGAGGAGACTGGTACGAAGGGAGTGAACGGAAATCGTTCGATGCTATGGCACCGGCGAAGACGTCGCAAGCGCGCTCGGCGCGAACGCATAAACTCTCGATGCCTTCGACTAAACCGCGCGAGCCCTCGGTTTGGAGCAAGAGGCGGCGGTGGGTGTCGGCGCACGCCTCGGCGAGAGTCCCAGCCTCGCTCGGTCCGAGTTCGGAGGTGTCGATCGCGGGAGATTCCGCGGTGACCGTTTTCGCCGAACCTTCGAGCATGCACGACCACTGCGTGGACTCTTGCTCGAGAGCGTCTCTGAGCGCGCGCAACTCGCACTTGCGCGCTTCAATCTTCGCCGCCACGCCTTGCGGACCCTCTTTAAACCTCACCTCCTCATCAATCAACAATTGTTCGACGCGCAATTGAAACTCTTGCAACGCTTCACTGATGGCGTTCGCCGCGAACGCGTTCTCTCCCTTTAACTGCGGTACCACCGACGCGCACTCCGCCTCGCACACGCTCTCGCACAACAGTTGCATTCTCTCGTCTTCGGGCATGTCGTTTGGTAACTTTTCGTGAAAATCTTCGCGTCCGCGCGCCTCATCGCTCGACATCGCGTTCACGTCCGATGATGCGTTCACGCTCACCAACGCCCGCGCGTTGCTTCCGCGTCCATTCCCCCACAGAGGTTCGGAAATCGTCACCCCGACGACATCCTTGGTACTCTTGCGCTTCTTGTATTTAAAACCATCCGACTCGACGACGACGCGCGATTTACTCAAACCACCTATCGCGAACGGGGAATCACGTACGTCAGTCGAACGGCGCGATGACGCATCGAATCGCGAACGAACGAATCGAATCGAACGCGCGCATCGATCGCGCGGGGACGACGAAGACGCACCCTTCTTCAACACGCTTCGCAGCGGCGTCGGCGTCCTCGCCTCGTCGTCGTTGGTCATGGCGCGTAACGGTGTCGTCGCGTCGCGCGCGTGCATCTACGTCGAGACGAAAAGAGGAAAGAGTGCGCGCGTCGTTCGTCAGTCGATCGTTCGTCGCGTCGATCGGTGCGCTCGCGCGTCGCGCGTCGACGATGGGATGGTGGGACACGGACGGTTCCCCTCTCGTCGCGCATCGTCGACGTCGTCGCGAAGGCGCGCGCGTGAGAGAGAGAGCGCGCACCGACGCGCGCGAAGGGAACGCACGGTGACGCGATCGTTTCGTCGCGGACGTACCTCTCGGCGATGCGGCGCGCGTCGCGGTGTGCGAACGATGCGCGCGGGACTCGTCGTCGTCGTCGATTCGTTTGAACCGGCGAGTGTGTTGGTTTATTGAATCCTGACTCATCAAAGTTTACGTAGTGAAGGTGTTTGGAGGCCCATGTAAAATGTGGAAAAGGGAGCCCCGCCCACGACGACGATGGATGGATGGATGGATTGTCGCGCGGGCGGGACCGCGAGACGTCCACGCGCGGACCGATCGAGCGCGAGGCCGAACGAACGAACGAACGAACGAACGGGGATGGTGGACGACGCCGCGCGCGCGGAC
>Ga0255759_10003912_pt1 | contig 12967 bp, 8 predicted proteins | sample 101ome_20_FD_179959 | JGI IMG/M metagenome (GOLD analysis project Ga0255759, IMG submission 179959) | Coastal salt marsh microbial communities from the Groves Creek Marsh, Skidaway Island, Georgia - 101404AT metaG (version 2) | ecosystem: Environmental > Aquatic > Marine > Intertidal zone > Salt...
AAAGGTATTACTTAAACGGTTTTCCAGCATATTTTTCATCCAGGACAACGACTTGAATTGATCTAATGGTATTTTTTGAAATGATTGTTGTCTTAGATCTAAAACCAAGCGTTGCTCAGGATCGTAACCTGGCCATTTCCTTAAAACAATCAAGAAAAAAGGGTCTTTTACTATACTTTTTGCAGGATCTTCAGTTCGATTACCAGGAGTTAAATAAAAATTTAATATTCCCTGTGTAACTTTATTCTCATTAATTAAAGATTTTACGTTATCAATAATCTCATCATCACTAAAGGCTAGTGGTATATCTAAAATAATAGCGCCTGATCGCAATCGTTCAAGATGATCTTGAATTAAAATAGGCTTTGAATTTTCTACACGAATACTTTCAAACAAACCATATCCATACAAGAATCCATAATCCATAAATGGAAACTCAAGGTCATGCTTTTGTTTGTTGACTAAATTTTCGGAAATTATATTGAATACACTATCCATGTATTTCTATTTTACTCATGAGTTGAACCCTAATACAAGGTTTGTATTTAATTATTTGGTTTTAAACTGTCAAATAAGCCTTGCGCTTTTAACAAACACTCCTGCCATTCGCTTTCTATTACAGAGTCCGCCACAATACCTCCTCCAGCATGAAAAAACAACGTATCTTTAAACGAATAAAATGTTCGAATTGCAATATTAAATGCCATGCGTCCGCACCCTGAAACATACCCTAAACACCCTGTATACGGACCTCTCTGCCCTGTTTCGCACTCTTGAATAATTTCCATAGCGCGCTGTTTTGGTGCACCAGTAATTGATCCGCCAGGAAAAAGTGCTGTCATAATTTCAGAAAATTCTACAGAATCGCGCAACTCCCCCTCGATTGTTGAAACTCCATGATGGACATAATGATACGACTCTATCTCACGTAATGTTTTTACATTTACACTACCTGTTTTACAAATTTTATTTAAATCATTTCGCTCTAAATCAACAATCATTAATAATTCAGCATTATCTTTTTTAGAAAGCATTAAACGCTCTTTTAAGATGTCATCTTCACTCAGATTTTTACCTCGAGCAATAGTTCCTTTTATTGGTTTCGTTGTTATTTGACGGTGATTTACTTGAAAAAACAATTCAGGGGAAGAACTTAGAACATGGTAGTCATCAAAATTAAAATATGCGCTATACGGGGCTGGAGAACATTGCCTTAATTGCAAATATAAAGAACTTAATTTTCCTAAAAAAGAAACAGAATATGGAACCGAAAAATTAACCTGATACACATCACCTTCGTTTATATACTTTAAAATCCGTTTAAGTGCATCGTGATAATATTTTTTTTTGGGATGATTTACTTCCCCAGTAACAACAAACGGCTGTAAAGGTAATGCTTGCTTTAAACCAAGATCGTTGAATTGAATAATTTCTCGATTGTAAACGGTACTGCTAACAAATGTATGCTTTGATTTTGAATGATCTATAATAATATAGCGATCATAAATTCCACCAAGAATTACTGGAAATTCATGCTTTTTGTCCCAGTTAAAATTTTCAAAATAATACCCTGCCTCATAAGAAAACATACCAATAAAGCCGGTACAAAAAATATTTTCATCATCACTATCACTTTTTTTTATATATTGCTGCACTACGCTATATAAATCTTTTGTATCATAATGGGTTTCTTGTTCTTTTGATTTTACGATTATTGAATTTTCTGTTTGCTTAACTATATAAACAGGATCTAGCCCGATAATTGATTGCTCTTGTGTTGATTCTTTTAAAAAATTAGAGTCTAAAAAGGCCGTATATTTACGATCTAGTAACTGTGCCAACACTGATTCTGTTAGCTCAATTTCTTGCTTATGAAACATCTCTTAATTAATCACTTGCTTTTAAGACACTTAAAAAGGCTTCTTTAGGAATCTGTACACTTCCTATTTGTTTCATTTTTTTCTTTCCAGCTTTCTGCTTTTCTAAGAGCTTTCTCTTTCGAGAAATATCTCCACCATAGCATTTCGCTGTTACATTTTTTCGCATCGCCTTAATTGTTTCTCTTGAAATAACCTTGGCACCAATAGACCCCTGAATTGCTACTTCGAACATCTGTCTTGGGATAATCTCTTTGAGCTTGATCGCTAAATTTCGTGCTAAGCCACTAGCCTTTTTACGATGTGAAATAAATGATAATGCATCGACAATATCACCATTAATCAACATATCTACTTTTACTAAATCTGCCGGCTTATGCTCTTTATACCAATAATCCATACTTGCATAGCCTTTAGTACGCGATTTTAACTTATCAAAAAATTGAGTAATTAATTCATTTAAAGGAATTGTGAATGTTAAAATTTGACGATTACTATCAATAATTTCAGAATTTACAAATTCACCACGAGACTCTTTAACTAACTCAATAATCACACTTAAATATTCATTTGGCGTAATTACCGATAGCCCCATATTAGGCTCAAAAATAGTATCAATTTTTGTAACATCAGGATACTGGTTTGGATTTTCCATAGCAAACTCTTCCTGGCTATTTAACACAACTTTGTACGTTACATTTGGTGCTGTTACAACAATATCTATATCAAATTCTCGTTGAATTCGTTCTTGAATAATCTCCATGTGCAATAACCCTAAAAAACCACAGCGATAGCCAAAACCTAAGGCTTGAGAGGACTCTGTTTCAAACGTTAATGATGCATCATTTAACTGTAACTTTTCTAGGGCTTCTCCAAGAAATTTATACTCATCTGTATCTACAGGATATAACCCACAAAACACCATGGGCTTGGCTATTTTATACCCAGCTAAAGGCTCTTTTGCAGGATTATCATCGCCTGTAATTGTATCTCCAACCCGCGCATCTTTGATTGATTTAATTCCCGTTATTATATACCCTACTCCACCAGCTTTAATGCTTTGGGAAGGTGTCATTTTAGGTTTAAAAAAACCACACTCTAAAATATCTACTTTCTTTTGTGATGCCATTAAGCGAATTTTTTGACCTTTGCTAATTTCACCATCAATCACTCTGACGTAATTAATTACACCGCGATAATCATCGTAACTGGCATCATAAATCAAGGCTTTTAAATGATCGTTATCGCTGGATTTTGGGGCCGGAACTTTGGCAATAACAGCTTCTAATATAGCTTCGATACCACTACCTGTTTTTGCACTACATAGCAAACATTCTTCTTTTGGTATGCCAAAGGAATGTTCAATTTCGGCTAAAATACGATCTGGCTCTGCTGATGGCAAATCAATTTTATTAACTACAGGAATAATCTCTAAATCATGCTCTAAAGCTAAATAAAAATTGGCCATGGTTTGTGCCTCAATACCCTGCGCTGCATCAACGAGCAACAACGCACCTTCACATGCAGCTAAAGAACGTGATACCTCGTAACTAAAATCTACATGACCTGGAGTATCAATTAAATTTAATACATAATCATTTCCATCATTGGCTCGATAATCCATTCGAACCGCCTGCATTTTAATTGTAATTCCACGCTCTCGCTCAATATCCATCGAATCTAAAAGCTGATCTTTCATATCACGATCTGCTACTGTCTTTGTTGCTTGAATTAAACGATCAGATAATGTTGATTTACCATGATCGATATGTGCAATAATGCAAAAATTTCTATTTTGTTTCATAGCTCCCATAGCATAGCATATTCAGGCGATCTCACCATAGATTAGTGTTCGGATAAATATAAAGTTTATAAGAATAATTCGAGCTAAAATTGCATCTTTAATATTTAAACGGTATGATTTTATCTACAAATTATGTCAAAAACAGTTTCTTCTATTTTATCTGAGCTTAATTCATTATCTCATCTACAGATTCTTGTTGTTGGAGATATTATGCTCGATGAATTTCATTGGTGTAATGTACAACGAATCTCTCCCGAAGCCCCTGTTCCGGTATGCTCAGTCAAAAAAACTACGCTTGCTCCTGGCGGAGCTGCTAATGTTGCGGCTAATTTGGCTGCCCTTAATGTGTCTGTTGATTTGCTTGGGTTTATTGGTTCGGATAGTTCTGGTGAAAAACTACGTCAGGTTCTATCAGATCATTCTATTACAACTGACCTTTTGATTGAAACTGACCAGCCCACTATCTTAAAATCACGTATTATTGCCCACCAGCAACATGTGGCGCGTCTTGATCGTGAACCTGGGGCTGCTTACTCAAAAGAATATGGCGAACATTTATTAGAGTCTATCAAACATACTATCTCTAAATATCAGGCTATAGTTATCTCTGATTATCTTAAAGGACTATTAACTCCTGAAATTACTGAATCAATTATTCAGTATGCAAAAAAGGCTGGTTGCTTAATCGTTGTTGATCCCAAAGGACCCAACTATGACAAATACACACATGCTGATTTTATTACTCCAAATTACAGCGAATTTTGTCTTGCTACCAAAAATACATATGATGATGAAGCTACCTTAGAAACGGCTGCTCATCGTTTATGCAATGAGCTTCATCTTAAAGCATTAATTATTACTCGTAGTGAAAAAGGCATGAGCATTGTAACGGATACTTCTTTTGAAACAATTCCAACACAAGCTCGTGAGGTGTTTGATATCACCGGTGCTGGCGATACTGCTATTGCAACCTTAGCAATCGGGCTTTGCTTAGATCTTTCACCTAAAGAAGCTGCCATTTTAGCAAATCATGCAGCAGGCATTGTTGTTAGCAAAATTGGCACTGCTTTTGTAAAACCAGACGAACTAATTAACACACTAAACTCATGAGTGAATTAAAATCATCCAAACAAATCGAGTTTAATCATTGTAATCAGATAGCTGATTCGGTACGTAAAGAAAACAAAACCATTGTATTTACAAACGGTTGCTTTGATATTTTGCATGTGGGCCATGCCCATTATCTTCAACAAGCTAAATCTCACGGCGATTATTTATGGATTGGGTTAAATTCTGATACATCAGTAAGACAGCTTAAAGGAGCTCAACGCCCTGTTAATTCTCAAGAAGCACGACTTTTTCTTCTTGCTAGTCTTGCTTGTGTTGACTTTATTACTATCTTTGATGAATCTACACCCATTTCTTTAATTTCTACAATTAAGCCAGATATTCATATTAAAGGCGGAGATTATCAGCGAGAAATGTTACCTGAATATCCCATTATTAAGCAATATGGTGGACAAGTAGTTATCAAACCTTTTTTGAAAGGCTACTCAACCTCTACAATCCTCGATAAAATACAATCACTATGAGTTTAGTTGTTACCACAAAACGCGTGAGCCATTTTGATCAAAATGCACGTATAATTACCGATACTACTACTAATGAAACCATGATTATTGATCCAGGAGCTGATGCAGATTTACTTTTTGACATGGTGTCTGCTACCACCGTTACCATGATTGTTTTAACACACTGCCATATTGATCATGCAGGAGGCGTTACTAGATTATTAGAACTTTTTGATCAAGCCAAGCGTAAAAGACCCCAAGTTTTCTATCATTCTAAAGATATTATTATTGGTGAGCATTTGGAAGAATTTGCTAAAAATTATGGATTTTCCGATAAAGAGTATCAAAACCCACCCCATCCTGATCAGTTAATGGATTCGCTTTCTAGTATTACCCTAGGAACAAAAACATTTACCATTTATTTTACGCCTGGTCATGCGCCTGGCCATATTGTTTTATATTATGATAACGATGATTTTAAATTGGCAGGTGATTATTCAGAAACATTACATTGTAATCGATTATTAATTGCCGGTGATACCTTATTTCAGGGATCGATTGGTAGAACCGATTTACCGATGGCCAATCATAGCGATCTAATTAATAGCATTAAAACTCACTTATTAAGCTTACCAAAAACTACCTTGGTTTGTTCAGGACATGGACCGAATACCACAATAGCCCAAGAAACAGCAACCAACCCTTTTTTAAATTAGCTGTTTATTTAATTATTAATTTTTCTTTACAAATCTTAACACTTTAATTAATTTAAAAAAAACAAAAAAAAACAAAAAAATTTATTTTTAACAAATTATTTTTATAGAGTTAATTTTAATGCAACCTATATCTTCTACACGCCTCCAAACAATGTCACCGCCCACTACAACTACTTCCTTAACTCAAGTAGGAGGAAACCCCACTTCAGTAGCTATTCCTATGATAGATACCACTGCACGTAAAATTGTAAAAAATTTTTTTTTATCTGAAGGTTTTAATCTGTATTGTTACTTATTAATTGGTAACCAAATAAGTATTTCTTCAACCCATCCTGTAGGAATAAGGATTAATGAATTATATACATCAAATCCATTTTTCAGAGCATTATCATCTGATCAAAACATTGAAATTTTAGATAAAATAAAAGAAGCTTTTCCTAATTTTAAGCGAGATGAAACCTTTAAACTTTTTTTAACTAAACTTGAAAACTTAGCAAAATCAACCTTATTTATACCATTCAACACTTTAAACAATACCGATGAAATGAGAAAAATATTTTCAGGTTATTCAGAAATAGATAAAAAATACTTAGTTCAAGAATGGGAAAACTCTTGGGAAAAGCTATCAAGTCATCCAACTTTATGTGAAATTTTTGACGACAAACTTAAAACATTTTGTAAAACATCACTACCTATTCATTTTCTTAATGACATCTTAAAGCACCAAACGTTATTTGAATTAAAAACAACCTTAGAACATTACAATGATATTATTTTTACTTGTGAGGAAAACCCTCTCTTTTGTACTAGCTACAAAATAAGTGATTTTAAAAAAAATTTAAGCACAGTGCTTGACATAATAATTATTAACATTAATGCTTATGCTGAGCATTTATTTAACTCAAGCATTGCTCAATTGACATTAAATAAAGAAGATGAAACTTATATTGAAAAAATCCGTGAGAAATTACAAGATACCTTACTAGATTTCAAATATTCTCAATATCCCAAAAATCTTCAAAACGATACCTCTAAAAAAATTCAAGCAGCATTAAATTTATTTAAACTAAAATCAACGCATTCTTACGCTCAAGTTAGAAATCTTACTAAACCATCTTCTTCTGTTGATAATACTTTAGGTGTAGATTCCGCTGAAATAATTAACGATACTTGGAACAATTTTTCGCAATATTTAGAAGCCCTCTTTTCAAAAAAGACAATAACCATATTACTAGAATCTGTCCCTATTTGTTTTGTAGATTTTTTACTTAGACCCTTTGTGGATATATCCTGGCATTGGGATAACTCAGATAAAAAACTAGAAAATTTAAAATTATCAACAAACATACTAAATATAATCATCCAATTAATAAATATTTTACATAATCACTATGATGAGCCCCAACTCAAACAAAAAAAAGAAGCTAGTCCACAGATCCAATACTTGCTAGAAAAATTAGAACCAACCCCAACATCTAAAAACGATCTTAAGCTTATAATAACTGAGCTACAAACGTTTTTAATCGATAAACTTAACCATGGGGATCTACTCTTAGATTACCTAAACTGTAATTTTAAAAAAACTTTCTTGCCTTTTTTAAAGCTTCTATTACAAAAAGAACTCTCTCCATCTACTAAACTAAAAGAAATTACAAAAAATGCTATACTATTAAGTTATTTAAAAAAAGAAAATCCCCATACATGGGCACTACTTCAATCACCACATCCACCCCCCGTAGAAAACAATCCTTTATCTTTAAAAGAGCAATTAGAAATAAGAGTTACCATTACATCTTTCTCTTGGTTTATTGATGTATGCCATCGTGATGCATCAATTCTTGAAAAATTGCCACAAGAATTTTCTGCTGATGTTTTTCAAAAAGAGATACAACCTCACTTAAAAAATTACCTCAAAATAAAACAAGAAATTTTAGAAATTAGCAAAGATTCAAAACTTCCGGCTTTAAAAAATATTGAGGATCTTGTTGAAAAGATTCCATTTACTAGCCTAGATGCTTTAGACTACTGCCTTGAATTTATAACAATTTTAAAGGACCTTGAGTTAATAACAAATCAAAGACCAGAGCTAAAACCAGAGCTAAAACAACTCCTAAGCCTCGAACTTAACGAAATTAATATAACATCTTTATCCTTAGAAAAATTAAAAGACTATTCTAAACTTATCAAAGATAAATTTGCTAAAATAAATGAGAAAGAATTATTAGATCTAGATGATTTTACAAAACTTACAACAACTCAACAAAAACCTAAGAAACCTAAAAAATCTACGAAATCTACTGAACAAACAGGATCATCGGATCTTCAAAGTATTCCTGAAAGTAAAACAGACCACTTACACTATCTACACAATAATTTAAATGTAATATTTTATGATACGGATATAGATTTAGGAACACGAATTAAAAAAGAAATTGAAAAAATACTCAAAAAAATTACTCTAGATACTCTTTCTAAAGATTCTAATCTTGCTAAAGATTTCGATAGCTACATAAAAGAAGCTGAGGATTTTTTATCAAAACAAAGTGAGAAAATAAACACTAAATTCAATGAAAAATATAAGGGTGCTATTAATCTGCATTTGAAGGATAGAGAATCAAAAATTTCCGAACCTAATTTAAAAAAAATAAAGAATTTATTACTGCATTTTTATCAGTCTTATACTTCAGACTCTCAATTTAGCGAATTTAAGACTCATTTTGAAAATCAATTAAAACTCATAACTGACGTTTGCAAGAATTTTTTAGTAATATTTAAACAAGACCCAGATTTTTTTAATACCGAATTTTCATCATTATTTGATCTTAGCACTACGCTAAATCTTAGTGATGTACTTGAGAAACTTGATAACAAAATTCTAACGTTACCTAGCAAAAAAGCACCCATTGATCCCCCTCCACCATCCGCTTCAGAAGAAAATATCAAACTTTGCCTAAATAAATTAAAGTCTTTGGTAGATACCTTGCAAATAAATGAAGATCAATTTTCCAATTTAACGCAAGTGATCACACCCACACTATCTACAATAGAAGATTCCTCCGTTTTTATTAAATCAATAGATCTAGCCTGTCAAGAAATTAAACTTATAAAACGTTTAATGAAAATTCCATGCTCCCATGATTCTAGGGATACAAAATGGGCTGAATTAACACCATTAATAGCTAGTAGTGATAGTTATGATACTTTTATGTCCAAGCTCTCAAAAGTTTCTGATTTACTCAAAGAGTTTGCAATGTTAATACTTGGGCCTCACGTACCAGAAGAAGATTTAACTGATGAGTTATTAACCACACTAACGTCTTATTTACTGGATGAAGATCCCAAATTACATACTATTTTATTTAACTATACTTCAACATTATATCAAGTAACCAATTTACTTCACCCACATAAGGATTACCTTAAAATACTTTTGAAAATATTTGATCCTGAGTCAGCAAAGTTAGCAAATCAATATCCTGAGTTACTTACCTGTCCCCCAAAATTCAATATAATTTCAGGATTATCCACCAATGAAAAAACAAGGATTTTAAACTTATTTTTCAAGGTTTTTAATGATTTATTAACCATGGATGATTCTGCTAAATTAGCAAAAATTAATGACTATATAAATAAAAAAAGGCCCGAGCTTGATTGTTTGAAAAAAGAGATATACGGGCCATGTGTTGATCTAAATGCTGTTGACACCCTCTTACATTCTTTAGAAAAAAATACTCAATTAAGAGCAAAATTAATAGAACGTTTAAAGGGTGGATATGAGATCTATTTTTACGGAAGTGCTCTAACTAAAAATTTTAAAGATATTAAAGATGTTGATTTTCTGGTTACTCATCCAGACTTATCCAGAGTTACATCTGAAAAAATTGTTTTTAAGATCGATGGTAATGATAAAGAATTTGACATACATTATGTACCTCCCACGTATCATTTTAAAGCCTTAGGAAGAAGCCAAGACAATTCAATTCTTTTAAAACTTGGATTGGATGAAAAGGATAAATTTATTGAACAAGGATATTACTCTGCACATGCCGATTTATTAAAAAAGTATCCTGATAAGATCCATTTCAATTCATTTATAAATAATTCTCAAGATAAAACATCAAGACTATATGAGTTATTGAAACGTTTTTGTCAAATCATTGAAAAAAACAAAGATTCTCTAAGTTCATTAGAAAAAACTAAAAAGTTTTTTGAAACTAAACTAATTTTTGATGATACTAAGTTACCACAAGAATTCATCCTGATTAAAAACCTCATTATTGAGCAATTTTTAAACATTGATTCAAATTTTGAAGATAGAAAATCCTTTCTTAAGAAGTTAATGAAATTTGATCAAAACATATCGGAGTTAAAAGAAAAAAATGCTCTAGCTACATTTTTAGTTCAATTAGATAAGCATAATGAATTAGCTGAGGTAAATAAAATCCTTCAACAAAAATCAAAATCTATACATCCCAATAACCACCAATTTTTCCGCAACCTAATCACACAGTATGTAGATGATCCTCAAAAGATCCCTGAGAATCTTTTAAAAATAATTTATAATAATCTTAAAGCAATTGTAGAAGATAGCTTAGAAAGTAACCTTGGTAAATAGCGAGTGGCGCGCCTGGAGAGAGTCGAACTCCCAACCTCCTGATCCGTAGTCAGGTGCTCTATCCATTAAGCTACAGGCGCTCAAAATTAGAAAAATAGTTTACACTATCTTACTGTGTTTTTCACTAGCTCATTTTTCTGTTTGTATTCGCTCTAATAGCTCTTTCTCTTTACAAAGAAACCTTCGATAGCTATGCTAAACCTATGAATGATAAGATTACCAATATTAATGTTGAAGAGCTCTCATTATTAGCCAATCCTGAAACAATTAAACAAGCAGCTCCTCTTACTGAAAAAGCAGCTGATGTTGTTATCAAAAGTCGCCAACAAATAGCAGATATTATTCATGGCAAAGACTCTCGCCCACTATTAATCGTTGGGCCTTGCTCTATTCATGATCCTCACGCTGCGATAGATTATGCCAAAAAATTAGCATCATTAGCCCATGAGCTTAACGATCAGTGCTTAATTGTAATGCGTGTTTATTTTGAAAAACCTCGCACAACATTAGGCTGGAAAGGCCTTATTAATGATCCGGATATGAATCAATCTTACAATATCGAAAAAGGCTTACAAACTGCACGAGAAATTTTGGTTCAAATTTTAGAACTTGGATTACCAACAGCGTCTGAAATGCTTGATACCATTGTTCCTCAATATATTGCAGATCTTGTGTGCTGGGCATCCCTTGGTGCTCGAACTACAGAGTCTCAACCTCATCGAGAAATGGCCAGCGGTTTATCAATGCCTGTTGGATTTAAAAATGCTACCAATGGAGATATTAGTGTTGCAATTAATGCCATGAAAGTTGCTAAACATCATCACTGTTTTCTTGGTACAAATAAGGAAGGGCAAATATCTTATGTAAAAACGAAAGGCAACCCAAATTGTCATTTAATTTTACGAGGCGGATCTACAGGCCCAAACTTTGATCCGATTACGATACAATCGTATTCAAAAGAATTAATTGATTCGGATTTATCAGGAAAAATCATGATTGATTGTAGTCATGGAAATTCTAATAAACAGCATAGTAATCAACCCAGTGTTTTTAATAATGTTATGTATCAACGTCGTAATGGTTCTGATGCTATTTTAGGTGTGATGCTTGAAAGTAATCTTTATGAAGGAAATCAATCTATTCCTGAAAATTTAAGTGATTTAGACTATGGCGTTTCAGTGACTGATGAATGCATGAGCTGGGAAACTACAGCAGACATTATTAGAAAAGCGTTTCAGTAAAACTTTTTAAGGCTTTTTATATTCGTACGTTGTTTTGGGCTCTATAAAAGACCCGGTAGCATGTGCCAAAATAGAGCCTTCGAGATTGGTGATGTGACTTTCACATAAATAGAGTCTTCCACGCTTTGTAATTACGGATGCATGAGTGATAATCATTCCTTCACTTACTGGCTTTATATAATTAACCGTCATGTTTGATGTTACAACGAACGAACTTTGATTTGTTGCTATTACTGCGAAAAAACAGGCATCATCCATCAATTTAAAATAAATAGACCCATGTAAAATGCCTACAAAATTCAGAACACTACTATGAACACTCATGGTAATTTTTGCTGACTTTTCTTTTAATGCCACGCTCATATTTAAGGGCTTATGCATGGGATGATTGATGTAATGATGGATCATTTCTGACTGATTCATAGTAGTTTTTATACAGAAAAACAGCCTTAATTAAACATTAATTTTACATTTGATTATGAATTAATCTGAGAAAAAACAGTGTTTGAATATGCTAATGCAAACCCACCCATTAACGCAGCTTGAACTGTATCAGGAATTGAAAATACCTGTGGCGTAATACCTAACTTATCCTGAAAAAGGCTCGTTGCTCGATTTTTGATAGTTTTCGCAATAACGCCTTTTGTTGCGATACTACCACCTAAAATAAATGTGTTTATGTGTTTAATTGATGTGTAATCGCTAGGTTTCCAGGGATAATCTGAATACTTTTTAAAGTGCCCCTGATAAATATTAATCATTATCTGTGCTAAATAATCCCCCAGCTGTTGTATCTGGCTTTCAAACTGTCTTAGTAGCTGCCTAGAAGCATTAATTTCTTTGAGACTCATAGCATACGTTTGCTGAAATCCTCGTCCTGAAAAAACATCTTCAGCCATCACAGGCTGACCCAAAGGATCATGAAGCTGCATATCAAAGATATGACCATCGGTTATCGGTTCGAATCCAGATGGTGTCAATCGAGCAAACGCACCGCCTAAGCCTGTTCCTGGCCCAATATAGCCTATTGCTTTATGGGCTAACGATAAGCCCGCGTCAGAGGCATAAAGCAACCCTCCAGCCAATTGCAGTAAGGCATCATTAACAATTCGGCAGTTTAACTGAGTATTTGAGGCATCTAAC
>Ga0255759_10003918_pt1 | contig 12964 bp, 10 predicted proteins | sample 101ome_20_FD_179959 | JGI IMG/M metagenome (GOLD analysis project Ga0255759, IMG submission 179959) | Coastal salt marsh microbial communities from the Groves Creek Marsh, Skidaway Island, Georgia - 101404AT metaG (version 2) | ecosystem: Environmental > Aquatic > Marine > Intertidal zone >...
TACCACTACCCAAACCATTTTTGATATAGTTTGAAGAAATCACAGTATCTATGAAATCTTTAATCATATAGGTCATATCAGAAGAACCAAATCCTTCATCTTCAGACCAATCAGAAGTCCAATCAGTAGCAACTTCAGTTGCAATTTCTAATAAATCCCATTGAGGAATTTGTTCATCACCAATCATTTTGGTGAAACCAGCGATTCGGTGAGAGTTAAAAACAAGGGTTTGGGGGTCAACTAAATAATTCATATAAAGGGTTTAAAGTTTATCAATCATCTTACAAAGCTAATATACAAAAAAGGTTTGGAATATCCAAACCTAAAATGTTAAAATTTTGTTAAAGTTTTAACTTATTCTCCCCAATGTTTTTTCTTTAAATCATAAACATCGATTGGTTCTCTTTTCATATGACCACCTTGTTTAAAAGTAGCACCTTGTTTCAAATATCCACCTAAAAAATTTCTTCTCATTCGATTAGAATTATTTGTTTCTGAACCATGTACACAATGTGAGTGAAGTAGAACCATATGTCCTTTTTTACAATCACCTTCAATTTTTCTGAAATCGTGTCCTTCGGGCATTATACAGGGTTTACCTCGTTCATTTCTCCAATTCTTAGGATTAGTTTTAGTTCTTTCTTCATCTACTTCAATTGGTAAAATACCTAAACGATGTGAACCTTCATAATTCCAAACTGCACCATTTTCTTTATCATGATTATCTAGTGCTAAAGCCATATTGATAATTTCATTATGACCACAACCGGTATAGAAAGCGTTTTGATGTTGGTCTCTACCTAATTGTCCTGGTGGTTTGAAGTAAGCCCAAGTTTGCATACCAATTAACTCACCCTCCATTAAAAATTCACATGCTTCAATAATTTTTGGGTGAACAAAAAGCTTTTCTAATTTTTCAGAAAGTTTATGTGGATACATAAACGGGTCCCATTCTCCCCACTCTTCACCATTTTCTTTGGTAGTGAGTTGTCTTTCTTGACGAAGTTTTTCTAACTCATCATTAATTTCATCACATTCTTCTTCGGTAAGTAGTGGTAAGGTAGTAAATCCTCTATACCTCCAATCGAAGGTCATTTGTTGGATTTCTTCTTGTGTAAGATGTTTGAATTCCATATATAACTTATTTTATGTATATAAATATATACTATTTGTGAAACTGTAATAAATTTGGTAAGTAAAGACCTAAATTTTTTATATCATCCGAAGCTAATCTTATTGCAACTCGATTTGATTCTTTGACCTCATTAAAATTACCTCGTATTCTCCATCTTACTTTAGCACCTACATAAAATGGATTAGAAAGTAATTGAGAATACTCTTTTGATGTTATTTCAAAAATGGGAGCAGATGTATCGTTGGTGCTTCTAATAAAATATCGATGTACATAACCTCTTAAATAATCTGACTCTACTAATTTAGGTACATATGCCCGAACTTTATTCGGTCTATAACCTCTAGGGTTTCCGTTAAGTTGACTATATTTTTTATTTAAATCTTCCATTAGATGTTTCGTAATTTAGATTTTACCGAAGTAATCCATTGTTCGCCTACTTGATGATTGATTTCTGTAATTTGGAATATTTTATTATTAAATTTATATGGTAAATCAGCTACTCTAAATATATCACCAACTTTTAATCCACTTATACCATGAATTTGAAACTCAAATCCAATAGAAGTTAAGGGCGGATTGATTAAATTATCTTTTCCGTTTGATTTTTGTATTTCATTCAATTCATATTTCTTTAAAAGAGATGGGTCTTCCCATACACCAACGTAAAGTATTTGTTCAACATTTGCATTATTTGATGGGTCTAAATCATATGAAATCCAACCTCCGATACTTTGTTTTGTAATATCATATGGTTTATTTCTATCATTTTCTCTTGGAAATACACCTGCTTTTTCAATAAAATACTTATAATTAGTTTTTCTAGCTTCAGTAGCTTCTGCAGATTCATTATTTTTTATTTCTTTGGCAAGCTCAACTCCTTTTTCTAATGCATTTGATAATGAAGTACCTATATCATTTAAAGTTGCTCTACTCCAAAATTTTCTTTTTGATTTTGTTTCTGCAGATTTTTGTTTAAATTCTTTTTCTCTAATTTCGTTAAGTTCTTCTTCTTGGTCTGCAATAGCATCACTAAGTTTTTTAATTTTATTTGCAACAGGATCTTCAAATTTAGAAAATAAACCAGTTTCAAGATTTACTTGTTTAGATTCTGAAGATGTGAATCCTGCGGTATTTGAATCAACGGTTTCCCCATCATCACTTGGAAGTGATGACCCTCTCTGTGCCATAATTTGATTCATCAACCCACCAGGAATATCAATATCTAAATTAACATTTAAAAATGGTGATTTTATTCCTTGAGTATAAAATTCCGTTTTTATTACTTCTGGTATTCCTTGTTCGTTGGGTGTAACAGTTTCAGCAGTTACTCCTAGATAATTCGCATCAATCACTTTTAAACAACTATTACCAGTACCAGGTTGTCCGGTTTCTACTATCTGAAAATCCCAATAGAAGTTAGCAGCAGATGACATTCCGTTTAAAAGTTCCATTAAAGCTTCATGAGCATATAATCCTGGCGACTGAATTACTTGTAAGAAAAAATCAAAATTAATATATAAGTTTTTTAGCATTCCATGTTCGTGTGCTTTTGGTAAAGGTGGATTTATAGTTGAATCCCAACTATAATCTAATACAAGACCATCTACTGTTGCTGGAAATGCATATCTAGTTTTTTCATTAGTGGTATCTGAACTATTTGCTAATCCATCTGGTTTAGGATGACCATTTACAATACCACTAGGACCAAAATCTGGTGCTTCAAGTGGTTCAATTGAACCACTTGGAAAATCCGCAGCCCGTAGAGCATCTATTAATTTAAAATCAGGTAACTGTGTGTTTGGTATATATAGTTTACTTTTATCAACTGAGAACATATGTTTAAATGCTCTACAAACAGTATCCTCTATATGAATATCCTCTAACCGAACTCCTTTTAGTTTTTTACCCGTACCATCTTGTAATACATATTCTGGACAACCGGTACTAGGTTGATTCTCTCCATACGCATCGGTTGCAAATATTTTATAAGCCAATTCAAATCTAATAAATCTATCAGAAGACATTAATGGCACATCTTCGGGTACTCTTAGGTCACTACCATCAGCACTCCGAATTTTGTCATCTTTAGCTTCTTCAACTAAATCTTCTCTAATTTGGTTATCCATGTTAATAAAGTTTGCAGGGTCATACCAAACTCTACCCGATGAGTCTGTTAGTTCATCAAATAATACTAATTTTTTTATCGGACCTATCTGTTTATTTAAAGGTAGCTCATTATACATTTGCATAAACAAAAATTTACCAACATCACCCATTTCCTTATCACTCATTTCATCAAGCTCACCTTGAGTAAACTTAATACCACTTTTTACTGCAGTTCGTGATAATATTTGTCCTTTTTGTGCTCTAAGATATGCGGGTAGTTCTCCAGGTGATGTTAATTCTACTTCAATATCGTATGCCTCACCGTCTGCGTATTTCATACCACCACCAGTAACTACTGCCAGTAATGCATCATAAGTTCCGTTAGATGCTGCTCTTTTATCTTTAAGAATTCCTAGATTGTTATAGTAAATTAAATCACAGTCTGTAATACCATTACTAGTTCCAGCTCTTTGTTGAAGTGATTGTGGAACATTCCATCCCCATTCTAATAAAACATAAGCCCCAGGTTCTAAGAAATGAGCAGATACTGAATCAGCTTGTGAAACTGTGTAAGTTCGAATGGTGAATTTAGCTTTTCGTGTTAAACCTTCAGTACCATTTTCAATTGTAAAAGATTCTACGGTAGGCGAAGGTCTCAATCCTCTCTTTTCTCTACCAACATAGTCAGTATCACTATCATCAATTCCAGCATAGACAGGAGAAAAATCTGTTGCTGCTAAACCTACAATACCAGCATGAGAAAGATTACCATATCTTCTACCAAAGGTTTCTTTGGCACTAAGAGAATCAATAACTAATCCTCTACCACCACCATTAGCAATTGCACCACTACCATTTAGAGTAACCAAACGAAACCAAGGCATCAACCCACTTAAAGCATAATTTGAATTTGCCTTAGTAAGAATTGCCTCAGCTATCTCAGGTTGTATGTTTGATAAATTTGGAAACCCACTCATCGTAAACCTATTAAATGTTATTTAAAATTTCTCTAAAATTTTCAGGTACTCTTAGAGTTGTACCATCTGGTACTGCAAATGTTGCATCGTGAATGTTATTAGCAGTTGCAATAATCCACCATAAAGATGAATCCCCATACATATCATATGCTATAGTATCTAGTCTATCACCTGTTTGGGTAACAATATATATATCTTTATCTGATTTTGGTATATTTTTATATATCCTTGATTGATATACTCGTCTACCATCTTTCAATTTTTTTATACTATTTCTATTGTATCTACTTGCCATAATTTTTAATTAGGTTTTGTTAATCCAAATAAAGTATCGGATTTTTGAATATTTTGAGCATTAATAGTATTGTATCTATTAGGTGTATCATCTATTATGGTTGGTTCTTCACTTTCCCAAAGAAAATTTACATTACCATTTACATCAATTTCCCAATAGGTTTGCATTCTAGTATTTGTACCTTGAATCGTTCCATCTTGGTAAACATAAATTGGATTAATAAGTTTTACATTGAGTTGTTCTGCTGCTTCATTTGGTAAATCTTTTAAACTAACAGAATTAGTTTTAACATCAGCAGGTACACTAACTCTTAAATTTTCAAATGACCAAGCTTGTTGATTTGTCCAATTATTTTTTGTTTCTAATAATTTTACAGAATCTAAAGGAGATTCTCCTTCTAATCTATCAGCAAGTGCAGATTGATTTTTTATTAAATCATCTGTTCCACTATCCGCTTCAATTGGTGTTGAAATTTTAGCAGTTCCTTTTGGAATTGCAGAATTAAGTTTATTGGACTTTTTGTTAGGTATATTTTCACCAGTTGGTGATGATGATGTATCAACAATACCACGACTTGTAACTGTTACTGGTACTCTATTACTAGTATTTAAAAACCCTTCATCTCCATCTGTTTCTGACATTCCAAAGATGCCGTTACCCACTTCAACACTAGCTATACCAGTTCTATTTGATGCAGAGAATCCATTTGAATTACTATCTTCTTTAATTTTTTCAACTGCAGCTTTAGATTTTTTATATCCATATAGTGAACTCAATACTGAAGTATCTTCGATAAACTTGATAGTAACCGATACTTCAATATATTTTGGTAAAAATCCTAAAGTACCATCAGTTTCCCATGTAGAGTCATCGGGTATGGTATAAGTTAAACCTTCTATAAATCCAGTTTTATCAAAATAAATATCACCCAATCTAAACTGAATGATTGGTGGATTTACTAAATTATTTTTATTTATTTTTGGATATGCCATTTTAGTTAAAGATTCTATCTTTTCCCAATTTGTAGAAAGTTCAACTGGAGAACTACAATATATCTTTAACGTAAAAGAAGTATTTCTTTCAATTTGACTATAGGTGTAATATGGAAATGGATTACCCACCATTTTATTGGCACTCCAAGATGGAGATACTGATTCGTTTAGACCTGTAATAATTGCTCTAAATGGTGTTTTCTTTTCACCATATTTTCCAATATAAAATGGTATTAAATCTTCACCAACTTTATTTTCACCTTTTTTATAAACACCATAATCATCAACCGTATCATAATCTGATGATTTGAGTGTATTAATCTTATCACCTTTACCAAGACCATATCTATCTTGAAGTGTACCTTTAGTAACTTCTGTCTTTTTTCTACCTGGTGCAAATTTGTTTATCCAAAAACCAGAACGAGTACCATCTGAACTTTTATTTTCAAAAGCATACTCGGTTTTACCAAATCTACCCTCAGGAGTTCCAAATTTAGCACTACCTGGTCTTGTTACACCATATATAGGAGAAACTAATGATAAATCTAATTTAGTTCCCTCTAAATCTTTTGCTACACCTTCAGTACTTGGTAATACTTTAGATTTATTTACATCAGTATATGTACGAAGATTTGTAGTAGTTGCAACTTGAGGTTCTATATCATTTGAACCTGCTGCTTGTCCTTCACCAAAAAGTGCACCCCTTAGTTTATCTTTTGCCAACCCAATTCCTTTACCTAACGCTTGTTTTCCTAAAGTTTTTGGATTACCACCACCAGTTGATTGTAAAAACTTACCAACATCAGTTCCATTTTTTGAAATTATATCTTTGGTAATTGGTATATTAGATGGTACTTCATCAAAAGATTTTGGTACTTTTGATGGTGGAGATGGGACATCTATACCTGGGAATGGATTACTTTTTGGTTTGTCTAAATTTTGTATCTGTATGTTTTTATTATCTAATATTCTTGAAGGGGTTTGTGTTTCAGGTATACCAATAGTAGAATTTACAAAATCTCTTGCTTGATTTATTTTACCACCAATTAACCCACCTCCAGCTTGAGAACCACCTTCAACAGTTCCACTTTTCATATCTTCTAGAAGTGGAGTACTTCTTTGAGTAATACGAATTGCTTCATTACCATAAATGAGAGGATTATTAACATCTACGAGAGATTTAACACGAATACCAGTAGTTTCTTGTTCTAAAAGTGTTTCTTTATCGGATTTCAAAGATGAATAATCAGTTCCATATTTAAAAGATTCTTTGTTTCTATAAAGTTCGCGTAAAGTGGATTCATTGGGAGAATTTAAATCACCACTAGTAGGAAGGGTTTGATTCAATCCTTTTGACTGAAATTCATTACTTTCAAATAGGTCCATTATTGTTCTTGCCATTTTACTTATTCCCCGCTAATATATTGTTTTCCAATGAACGACCTGTTGCTCTTTCTAATCCTTGATTAACTTGTCTACCATCTAAATTAACAATCATACCTTGTTTTAGTGCAGTAGCAACATTACGAATTTCTGTAAGTACATCTTTTTCAAAAGTAGAAACCGATTCAGATTCTAAAGCAGTAGTTTCTTCTGATTTACTTTCACCACCTGCAAATCCAAATACTTCAGCTACCATTGCAATTCCTGCAGATGCAGCTGCAATACCTAATAAAGCTGGTAAAGCATATAATCCTGCTGCTCCTAAGAACATAAGTGAAGCAGCTAATCCCATAAATGCAAGGGATAATAAACCAATAGTTGCAACTTGTCCTAAAGTAATACTTTCCATAAAGTTTGATAGTTTTGGTAAGAAATTACCTAAACTATTTGCAGCCAATTCTATTCCTGCAGATGCAGCTGTAATACCTAATAAAGCTGGTAAGGCAAATAATCCTGCTGCTCCTAAGTATATAAGTGAAGCAGCTAATCCCACAAATGCAAGAGATAGTAAACCAATAGTTGCAACTTGTCCTAAACTGATACTTTCCATGAAGTTTGATAGTTTTGGTAAGAATGAACCTAAACTATTTGCAGCAAGTTCTATTCCTTTACCAAACATCATAGCACCAGCTCCAATAAGAGTAAATGCAGAAGCTAATCCAATTGCCATTCCAACAAAAGCAAGTAACCCAAGAGCACCAACTCCTGAAGCCATTAAACCTCCTAATGCGGTTAATGCAGGAATTAAAGCAAATATACCAAAAGCTGCAATTGGTGCAGCTACGCCTATCATTAACATTCCAATTGAACCTGGTATCATAAGAGTAAATGCCGATGCAGCTAAAAGAAGTGCTGCCGAACCTACTACGGTTGGTGCCATCGCCATTAATCCAGCTGCTAATCCAATCAACCCAGCTCCAGCAGTTACACCAAGTAAAGCTACACCCCCCATTCCTATTAGACCAGGTATCATCAAACTAAATCCTAATCCAGCAAGTATTAAAGAAGTAGAACCAACTACCGTTGGTGTCATGGCTAGTAAACCAGGAGCTAATCCAAGTAATCCTTTACCTGCTGCTGCTCCGAGTAGAGCAACACCACCCATACCAATGATACCAGCAGTCATTAAACTAAATCCTAAACCAGCAACTGCAAGAGAAGTAGAACCACCTAGTGTTCCGTTCATTGCGGTTAAACCTGCAGCTAAACCAATTAAACCTTTACCAGCACTAATTCCAGTTTTACCAACTAAGAACATACCAGGAATACCTGGCAAGATTGCAATAAATCCTAATGCAGTAGGGATTAAGTTTAAAGCTCCTTTAAGAACTCGTCCAGTTCCCATTGCAGTTAATCCACTTGCAAGAGAAGTTAGTTTTCCTCCTATGGATTCATCTGGTGCAACACCTTCTGCTTTATCACTTATTTTATCTGCTACTGAATCTAATTTATCATCAACTAAATCTTCTGCCTTATCCGAAACTTTATCTTTGGCTTTATCCGCAATACTATCTGTAGCCGATTCTGGTATTGCCATCATATCTTTGGCTTCTTTACCACCGAATCCTGCTAATATTTGTTTATCGGATAGTCCTTTTGATTTTGCAACTTCAAATGGGTTAAGTGCAGCACCAGCTTCAGCTCCACCGAATCCTAATTTTTGTGCTGCTATTTTAATAAGATTAACCAAGAATTTAGCAGATGAAACTACAGCATCTTTTAATCCTCCTGCTATCTTTCCAATACCAGTACCAATAAATTTAAATGCTTTACCAATACCACTAAATATCTTTCCTATACCCGGTGCAATCATTGCCATGTATCCTAAAGTTTGTAACATCTGACCACCAAAGCCAGTTGCAAAACCTGTTAAGGCTTCTTTCATTTGGTCAAACTGAGATACTTGAATAGAACCATCTTTATTCAACTTATCCATATTAGATAACATCTTCTGCAGTTCATCACTTTGTAATCCTAATGCTGCAGCGGCTGCTTTCTTTTGGAAGTAATCCATTCTATTGAATGCTTCAATACCACCAAGTTGTTGTAGTGCTGCTTGTAATGAACCTTTTATATCACCTTGATATGCAAGTTCTCTTGCTTTTTGGAAGTTAATGTTTTTACCTAATCTAGCACCCAATTCTAATTCTTGGTTGATTGAGTTTTCAAAATCAAGTAATTGGTCGGTTAATTTGGTAGCAGTAGCTAAATTTGTACCTAATTGACCTGCCGCAACTGCTGCCTCTGCAATGTTCGTTCCACCTGCTTTACCATACTCAGCAAATGCTTGTGCAGAACCAGCTACATCAGCCATTACTTGAGATGGCATTAATCCATTTGCTTTTGCTAATTCTTTAGTAGATGCTGCAAGATTTTGAGCGGTTTCAATTGAACCACCATTTAATCTAGCGAAGTTACCTACGAGTTGTGCAGCCTCTTTACCACTAATACCCATATTCATGGCCATGAGGTTAGTGTTGAGTTGTGTATCAAACGAAGTATCTGCTAAACCACCAAATTCACTTGATAATCCTTTTGCAGATTCTAATGCAGTTGGAAATACAACTGATAACGCAGTAACTTGAGAAGTTGCACCAGTAAGACCTCCAACAAACCCACCCATTTCACGAGTAGTTTTACCAAGGGCACTAGCAACTTTACCAAGACCTACAAACATTAAACCAATAAGAACATTTGGTTTTTTAAGAGCAGTAGTTATTTGGTTTCCAACTGCTTTCATTCGAGTTGACATTTTATCAGCTTCTGCAGTTAATTCCTTATATTGTTCAACTTGTTCTGCAGATAAACCAGAAGTTACTTTTATTTGTTCATTAACCGATTGTGTTCCTTTTATATAATCTTGTAAGAAGTTATTTGCAGCTGCGTTTTGAGTTAAAAATTTTCCATGAGTTGCAGTTAAACTCTTCAGTTGGTTTTGAGCTGCTTCAATATTACCTAGAGCAATAGTTCTTTCTTCTTCATTAGATGCATTCATTAACTCTGCTTGAGCATTTTGCATCATACTTGCACTTTCTTGGAAAGCGTTTACAAAAGATGCAGCAGCTTCTTTCTGATTTTCAGGAGTACCTAAATCAATAGATGAAATTGCTTTGTAGTTCTTAGTTACAGTACTTATAGCGGAAGATAGTTGAGAAGTTGCTCTACTAGATAAAGATATATTATCTGCAGTATCTTTAAAAGCTTCTGCTGCATCTTTGATACCTTCAACTTTTTCAAGATATGCTTCTACTTTTTGTTTCTTTTCTTTAAGATTTCTTATTTCTCGCTGAGAGTAGGTATGTTGTTTTTCCGCATTAGCTTTCTCCATCTTAGCTAGGTCTGCTTCAACCTTTTTAAGATTTTCTCTTGCCTTTGCTTCTGCATTAATAGCTTTTATTCTATCTTCAGCTGCCATCTATACCCTACTTCTTCTGAATTTTTTGTAGATATTTTACTAAATCATCTAAGTCTTTATTGACATTATCAATTCTTCTTGCTAATTCAGGATTTTGTTTAGCTGATTTTTTAGCAAATTGTTTATCTAACCCTCTTTTGTATGAGTTAAATAAACCATCAATAAACTTATCGATGATTCCTTCATTTATTTGTTTTTTAGACATTATATCTCCTTAACGGTTTTGTACTACTATAAATATAGTTCAAAAAAAAAGTGAGGAAATTATTTCCTCACTCTTACCCCCGGTCCTTTAGATTGTCTATTGGCCTTTTTGTATTCGTCTTGTTCTTTTTTCTTTGCTTCTACCAACTTCTTAAAGTAAAACCTTCTCCAATGAATTGGCATGGTATAGACTTCAGACCAAGTAAATCCATTACCATAATTAACCATTTCCCAAATTTGGTTATGAAGTTGGATTGAGTAATCACTCGGTAGGGTAAAAAAACCCAACCCCAAAGGGTATATCAAGTGCCTCCGTTTCACCCGTTATATCTGATGTAAATTCGTAAGTTAAATCTAAATCAGGTGAGATTTCACGAACATAATTTCGTAGTGCACGAGAATCTCTAGCTAGTAAATTATTTTTAACCCAATTATTAATAAAACCTCGTTCAGTATTTCCATCAACTTCTTGAATCATATATCTTAAACGAGTTGAAAGGTCTTGAGATACACTTTCTTGTCCTTTAGTTAAACGATTTAATGCCTGAACTTCTGCATTGATATCTTTTTCATCTTTATGAGTTAATAATTTGAATTTGATTGTTTTTTTAGCAAGTGGTAATTCAAATTCGTATGAGTTTGATGGTGAAAGTAATTCTTCATCAACTTCCTTGATTTGAATTTTAGATAAATCAATTGCAACTTTCTGTTGTTCACCAGAAAATGGGTCTGTTACTTCTACATTGTATTCTGGTCCGTAACCTAATACACGAGTTGCTAAAAGAATAGCGTTTTTATCACCTACAAATATATCTCCTATATCTAATCCTTCTTCTACAACAACAGATTCGAATAATTTATCTAATACCACCCCCTTTCTTATCAAATTTTGGGAAGCAAGTATATCCTCTTCTTTTGCAGTCATATACTTGATTTCAACCGTACCCTTTGATAATGGGTGGCCTTGTGGATAAAGTTTACCTTTTGACGGTAACTCTATAATTTCAGTTGGAAAATCATGTTTTGCCATAAACTTATATTTTTATTGTTTGTATATAAATATATAATTTAAAAAAAAGTTGAAAAAAAAAGAGTTCTCACTAAGAGAACTCTTTTGTAAAGTTGTAGTATATTGGGATTTTAGAATTCTAAAATTGCATAATCATAAGCAAGAGTAACTGTAATTTCAGCAGGGTCATTAGAAGACCAATCTAAGTTACCAAAGTTAGCTTGAGTGATAAATGCACCTTTTAAAGTCCATTGTTCAATTTTATCACCAACTGGTCCTAACATATAGCATTGGATATCTTTCTTATAGAAATCTGCATATCCATCTCTACCTGTTAGAGATTCGTGTGATGTTCTTACCCACTCCATTATTGCTTGTGCTCCACTTGGAACGATTGGGTCAAATAGAGTGATTTCTACATCCTGCCATTCACCTTTACCTTTCAATTGTCTTTTAACATTGATGTGGTCAAGTGTTACCTTTTCGAACTGAATCGTAGGTCTGTTAGCAACTCTAATAAGATATGAAGGGATACCATCAATTTCCATGATGAATCTGTTCTTCATCTTTGGTTCAAAGTTGGTATAGAACATATCGTTAAATTCTAATACTTCTGCCATTTTTTATTCTCCTATTATACTACTATAAATATAGTTTCCTTTATTTTTTAATTATTATGCCGTGAACGAAGCTCCAGTCGGTAGAATGTTGAAATCAAGTACAATGAATTCAGCAGTTTTAGTTGGTTGTAGATAAATCTGACCAGCTAAGATGTTTCTATCGATTACATCTGGAGTATTGTTTGTTTCATCCATTACAACTCTAAAAGCATATAAACCTTGTCTTTGTTGGATTCCCTCTAAATATGGGTTTACTGTGTTTAAGAACTTAGAACGAGTTGTAGCAGTGTTTTGTTCGAATACTAAGTATCTTGAAGTTGAAGCGATATACTTCTTAACTTTGATAAGTAATCTACGAACATTAATTCTATCAAGAGCTGAAGCTCTATCTTGAAGGGTTTTCTGACCGAATGCAACAATACCTTCTCCTGGGAATTGTGCGATTGGGTTGATTTTTCCTTCATATAATGTATCTCTTTCAGAGTGTGTTAATCTGTTAAGAACTGAAACAGCACCTACGATACCACCACGATTTAAACCTGCAGGAGCAAACCACTCAGCAGCAACTGCATCGTTAGCAGCATAAATTCCTGGCATCAATACTGATGGTGGAACTGAAGTTAATTTGTTAGTTCTAGAATCGATTGTTTTAACCCATGGGTAGTAAGTACCAACATAGTTAGAATCTACTGCCTGTCCTTGGTCTACTGCATCTGTAATTGTTGCATCAGCACCAACTACATCACCAATGAAAAATGCATCTTCTCT